>QWCE01001982.1_pt1 | contig 27641 bp, 19 predicted proteins | sample 1972531 | NCBI WGS metagenome assembly QWCE01 (sample SAMN09866716, study PRJNA288562) | Human gut metagenome isolate term4_stool, whole genome shotgun sequencing... | reverse complement strand
AAATTACATCTAAATTCTTTACGTTTGTCAGGTTGTGAAGATTCATGTCCAGGATAGCAGCTGCGAGTAATTCTGTTGTCATAAATCCCTGGTTGAAAGTCTTCTGTTTCAGAATTTTGTCGATAATTGAATCAGGAATGACTTCACCCGTCTGGTAATGTTTGGCATACATCTTCAGCACTTCCGGTTCGGTAGCCCAATGTTCATTGATTTGCGAAGGAAGTTCTACAAAATCGCGTACAACGTTGGTACCTGAGATACCTTGGTAGTTGCATTTGGTCAATAGGCCATGAAGTCCGTGTCCGAATTCATGAAAGAGTGTTTCCACTTCGTCCATGGTAAGCAATGATGGAGTATTGCCTACAGGTTTAGTGAAGCTGGCAACATTACAAACCAGTGGACGGATGTCTCCTTTTTGTTCGCGATAATTACTCATCCATGCACCACCGCTCTTTCCGGGACGGGGATAATAGTCAACATAGAAGATACCTAATTGAGAACCATCTGCGTCTTTCACCTCAAATACTTCCACGTCGGGATGATATACAGGAATATTTGATAATTTGGTCAAAGTGATACCATACAGTTTATTGGCTACTGCGAAAGCACCTTCACGTACATTCTCCAGTTTGAAATAAGGTTTGGTTTCTTCTTCATCTAAATTGTATTTCTCTTTGCGGAGTTTTTCGGTATAATACCACCAGTCCCAAGGTGCTAACTTTTCACCTTTACCTTCTTTATCCATGAGCTTTTGCAATTCAGCAGCTTCTACTTTGGCTTTAGGGAGCGAATAACTCCATAAGTTATTGAGGAAGTCCATAACAGTGGCTGAATTTTTAGCCATTGTATTATCCAGAACAAAGTTTGAATAACAGTCAAAACCGAGTAAATTGGCTTTTTCAAGACGGAGACTAACTATTTTGGTAATTATCTCTTTGTTGTCGTTTTTATCATTGTTATTGCCACGGTTAATATAGGCCTGGTATATTTTCTCACGAAGTGGGCGGTTCTCCGAATATTGGAGAAAAGGCAGACGGCTGGCATTATGCAATGTAAACAACCATTTTCCTTCTTGTCCGGCAGCTTTTGCCTCTTCGGCTGCACTTTGGCGGAACCATTCGGGTAAGCCGGCAAGATCTTCTTCCTTATCTACGAATAATTGGTAAGTATTATTCTCATTCAGGATATTATTGCTGAATGTGATGCCAAGAGTGGAAAGTTCCTTATTAACTTCGCGTAAGCGTGCTTGTTTTTCAGCAGAAAGATTGGCTCCTGAACGTACAAAGCTTTTATAGGTTTTGTCCAGCAGGCGTTCTTGCTCCGTAGTGAGATGCAAGTCGTTCTTTTGTTGATATACGTTATTTACTTTGGCGAATAGCTCTTGGTTGAGGGAAATGTTATCACTGTGTTCAGAGAGTACCGGAGCCATTTTTATAGATAATTCGGTCAGTTCATCTGTTGTTTCTGCATCGGTCATATTGAAGAAGATGGCACTGACACGATCCAGAATAGGCGAACTGTTATCCAGCGCTACAATTGTGTTTTCAAATGTAGGTGCTTCCGGATTTTCGATAATGGTTTTGATATTCTGATTTTGCTCTTCTATTCCTTTTAGGAAAGCGGGTTCGTAATGTTCCAGTTTGATTTTATCGAAAGCCGGAACACCATACTCGGTTTGAAACTCGGTAAAGAACGGATTATTATCCGTTTTTGTAGCACAGGAGTACATCATACAACTTGCAGCTAAAATAATTACTGTTTTCTTTATTTCCATAGGTATTGTTATTGGGTATTGTCATTCGTTTTATTGGTCATTGATTTATCGTTTGGTGATATAACACCAGATGGGATAGTGGTCAGAATCTTTGATAGAGCGATCCACTGTGCAGTTATAGGCTTTTAGGTTCTTGCTTATAAGAATATTGTCTATCCTGAAATAGAATTTATTCTGATTGTAAGAGATACCCAATCCTTGTCCGGATTCGGTGAAGGCATCGTCTAGATTTTCTGCAATAACCCGGTGCGTGTAGGAGATGGCGGTGTCATTAAAGTCGCCACATACAATGATATACGGATGGCGGGATTTGGCAATTTCGGCTGCAATGACGTCCGCCTGTTTAGAACGGATGGCAGATGCTTCTGCCAGTTTTCCAACCAGATGGCGGGTACCGCTTTTCACTTTATGGGCATTGGGGTCTTTCAGCATTTCTTCATATACAACTTTGTCTTCCTTGGTCAGTTTGTTCGATTCCAGATGGTTGTTTATGAGAGTAATTGTATCTTCGTTGACTTTCAATTCATAAATTGCAGAACCGTTATAACTGCTTTCATATTGCAACTCTCGTGCAGAGAGGATAGGATATTTTGAATATATGGCTATCCGGTTATTACTGATTTCTTTACCTACGCGTTGAATATGCCGGTAAGGATAGGCTTTCATACCTTTTTCCACCTCTTTTGCATTCAGGTGTATCTTGGCTGTTGAAGAAACATTGTGCTCTTGCAGGCAAACGATATCGGCATTACTGGCACGGATATATTCGAGTACAGGGTTTTTGCCATTCTCTTTCTCCATGTTTCCAAAAGACATGATATTGTAGGAGAGTATTTTAATACTCCCTTCGGGAATATCTGATGTATGGATATTAATAGGGAAATACGTCCGGATCTGAGGATAGCAGAAGGCAAAGCCGAGAATGGGCAGAAGTGCAAACTTGTAACGCACCATCAGCCAAAAGATGAGAAAACAGAGGTTGATGACCAGAAATATGGGAAAAGTGAGTCCCATACACGACTCAACCGGATGCACCACAGGGTGAATATACGGACTATAAGCTGTTAATAAAAGAATCCCGACAAAGAATGCGTTGACAGCTAAAATCAGATAAGTGAAGACTTTTCCGATGTGTTTCATGCTTTATTTTTTGCTTGCATCAAAAAGACTTTTTTTCTCTGCGGTAGTGAGACTCTCGTATCCTGATTTCTTTAATTTATCGAGTATACGGTCTACTTCGTCCGACTGAGCTTTTTTGCGGGCATTGTAGTCGTAGTCTTGTTCACGGCTGTAATTGCCATAGTGAACCTTCATCTTGGGCTTACGCTTCCAGGTCTTTTTATCGAACAAAGAAGAAATGCCATCCAATATTTTATTAATCCAGGCTGTAATATCTGTACCTTTGCTAAGGCTGGCAGCAAACCAAAGTCCGGCCAATGCTCCGCCCAGGTGAGCGATATGTCCGCCTGCATTACTGGAAGTGATAAACAGCAAGTCTGTGAGTACTACGATCAGAGCTAAATATTTTAAGCGGATAGTACCGAAGAGAAAAAGGCGTACCGGGTAGTTAGGTTCCCGATAAGCAGTTGCCACTACGATCGCAAGTACGGAGGCAGAAGCTCCCACTAAAGTTGATATCTCTACCATTGGGTAGAAGTAGGGGAAAATATTGTAGGAAATCATGTATAACAATCCACCGCAGATTCCTCCCAGAATATACAGTCCGCGCAAATGCTTTCCCGAGAAAAAGTAGAGGAACAATTGTCCGAACCAGTAGAGCCAAAGCATATTGAACAGGATATGCATGAAACCTGCATGCATAAACATATACGTAAACAAGGACCAGGGCTGGAAGATAAACCGGGTGAAGGAAGCCGGAAGTGCCAGCAGTTCAAATATACCGTCTGCACTCCTATTAAAAAGTAACAGAAAGATATTAATCAATGTAGTTGCTACAAAAACTCCTACGTTGATGTATATCAGTTGGATAAAGACGTTTCCTCTTCGGAAAGCTTCTTTTAAATCAGCTATAATATGTGCCATGATCGTTATTCTTTTTTCTCCAGTACATAATCAGAATAAATCCGAATATCATTCCTCCCAAATGGGCAAAATGTGCTACGTTATCATTGGGGTTATTGGCGAATCCTGAGTACAGTTCAATTAGAGCATATCCGATAACAAAGTATTTGGCTTTGATGGGGAACGGAAGTGGGAAGATAAACAATTGCTGATTTGGAAATAGCATTCCGAATGCAAGCAGAATAGCATATACGGCTCCCGAAGCTCCTACGGTATTCATCATGTTCAGATACTCACTCATCGGTATGGTCCCGCTAATGGTTTGAACCATAGTATATCCGGATAATACGGTTTTATATTCAACAAATTGTACAATCTCCTGTATAAGTCCTGCTCCGATACCACAAGCAATATAGTAAAAGAGAAAACGTTTGGGACCCCACACTTGTTCGAGGATACGACCGAACATCCACACGGCAAACATGTTAAAAAAGAGATGTGTGAACCCTCCGTGCATAAACATATAGGTGATTAACTGTGCAGGGTTAAAACTGTCGGCCATGAAGAAATGCAGACCCATATAATCTGCGAGATCTATACCATAACTTTGAGCTACGATGGTCCCTAAATAAAGCAGTACATTAATAATTATCAGGTTTTTAGTAACTGTAGGCATCATATGTTTGAATTTCTTTTTATGCTAATAATTGAGTAATGGTCGCAAAAGTACGAATAAATTCTGTTTTAAAGCAGAAAAAGTGGTCGCTATTAGTTCTTTTTCAGCAATTTGCTGTGTTTTTTGGATGTTTTTATTTGATATATTGTTTTGTTACTCTATATTTGTGAGGAATTTACGTCTATCTTTTGTGTAACATATATATTAATTAATCATTTACGAATTATGAATAAGGCTGAACTTATTAATGCTATCGCAGCAGAGTCGGGCTTGAGTAAAGCAGATTCTAAAAAAGCACTTGAGGCTTTTGTGTCTTCAGTAACGAATGCTCTGAAGGGTGGTGACAAAGTTTCTTTGGTTGGTTTTGGAACTTTCGCAGTATCCGAAAGAGCTGAAAGAACCGGTATTAATCCATCAACGAAACAGGCTATCACTATCCCGGCAAAGAAAGTTGCTAAGTTTAAAGCAGGTGCAGAATTGTCTGAAGCTGTTGAATAAGCTATATAGTTGAAAGATTTACAAAAAAGGAGACGTGCTAACGCCTCCTTTTTTGTATCTTTGCGCGCAGAAAAAAAATGTAACTATGAATATAGAGAATAAACTTGTGGATTCCGTAATAAACGGACTGAAAGCCCTTTACGGTCAGGAGGTACCTGCCGTGCAGGTGCAGTTGCAGAAAACTAAAAAAGAATTTGAAGGACATCTGACCCTGGTTGTGTTCCCTTTTCTGCGTATGTCGAAGAAAGGACCGGAGCAGACGGCACAGGAAATCGGTGAGTATTTGCAGGCCAATGAGCCGGCAGTAGCTGCTTTTAATGTGATTAAAGGTTTCCTGAACTTGACTATTGCCTCTTCTGCATGGATTGAACTGTTGAATGTGATCCATGCCGATGAACAATACGGAATCACTGCCGCAGATGATAATTCTCCGTTGGTAATGATTGAGTACTCTTCCCCTAACACCAATAAACCACTTCACTTGGGTCATGTACGTAATAACCTGTTGGGTAATGCACTTGCCAATATTGTGATGGCAAACGGCAATAAGGTGGTAAAAACCAATATTGTGAATGATCGTGGTATTCATATCTGCAAGTCTATGCTGGCATGGAAACTTTATGGTAACGGTGAGACTCCTGAGTCGTCCGGAAAAAAAGGAGACCATCTGGTAGGTGACTATTACGTCTCTTTTGATAAGCATTATAAGGCTGAAGTAGCTGAGCTCATGAAGGGTGGTATGACAAAAGAAGAGGCCGAAGCTGCTTCTCCGTTGATGAATGAAGCCCGTGAAATGTTAGTGAAGTGGGAAGCCGGTGATCCGGAGGTGCGTGCCTTGTGGACAATGATGAACAATTGGGTATATGCCGGATTCGATGAAACTTACCGTAAGATGGGAGTTAGTTTTGATAAGATATACTATGAATCCAATACATATCTCGAAGGAAAAGAAAAGGTCATGGAAGGACTGGAGAAAGGCTTTTTCTACAAGAAGGAAGATGGTTCGGTGTGGGCTGACCTGACGGGGGAAGGACTTGACCATAAACTCTTGCTTCGTGCGGATGGTACCTCTGTTTATATGACCCAGGATATTGGTACAGCCAAATTGCGTTTTGCCGATTATCCTATTGATAAGATGATTTATGTGGTAGGTAACGAACAGAATTATCACTTCCAGGTGCTTTCTATTTTGCTTGATAAGTTAGGATTTGAGTGGGGTAAGAGCCTTGTGCATTTCTCTTATGGTATGGTGGAATTGCCCGAAGGCAAAATGAAATCCCGTGAAGGAACCGTTGTAGATGCAGATGATCTGATGGAGGAGATGATTGCTACAGCGAAAGAGACCTCTCAGGAACTTGGAAAACTGGACGGACTGACCAGGGAAGAAGCAGACGATATCGCCCGTATTGTAGGCTTGGGTGCATTGAAATACTTTATTCTTAAAGTGGATGCACGTAAGAATATGACTTTCAACCCGAAAGAGTCTATCGACTTTAACGGGAATACAGGTCCGTTCATTCAGTATACATATGCACGTATTCAGTCGGTACTCCGCAAGGCTGCCGAGAGTGGTATTGTTATACCTGCGCAACTTCCTTCAGGCGTCGAATTAAGTGAGAAAGAAGAAGGACTTATCCAGATGGTAGCCGACTTTGCAGCTGTTGTAGCACAGGCCGGAACGGATTACAGCCCATCTGTTATTGCCAACTATACATATGATTTGGTGAAAGAATATAACCAGTTCTATCACGACTTTAGCATCTTGCGTGAAGAGAACGAGGCGGTAAAAGTATTCCGTGTCGCTTTATCTGCCAATGTGGCTAAGGTTGTTCGTCTTGGTATGGGATTGTTAGGAATTGAGGTTCCTGCAAGAATGTAAGGATTTCAGTGAACAAAACAGAGCGTGCGGGAGTTCTTTAGTTGAATCATATACTAAAGAACTCCCGCACGCTCTGTTTTGTCTGCTCCACCCGTTATTCCGGGAAAGAGATGCTGATCTTACTTTTTCTTATGTAAATACCAGTCTGCATTTTCAGTTCCATGGCTTTGAACCCACCGTGTGAATTCCGGATAGAGCATGTCTATACGTGTTCCCTCTTCCTCTTTCTTATAGTCAAAGTTTTTAATATTGGGGATATTTATGGCATATGGCATGTTCTCTTTTCCTATGTAATACATCTGTTGTGTCGGATCGGAGATGTCGTTCTTAGTGCCAAAATAGCTTGTATCCATTCGTTTGGTGGGTGCATAATTGGGCAGATGTAATTCTTTACCTCTTTCTTCGTGTGCATCGATAATAATGAACGGGTTATAAGGAGGCAGTAAGAAAGTTGATTCGGACTGCGGACTTGCAAATGTAGTTTTTACAATAAACTTACTATGCTGTTTGGTTGCCTTTTTCATGTCGTCAGCAAGTATGATTATTGCATTATCGTTGTCAACTCTTTCTTCAAGACCTTTACTGTCAAACTGGAACAAAGGGCTCGAAGTAAATTCGTAGTTCTCAGATGTTATCTGTACGGAGTTTACTTTGTCAGGCGTAACGGATAGTTGGTATCCGAATCCATTAAACTTATCATATCCTGCACCATCCCAATAAGGAAGTATCAGATCTTCTGTTGCAATGATTTGATTCTTATCGTTTTTGTACACTTTTGATTCATAGTAAATCACTACATCATTCATGTCATAATCTCCTTCTTTGGGCCATAGGTCTTCAAAGGAAAGCATTCCAAAATATGTCGTGTAGTTATCCTCTTCTGAAGGACCGGGATTTTCCGGCTTTTCCAGATCCGGTATATTATTCCCGCCAATAGCTCCCGATACGTCTGTATGAAGATACAATACAACATCCGTGTAGTTAGAGATATTTGCTATAGGTCTGTCTTCCATACCAATAATCACTGAACTGTAATCTTTATTGAAAATAGCGATAGTATGCTGTGCATTTTCATCCCCACTTCTTGTGTTCAGTTTGTCGGTTGAATAGTAATTATGGTTTCCGCCGGAGCTTCCTACATTACCGTCTTTAAACGAACTGGAAGAAACTCCCCAACCGATAGTAACTCCTTCCGGAAATTCATCTTCGAATTTTCCGTCTTTTTCATTCCAGTACCGCAATTGTACTGTACTGCCACAGGAGATCCCGGCGGATACCGGATAGGCTATTATTTTCTGGATATCATTAACGGATGCAGGTTCCTGTCCGGTAGGGTAAGTATAATAAATAATTGTATTGCTTACTGCCGGTGCATACTTACCTATCATAACCAGATTCACTTTTGTTTTTTTGATGATAGGTATTCCTCTTTCATTATCCGGATCGAAGTATTCGGGGTGAGTACCTCGCATACCTTTTGAATAGTCTTTGATTTTTGTAGCCTCGGTGATATAATATAACTCATTCTCGGGGAAATTAAAGCGGTTAGGTGTCAGGTAAGCCGGATAGCCGAATATGTCCCAATCGCCTATTACTTTCATGTCCGCAGGGTAAGTATACGGCATGCTTCTGGTTACAGTCGCTCTTGTTTGTGATTTTGCTGTATGGACGTCAGCAAAGATCCCATTTGCTGTAATCTCTGTTTCAATAAAAGGAACACCTGCATAAGGAGAGTAGATATATGCTTTCTTCAGGTAAGACGGGAGTACGGTTTGTCCTTCCAGCTTTCCTTGTTCATCTGTGATACCGCGATAAAGGGGTTCAATGTCTTTTTTAATAATGACTCCATCGGTATCTTCAAAAGGATTTTCACCGTAGACTTCTATTAAGACCGGATAATCTTCCAATCCTAGATCTATGTTTATCGGACAATCAAGGGTAGTTTGAAAGTCGAAATAATCACCTTTTACCGGTTTGGGTACGGATTGTGATAAATCAACATCTTTAACGCAGGAAGATAAACTGATTAGCAGTGATATACTGGCAATCTGTAATGTTTGTGTGAGACTTTTTTTCATATACTAAAATGTTCGTATGTTTGCGCTGCAAATATACGAACAAAAAGAATATAAACAACTGAATATTAGGAAAAAAGTATATCCAAGCTAAAAGGGCATTCCGGAATCCCAGAATGCCCTTTTAGCTTGGATATACTTTTTATTTCTTCTTTGTCGCCCGTCCTTTTTTCGGAGTAGTGGCGGCCTTCTCACTTTGTAGTTTTATAATATCAAGACAAGTTTGAAGATTCAGATCCTGTGGGACTACATCTTTCGGGATCTTATAATTACTGCCCTTGTAAGCAATGTAAGGGCCGTATCTTCCGTTCAGAATTTGTAATTCCGGTTCTTCTGCAAATTCTTTGATATGCTTTTGGGCCTCTGTTGCACGTTTCTCCTGGATCAGTGCGATTGCTTCTTCAAGCGTTATAGCCATCGGATCAAGTGTTTTCGGCAGAGATATATACTTGTTGTCATGACGAACATAAGGGCCGAAACGGCCTGTACCTATACTTACCTCTTTGTCTTCATATTCTCCTACTACCCGCGGAAGTTTGAATAATTCCAGCGCTTCTTTCAGGGTAATCGTTTCCATTGACAACCCTTTCTCCAAACGGGCAAAACGCGGCTTTTCTTCGGAATCTGTACTCCCGATCTGTATAACCGGTCCGAATCGTCCGATCTTTACGGATACAACCTTACCCGTTCCCGGCTCTTCACCTAAGATACGTTCGCCTACTTTATGTTCGCTCTTTGTGGCTAAAGTTGACTCTACAGATGGATGAAATCCTTTGTAGAAGTGTTTCATGATAGCAGTCCATTTCTTCTCTCCGTCTGCCACTTCATCAAACTCTTTCTCAATATTGGCTGTGAAGTTATAATCCAGAATATTAGAGAAGTATTCGTTCAAAAAGTCGTTTACTACAGTTCCGATATCCGTAGGAATCAGTTTCGATTTTTCTGCTCCTACTATTTCAGTATGTATAGCATCAGTTATCTTTTTGTCTTTGAGTGTCAGTATATTAAATGACCGCTCTTCTCCCGGTTTATCGCCTTTCTCCACATATTCACGTTGCTGGATGGTAGAGATAGTAGGTGCATATGTTGAAGGACGCCCAATTCCAAGTTCTTCCAGCTTGCGTACCAGGCTGGCTTCGGTATAGCGTGACGGACGCTGGGTGAAGCGCTCTGTTGCTACAATATCTTTATGGTCAAGCACCTGCCCTTTTTTCAATGGGGGAAGCAGATGGCTTTCGTCTTCCTGTTCGGTATCATCATCATAAGACTCTTTATATACACGCAGGAAGCCATCAAAGGTTACTACCTCTCCGATTGCTGTGAAAGCATCATTGCTGGTACTGATACCGATAGTAGCTGTTGTTTTTTCCAGTTCGGCTTCGGCCATCTGTGAAGCAATGGTACGCTTCCATATCAGGTCATACAACCTTTTCTCTTGTGAAGAAGCTTCCACGGTGGCATTTTCCATATAGGTAGGACGGATAGCTTCGTGCGCTTCCTGTGCTCCTTTGGTTTTTGTAGTGAAGTGGCGCGGGTGCACATATCTTTCGCCCATCATGTTGATGATAGCCTGTTTGCTTCCTTCGGTTGCATATTCCGAAAGGTTTACCGAGTCGGTACGCATATAAGTAATGAATCCGGCTTCGTATAGCTTTTGTGCCAGCATCATGGTTTGTGCTACCGTATAGCCTAATTTACGCGCTGCTTCCTGTTGCAGGGTAGAAGTGGTAAATGGTGCCGCCGGACTTTTCTTTATCGGACGTTTGGTAATATCTTCAATGGTGAAGGTAGCCTCTTTACAGGTTTCAAGAAATGCCTTCGCCTCTTCTTTGGTTTTGAGGCGATGGGCCAGTTCGGCTTTCATTTCTACCAGTTTGCCGTCAGTGTCCGGCACAAGGAATATGGCTGTAACACGGTAGGAAGCTTCGCTTTTGAATGCTTGTATTTCACGTTCGCGTTCTACGATCAGGCGGACAGCCACCGACTGTACACGTCCGGCAGAAAGAGCAGGTTTAACTTTTTTCCACAATACGGGAGAAAGCTCAAAACCTACGATACGGTCGAGGATACGTCGGGCCTGTTGTGCATTTACCAGGTTGATGTCGATTTCACGCGGATTTTCGATTGCTTTTAATATGGCAGTCTTGGTGATTTCATGAAAGACAATTCGTTTTGTTTGTTCCGGCTTTAGCTTTAGCACTTCATAAAGATGCCAGGCGATAGCTTCTCCCTCGCGGTCCTCATCGGATGCGAGCCATACGACATCTGCCTTTTGGGCTTCTGCTTGCAATTTCGCTACCAGTTCTTTTTTATCTGCAGGTATTTCATAATTCGGCTTGAAATCTTTTTGGATATCAATACTAAATTCTTTCTTCTTCAAGTCCCGGATATGTCCGTAACTGGAAAGTACTTTAAAATCTTTCCCAAGAAACTTTTCAATCGTTTTTGCTTTGGCTGGAGACTCGACAATTACAAGGTTTTTCTGCATAGTTTTTACTTTAATAAGGATGCCGGGGGGGATGTCTTTCTAAGTTACAACCTCTTTACATCATAAAATTCGGAGGCAAAAGTAGAAAAAAACATTTTCCTTACCTTATAATATAGAGAGAATCTGTTTCTTTTTTGCAAAAAAAGACTTTTTTTAGGACTCGGAAGAGGTGGGGTGTGTGAAGATATGTTTTAACCAAATCTGCTTTTCTTACCGGGATTGTTTGCTTTCCCCGTAAAGAAAGGTTATCTTTGTCGTAATCGCCCATTGTTTTACATGTACATGTAAAGCTGCTCCACATGCACATGTCGTACTGTCTGAGATGTACATGTCGTACTGCTTTAGATGTACATGTAAAACAACGAAGAACTACGAGAAAAGCATCGGATGTTTAAACCCTAATCAATAAACACTTATAAGAAAATGTCAATACCCTATTTAGTAAGAAAGAAAGTGAGCGTCATAGGCGGCAATAAGAAAGTGCGGTGGTATGCCGTACAGAAAAAGCTGCAGGAGCGCGGTGGTAAAACGGAGGAAGATGTAGCGCGCATCGTAGCGGAACGGGCCGGATTCCGTGAAGGTGAAGTACAAGGTATCCTGACGGATGTCTCTTTGGTGCTGGGAGAACTTCTGGCAGAAGGATATTCGGTGAATCTGAAAGGAATCGGTACATTTCAGGTGGCTCTTACCAGTCCGGGAGCAGAACGTCCGGAAGATGTAACTCCGGCGACAGTGGAAGTGTCGCGCATTTATTTTATAGCAGATCGTTGGTTAACACGGCAAATCAGGAAAATGAAGTTTATTCGTATACCGTTGTCGAGTTATTTCCCGAAATCGATGCTGAGCAAAGAGGTGATAAAGGAAGAGAAAGCGCAAGGCGATTTGCCGGGAGAGAGATTGGAGGATTAGCTGATTGAAGTACCGGATTTTACTCGCGGAACCTGGGATTAAAAGGTGTATTAAAAGTCTGAGAAAGCTTATCAATATGTAACTTTAGAAACGCAGATTAACGCTAATTACCGCAGATTAAATGTAATCTCTGCGTGAATTAGCGTTAATCTGTGTTTTAACGATAGCGAATTTTACTTTTGGCACCTCCTCTTATATACCTGTTGCGTTGGTCCGAAGTTACAGGAGATGCCAGTGGTATTCAGAATCGGAAACTTAGACCGCCCAGGAAGTTAATTCCTTCAGTGGGATAGAGCAGATAACGCTGGAATTTCTTGTTTAACAGGTTATCCGCCTTTGCATAGACAGAGACTCCTTTAAATAAGTGATAAGTGGCTCCTATATTAAGATCGCTGACGGCGGGGAAGAATGTTTTGCTAAATCCGTAATATCTTTCAGCCCGCCAGATATATTGATAACCTATATTTAACCACAGAGCCGGAATGGGATGTATCTCTGCTTTAAAATTTAGCTCTGTCTCTGGTTTCATCCACAGAGCGGGATTATAATTCGGGGAAGATACATTATCTGTGTAGGCATCACTGGCTTTCCAATGGCGGTAGATACCTTCACCTGAGAGTGTAAACAAGTCCTTGTAGGTATAACTGGCACTGAGTCCGGCATAGATATTATTCGTTGAGGTTTGTCTCAGATCAATGAAATTGCCGCCTGTTCCGCCTATCCAGCTATTTTCTATCTGATACAGATCGTCTTTGAGATTCTGATATCCGGCAAAGAGATTAAACCATAAACCTGTTACAGGGCTGGCTTTGAATCCTAAAGTGGCATTGAGCTGCTCATAGGTATCTCTCACCTCGTTAGAAGGGTCGCTGTATGGGTTATAAGTCTCCAATCGGCGCAGGTCATTGAGTTGTCTGCCCCCTGTAGCATTGGCGTAGACCACATAACTGTCTGAGAATACATATTGTATGGTTACATCCGGAGAGACACGAAATGATTTGCCATTACCGAAAGAGAAATCAACATTGGCTCCTAAGTGCAGTCGCCAATCATCGTTGTTGAGTTCGTAGTACGGGTTTAAGTCTACGACGGTACGGCTTTTGAAAATGCTCTTTATCTCTTCATTATAAAAGTCTCTTTTATTATTGTAGATGAGGTTGTTCATTTTGAAAGCAATACTTATTTGTTGCTCGTCGCTGATGTTGCCGCTGACAATGGCTTTGGTACGTATTTGCGTCTCATTCACACCACCGAAGAATTGGTTGTGTTGCCGGTCATAAAGCATCAGGTTGGTTTCTGCATTAAACTGTAACGGCATTGTTTCGTCTGTAGACTTCACTCCGAAATGCAGATCGCCTGAAGTGAACTTCTGTTTCTTGAAAGAAAAACCATAAGGCTCATAGTTGAAATTATTTAATCCGAAGTGTCCTGCTACACTCAGGTCTATCTTGCCAAATTGATGCAGATAATCGATAGCAGCACGCGTACGGTAGTAATGTGCATCCCATTTCCGGGCATCACCGTAGGGCATGTCCAACGTACCGTTCATGCCGTCCATGCTGAAGTTTACATTCAGCTTATCCCGGCTGGAAAGGTGAAAAAGATAATTACCCAATAAGTCCAGGTTACCATAGTTACCATATCCGGCGCGTACATATCCCGGTTTACTTGTCGGTTGTACCTCTTTTCCGGTATAAGCCTGCATTGTTCCCACAGGGATATTGGAGGCAGGGGTAGAACTTATCGCATATTCAACCTCTTTCTTGTTTACTACAGGCTCTTCTACTTTGGGCAAAACGTTTACTTTAGAGGCATCCAGAATGATAGGATTGTATTCCTGTTCAACCACGACAGTGCGGTTCATGGTCGTATCTTTGGATTGGGGTTGCACCTGAGCCAGTGAAGGGAGTGCGACGAGCGCCATTCCCAGGAAGATATAATGATTACGTTTCATACTTCGTTACTTATTAAGTTTTTCAAGTCTGCTTTCAATCATGCCTTCAATGTCATCGTTAGCGTGATAGTTCTGTTGCAAGCTCAACAGATATTGCCGTGCATCCAGCTTTTTGTCCATAGCCATGTATACATCCGACAGAAGGACGAAGCTACGTGCCAACCAATAAGCGTGGGGAGTGCTCCGTTCGATGTAGTCGAGTAACTCTTTCTCGGCTGCGGCATACTCTCCGGCAGTATAGTATTGTTGGGCTACCAGATACTTCGCTTCTGCTCCGTAAAGGTTACGGGTATCTTTGGCAAGTGTCTGAAGATCGGCCAATGCTTTCTTGTCAGCTTTTTGGTTCATATAAGATTTAGCACGATAATAAAGTGCTTCATTTGCCAATTCAGGAGTCAATTTGGCCTCTGCCAGCAAGGCTGTTGCAGCATGAATGGTTTCTGCATCGTCTTTGATGAGGTGTGCACAGCGTAACATTCCTGTTTCTGCCAGCAGACGGCGGTCTGCTGTGGTTGCTTTCTCTTTCAGCATTTTGTAGGATGCTAATGCATCTGCAAATTGTTGCAGGTTGAACTGAACTTCCGCACGCATTATTAATGCTTCTTCAGAGAATGGATTATCCGGATATTCCAGTAATTTGCCGGAGTGAAGCAGAATCATATCATAGTTCTTTTGCTCTTTTCCGATGAGGCAAAGGTAATAATGAGCATTCAGGCTAAAGGAACCTTCGGGGAAAGTTTGCAGGTATTTGTTGAAACTGTTTTTCGCTTCTTCTATGCGTCCGCGTCCATAAATTTTCTCAGCAGCGATGTAAGTTAAAGAATCCTGTTCGCTGGCATCAAAACGTATATTGCCCGGCATGGAAGCTGCAAGTGCGGCAAACTCATCAATGCGGTTCATATCAACGTAAAGAGACTTTAGATCGAGCATTGCCAAACGGGCTTCGTCACTTCCCGGATATTTGTTGATTACCAGTTTGTAAGCATCGATTGCCTGATCGTAGTTTCCATCCTGATAATACAGCAAACCGATTTCGGCAGCAGCTTTGCGGCTGATAGGACTTTCGGGGTATCTGCTCAACAATTCTTTAAAAGAGGCAATGGCCTGGTTGTTGTTATTCATTAATACATACGAACGTCCTTTTTCATAAAGGGCATTTATAACGTAAGGTGATGTGGGGTATTTGCCTGCCAGACGGTTCAGCAGAGTGATTTTGCCGGAATAATCTTTTTGCAGTCCTGATACCAGGGCAAGTTGGTAGAATGAATAGTCTCCGGAAGAGGCATTCATACTTTCGGCTTGTGCATAATAATGTTTGGCTTCGTCGAAATTACGTTCGTTGAGGAAGCAGTCACCGATACGATTGTAAGCATCGGCCAGTGCTGTTCTGTTTTCACCCTTTTCCAGTTGTATGTATTTGAGGAACCAGTTGCGTGCCTGTGCATAATCTTTCTGATGGAAAGCGGTATATCCCAAATTATAGTTTGCCAGTGCATACATTTCGTTATTAGTCTGTTCCGTCAGTTGCAGGTATTCTCTGAAATTACGGGCAGCCTCCGTCATGCGGTTCAGGCGGTAGTAAGATTCTCCGCGCCAGTAGAGGGCATCGGCCTTGGTCTGGCGGTTGTATTGACCAATGGCAACAGATTGGTTAAAGTAGTCGATTGCCTGCTCAAAAGAGGCATTGGCAAATGCTTGTGTACCGAGTTGGAACAGTATTTTTTGTTTCGCTTCCATGATGCGGGTACCCGGATGGGCAATGCGTTCAATGGATTTCAGTGCCGCTTCGTAGCTGCGGGTGTTCAAATATACCTCAACGAGATAGTTGCTTACCATTTCGGTATATTGGGAGTTGGGGAATTCGTTCAGGAATTTCTCGAAAACGGTAACCGACTCTCCGAATGCAGAGTAGGACGTTTCGTGAATGCACAAGGCATAGTTATAGGCAGCCTGTTCTTTTATTTTCATATCGGCATTGGAGGCGGCAGCCTGTTCAAAAGCCATACGGGCTTTGTTCTTTTCGGCCAGTTGCAGGTAGGAAAGTCCCATATGCAAGTACGCATTTTGCGTCAATGCGTCGTTGGCGCCTGTTACTTCTCCCAACGTCTCAGCTGCTTTTGAATATACTCCTGTCTGGAAATAAGAGAGTCCTAACATGTAGAGGGCATCCCGGCGGGGCGAAGCATCTCTTTCAAGATAACTCTCAAATGCGTTGATTGCTTCGTGGTATTTGCGGAAATGATAAGAAGCATCTCCCAGGATGCGGTACATTTCGGCAGCATGTTCATTCTGCGGATATGCCGATAAGTAGTTTTGTGCTACGATCTCAGCTTTATCATAGTTTTTTCTGATTGCATAAATTTCTGCAATGTAATAGGGCACCAGTGCTTTATATTTGGGGTTGTCCTGCAGAGGGAGGAAACCTTTCAATGCTTCGTCATAGCGCTTTTGTGTGTAGCGTATATAAGAGATATAGTAAGCGCAGTCATTGTCGTATTTCTTACTGCTGGCTTTCAGGGTTTCAAACCAGATGGCAGCTTCTTTTACATTCCCCGTTTTCAGATAACAGGTAGCCAGCAGATAGGTCATGTCATCCCGCTCTTCATTACCCAGCAAGTCCAGTTGGGCGGAGTTGAACAGTGCCAGTGCTTCGTCATATTTTTCTTCATAGAAATAGCCGGCAGCAAGTAAAGCATAAATACGGTTGGCATAAGGAGTATCGGGATATTGCTCCAGATAATTGCGCAACAGGGTGATACTGTTCTTATCTTTCAGTTCATATGCCGAACATACCAGCATATATTCTGCTTCTTCGCGCAATGAGGCATTAGGTTCCTGTCTGATAAAAGCTTTTAATGGCGGAGTAGCTGCTGCATAATTTTTTTGCAGAAACAGGTTTCTTCCTTCTTTATATAGATTGACAGGCGAGGTAATTTTTTCGCTTGTTTGTGCCGACGTGATGATAGGCGTACAGCATATCAGGGCACATATAAATCGTGAAATTCTTCTTTTCATAATTTAGTGTTTTGGCAAAAGTACTTGTTTTTGGGGACTTTATAGCAAACAGCTCTTTAGTTTTACAGGTTTTAACGTCCATCGAAGGAAAAATGTTTTAATAATAGGATGAACTTCTGCCTGGTATGTAGATTTGATCTTTGTGTGATAGAGGGAAAAATTGCTATATGAATCAGTTAAATTGCTATTTCCTGCCTGGATGGAATGCCGTAATTTTGCATCATAGAAAGACAATGATAATTAAATCCTAAAGAATATGAAAGTAATTGATTTGACAAAAGAGAGTTTTACAGAGAGAGTATCTGATTTCCGACAATATCCTGATGGCTGGGAGTTCAAAGGAGATAAACCTTGTATCGTCGATTTCCATGCTCCTTGGTGTATTTATTGCAAGAGGTTATCGCCGGTTCTTGATGAATTGGCTGTTGAATATGCCGGTAAGATTGACTTCTATAAGGTAGATGTTGATAACGAGCCTCTTTTAGAGTCTGCTTTTTCCATCCGTACTATCCCGAATTTATTGTTTTGCCCGATGGAAGGGAAACCCTGGATGGAGCTGGGGACAGTTGGAAAACCCCAGCTAAAGAAAATGCTTGATGACCTGTTGGCAGGTGTTACAGAGTAGATAGGAAAATTCCAAGACCTTTGCGAATAGAGTCGAGTCCGAAATCTTCGGGACGGATCTCTGCAACAGGAATGAAGAAGGCATCAGCAGCATCGTCCATTGCGGCAATGTGACTGGTGTCTTCTACTTTACAGAGGAAAAACATATCCAGTGTATGTACCGGGAAGCCTGAATATACATAAATATTGGGAAGAGTAAATTGATAGATTGCCTCTTTCACTTTTAATCCGGTTTCTTCTAACACCTCACGTGCTACACCTTCTTCTGCTGTTTCGTCCATATCAATGAATCCTCCCGGCAGGTCGAGCGTACCTTTTGCCGGGTCTTTGGCGCGGCGGCATACCAGCAATTCATTCTCCTTATTCAGAATCAGGGCAACTGTTGCCGATGATGGATTAAAGTAGTATACGAACCCGCAATTGGTGCATTGTTTAGATTTCTCATTGTGTATGTTGAAATGCTCCGAACCACACTTCGGACAGTATTTGAACTGAGACAGAGGATGTTCCATGTTTCTTCTTCTTTATAGTTTCCTGCAAAAGTACAAAAAAGACAGATAGTATAATGGATTTTGTCTATCAGAGTATAGAATTATTCGATTGGACTTTTTTTGTTTCTCCGGTAGGTATCCTCCTATCTTTGCATCAGAAACAAAAAACAAGTTTAATCAATAAATAATAAGTTTAGTATGGAATCAATTCTTAATTCTCAGCTTCCTGAATTCAGTGTTCAGGCTTTTCATAACGGCAGTTTCAAAACAGTGACCAATAATGACGTTAAAGGTAAATGGGCGATTTTCTTCTTTTATCCTGCCGACTTTACTTTTGTATGTCCTACAGAACTCGTAGACGTAGCCGAAAAATACGACCAGCTTCAGTCAATGGGTGTAGAGGTATATTCTGTAAGTTGTGACTCACATTTCGTTCATAAAGCATGGCATGATGCTTCAGACAGTATCCGTAAAATCAAGTATCCGATGTTGGCAGATCCGACAGGAGCTTTGGCCCGTGCTTTCGGCGTATATATTGAATCAGAAGGTATGGCCTATCGTGGTACTTTCCTGGTAAATCCGGAAGGTTTGATTAAAGTAGCCGAATTGCATGACAATAACATCGGTCGTGATGCAAGTGAATTACTTCGCAAGGTAGAGGCTGCTCAGTTTGTAGCTACTCACGACGGAGAGGTTTGTCCGGCAAAATGGAAGAAAGGGGAAGCTACGCTGAAACCAAGTATCGACCTGGTAGGGAAAATCTAAATTAGAATGTAGAATTTAGGAGTTGGGAGTTGGAATCTGTTCAGGTGTTTTCTTATTCATGTATTCCAACTTCTGACCCTCATATTCTATAATTCCGACTCCTGACTTCTAACTTCCAATTCTATATTCTAACTCCTATATTCTATCTCCTAATTATGTTAGACCCTACATTAAAAGAACAACTGAAAAGTATATTTGCCGGATTAGAGGCAGAGTTTACTTTTGATATATACGTATCGTCCGGACACGAAAGCTGTGGCGAGTTACTCGATCTGCTGGCTGATGTAGCCGATTGCTCTCCCCATATCTCTTGTCGGGTGAATGAGGGAGAAAGGTTGGAGTTTACTCTGTTGAAGAATGGAAATGAGACCGGTATTACCTTCCGGGGTATTCCTAACGGGCATGAGTTTACTTCTCTGCTACTTGCCATTCTTAATCTTGACGGTAAGGGAAAGAATTTTCCCGATGAACAGGTTTGTAACCGTGTGAAAGCCCTGAAAGGCCCGATACACCTTACTACCTATGTTTCGCTTACTTGTACCAACTGTCCCGATGTGGTGCAGGCTCTCAATGCTATGACTACGCTGAACAATTCTATCTCACATGAGATGGTGGACGGTGGTCTTTATCAGGACGAAGTAGAAGCTCTTAAAATTCAGGGGGTACCTTCTGTATTTGCCGATGGAAAACTACTGCACGTAGGGCGTGGCGATTTTGGAGAGTTACTTACCAAACTGGAGGCCCAATATGGTATCAATGAAAGCGAAATAGATACTACCGTAAAGAACTATGATGTTATTGTTGCCGGTGGAGGTCCTGCCGGAGTTTCTGCTGCTATCTATTCGGCACGTAAAGGATTGCGGGTGGCAATTATCGCCGAACGTATTGGCGGACAAGTAAAGGAGACGGTAGGAATTGAAAACCTGATATCTGTCTCACATACGACTGGAAGTGAGCTGGCAGATAATTTGAAAACACATCTGTTACAGTATCCGGTAGATTTATTGGAACATCGTCGCATTGAAACTGTAGAAATCAACGGAAAAGAGAAACTTGTGACGACTTCCGTTGGTGAGAAATTTGTAGCTTCTGCCTTGATTATTGCTACTGGTGCCAGTTGGCGAAAGCTGAATGTTCCCGGTGAAACAGACTATATCGGAAGAGGCGTCGCTTTCTGCCCTCATTGTGACGGTCCGTTTTATAAAGGTAAGCACGTAGCCGTTGTCGGTGGTGGAAATTCAGGAATAGAAGCGGCTATCGATCTGGCCGGTATTTGTTCGAAGGTTACAGTCTTTGAATTTATGGACGAGCTCAAAGCCGATCTTGTTTTGCAGGAGAAAGCAAAAAGCTTGCCTAATGTGGAAATATTTGTTGGTTCACAGACGACGGAGGTAATAGGTAATGGTGATAAATTAACTTCTCTCCGCATTAAAGACCGTAAAACAGACGAAGAGCGTATAATGGAACTGGATGGCGTTTTCGTCCAGATAGGTCTGGCTGCCAACAGTGCTGCTTTCCGTGGAGTTGTGGAGATGAACCGTTTTGGTGAAATTGGTATTGATTCACATTGCCGTACGAACGTTCCGGGCATCTATGCTGCCGGAGATGTATCGACTGTACCTTATAAACAAATTATTATCGCCATGGGTGAAGGTGCCAAGGCCGCTTTGTCTGCTTTCGAAGACCGGGTAAGAGGAATTATTTGAGACATTCTTTTTTCTTGTGTTACCTCATTTTAAACAATACCTATTGATAGGGTATTCCGATGTGAATATCCCTATTGATAGGTATTTTTTTGCTTCCTTTACTGAAGTATCTTTGCAGCTCAACATCAGGCGTAAAGATAAGAACGAATATGAGACAACAATATGCTGTAACAAGAGCATCTTTTCTAATACTATTTTTGATATCCTCCCTTTGTATATTTTCGCAGAATACTCCAGTCAAACGTATTGATTTTAATGGAACCCTCATTGATGCGGAAACAGGAGCTCCCATTGAATTTGCTACTATACAGATACCGGATCATGCACTTTGGGCAATTAGCGATATGGATGGTAAATTTAAAATTCCGGGAATGAAGCCGGGAGTTTATACGTGTGAGATCTCTGTGCTGGGTTATCAAAAGACAATTAAGAAAATAGAGATAAAGCCGGAGATGAAGCTGACTGTTATTAAACTCTCTCCCATGACTTTGGCTTTAAATGAAGTAGTCGTTACTGCTCAGGAACAGCGGATGGGATCGGCTTCCAGAATAGATCAAAGCGCCATTCAACATATCCAACCCAAAAGTGTGGAAGATATGTTGCAACTCCTTCCTGGTAATCTGACTAAAAATCCGGATTTGAATAATGTGGGGCAGGCTTATATTCGTGAAGTATCTTCCAATGATAATAATGCTTTGGGTACATCGGTGATGGTGGATGGTGCTCCACTTTCGAATGATGCAAATATGCAGGTGCTTTCTACCAGTAAGTCCGGTACGAGTCTGAATGCTCAGTCGGTGAGTGGAAAAGGACTTGACCTGCGTACCATTTCTCCGGATAACATTGAATCTATGGAAGTAATCCGGGGCATTCCCTCTGTAGAGTATGGAAATCTTACGTCAGGTGCGGTCATTATCAAAACTCGTTCGGGGGTTACTCCGCTCGAAGTAAAACTGAAAGCAGATCCTTTCTCTAAAATGGCATATGCCGGAAAAGGTTTCCTTATCAGTGAGAAAATGGGAGCAATGAATATTTCCGCTGATTACTCACAGTCGTATGCAGATATACGTAAGCGCTATAACGGATTTGATCGGATTACGGCCAATCTGGGATATTCCAATACTTTTATGAAAAGTTCCCGGCCTTTGACTTTCAACATGAGACTGGCCTATTATCAGAACATAAATAGTGAAAAAACAGATCCTCAACTGAAGCAGGATGAGAAGATAAAAAATGAAAATATGGGGGTGCGCTTCAATCTTGAAGGTAACTGGCGCCTGAATACTTCCTGGATTTCTTCTTTAGGATATAGTTTCATGGTAAATTATAGCCATCAGCAGGATTATCGTCGTGAACAGATCATCTTGCAATCGGGTATTACTCCGGTGGCTAATTCGTATGTGAGTGGCGAATACCAAACCTATTTCCTTAGCTCATCTTATTATTCCGACTATACGGTGGACGGTAAACCTTTGGATGTGTTCGGACAGTTGAAAGCCAATAAACTTTTCCAGTTCTCATCCGATTGTTTTATGACCCTGAAAGCAGGCATCGAATGGAAATATAATGTGAACCGGGGTGATGGGATGATGTTTGATCCTAAGCTTCCTCCGGTGGTAAACGATATTCAGTCTATTCGTCCCCGGTCGTTCAAATCAGTTCCGGCTATCAATACACTTTCTTTCTTCATAGAAGACAAAGCCCAGTTACCCATTCGGAAAACAACATTGACCTTACAGGGAGGTGTACGCCTCAGTAATCTGTTTATAGATAAGAGTGCCGGAAGAAAGGATATGTTTATGGTAGAACCTCGTATTAATATGGAATATAATATCCTGAACGGTGATAATAATAAAGTGTTTGATGACTTGAGCATTGTAGGTGGGTTTGGTATTGCTGCCAAAGCACCTACTCTTCTCTACCTGTATCCTGATAAGGCTTATTTTGACGAATCAAGTTTCAATCTAATGTTTGCCGATGATATGAGCAAGTCCACTTCTATTATGACTACCAAAGTCATAGATAATACCTCTAACCCTGATCTGAAACCAGCTTATAGCCAGAAGATGGAAATAGGTTTGGCAGGACGTATCAGAAAGGTAATTGGAAATGTTACTTTCTTCTATGAAAAACATACCAATGAGTATTCTTTCAAAGGAGTACCTGTGACGATGCCTTTTCGGCGTTATTCGGTTCCGGGATATGTGGATAATGTGAATTATACCAACGGTATGCTTTATTATGAAAAAGACGGAATAAGAAACCCGGCTACAATTGTAAATGATACTACCTTGTATTCTTACAATATGCCGGTAAACAATACCCGTACCATCAAGCGGGGGGTAGAGTATAGCATCAACTTCGGACAGATTCCTCTTTTGAAAACGTCTGTGGTGGTAGACGGTGCCTGGCTCTATGTAAAGCGTCATTCTACATTGCCTACCTATTCGAAGATAGGATCCTCGTATGAGGGAAAACTTTATCCTTATATGGCTGTGATGCCCGGAGGAGGTGGTTCTATAGAACAACGTTTCAATACGAACGTTCGCTTTATCACGCATATTCCTAAATTGAAAATGATTTTCTCCACTACGGCACAGATTGTATGGAAAGAGAGTTATCAGCGTATTTACGAAGATGAAAGTGGAAATAATCTGTTCTACAAGGCTGTTGATCCATTGAGTGGTAACAATGAAGAGAAATACTTTGTCAACCCTATAGGCTTCATCGACAAGCAGGGAAACTTCAATGAGTGGAAAGCCGAATATCAGGATATATACAAATATCGCCTGATGATGACTCAGTATGGACACAGTAATTACTTTGGGGTAGAGAATTACCCGACTACTATATTACTGAATTTTCGTTTGACAAAAGAATTGGGAAAGATGCTGGAACTCTCGTTTACAGCAAATAATTTCCTCAAAATATCAAAGAGCTATAAGTACCGGACCGCTGCAGGTTACAAAGACCTGACTATTCCGATCTACTTTGGAGCAGAAGTAAAAATCAAAATCTAAGATGTAATAACTAAAAAAGAAAACTAAAGATGAAAAAGTTGTTTTGTTTATTGCCTTTGTTGGCAATGTTGTTTTTGGTATCGTGTTCAGATGATGAGAATGATAACATCGCAAAGAAATACACAGTGGATGTAACTGTGACTCTTCCCACGGATATCAGTATGGCGGATGTAACAGAATTGGTAATAACAGCCGTTAATACTCAAACATCCGAAGAATCGGTAGCTAATCCGGTAGATGGTAAAGCTTCGTTTACCTTGAATGCCGGTGAATATGATTTCCGCGCATCAGGTAGTGCTAAAGATTACAATCTGAACGGGTTGGTAAGCAAAGTTTCTGTTTATAGCGATCAATCTGTAAGTTTACCTTTGGCAATTGCCTCTGGTAGTGGATTGATTTTTAAAGAAGTCTATTTTACAGGAGTGAAAGACTGGTATTTCAAAGATGCCTTCTATGAAATCTATAATAACTCGGATGAAGTGCAGTATCTTGATGGAGTTATCTTAGGTATTGTAGACAACGGTCTTCCGGTAAATGTATATGTTCCTTCTCCTTCTATCTGGGTAGATGAAAACGGAGAATTATTAGATCGTTATCCGATGGCAAGCTTTACCGTTGCTTTCCCGGGAACAGGTAAGGAACATCCTCTTCAACCTGGTGAAAGTGTGGTGGTTGCAACGAATCCTATCAAACACAATGAACGTCAATTGACAGGTGATGATGTAGCTTCTCCGGTAGATTTGAGCACAGCTGACTGGGATATTTATTGTGGTCCGTTCTCAAGTACCGACACCGATATTAATGGAATTCCTAATATGGATTGCCTCTATCTGAATGCTTCCTTTGGTATGGATTTCATGCCTTCTGTAGATGGGCAGGCACTGATTTTGGCTAAACTCCCGGAAGGAATGACGAATGTAACATTTGTGGCTGATCCGGAGAATATGATGGTGGCTCCCGGTAAGAGCGACAAAGCACAGCTGATGATTCCACGTGAATATGTAATTGATGGTATTGATATTGTGCCGGCTATAGAAAGCGATCGGTATAAACACCTGAAATCTACTGAAGATGTGGGTATGGCATGGGTAGACGGTTCTTCTAACGGCTCTTTGGCGAGCAGCGCATACTCCGGTAAGAGCCTCCGTCGTAAAGTAATTGCTATTAATAACGGTCGGGTGGTGTATAAAGACACAAACAACTCCAGCGAAGATTTCATTCTGGGTGGACAAACTCCTACTCCGGGAACACATCCGACAGGAGTAGATAAATAAAGAAAAAACGAGTTATGTTTGTAAAGCTGAAATTCTCTTTAATAATAGGTTTGTTTCTTTCCTGCCTTTGCCATGCGCAAGGCGGGAAAGATTCGCTACGCTTGTATCAGGATGTGCTCTATCTGGGCAATATACAATACGGCAGTAATAATCCGACAGCAATTTCCGATTCACCTCTGCGTAGTGTGACGGATATCAACATTAACTTCCTTCGTTCTTCGGGTGACTTCCGGTTGGTAGATCAGTCCTCGCGTGAACACTGGTGGAGTGGAAGCTTGTTTGGTATACAGCGGATTGGCAAAATAACTTTTGAAGGAGATGTCAGCTATGAGAATGGTAAACAGACGGACCGGAAATGGAACAGTACGCTGTTTATAGCTGATGATAACCCGTTTATTGTAGCCGACTCACTTACGGGTGATTACAATGTGGAGAAGTTCAGACTTAATGGAGGTTTCTCTTATGAGATTAATGCACATTGGAGAGCCGGGTTAAGAGCGATATATGAGGTTGGAAGCAGTGCGGATCAGACAGATCCTCGCCCCGATATCAAAGGAATGCGCTTTTTGCTCAATCCGGGTGTGAATTATCAATGGGGTAACTTCAGAATTGGTGCTTCTGCCGGTGTACGCTGGCTGGGTGAATCGGTGAATTATACTTTGGTAAAAACTTACGAGACCTATCAATTATTTTTGTTCCGGGGTATGGGAAATTATGAAAGTCAGCAGGCGATTGGCTTCCAACGGAGATACACCGGAACTGCTTATCAGGGTAATTTGCAGTTAGGTTGGAATAATGCGGCTCATCTGGCTGATTTTCTTGAGTTAGGTTACGAGAAATCTACAGAAGAAGCAATAGATGGTAGCAGCAGTAATAAATATAAAGGAGGAAAGTATGCACGTACAAGATTCTCTTTAACGAACCGTTTTCGGATTTCCGGAGAGAGAACAATGCATAATGTCACCCTTGAGGCCTCGCATAATAAAGTAGAAGGAACGTGGTATATCCAGACACAGTCCAGTGATGCAGATGGCAATACCGTATGGGAAGTAAAAGATGCTTCCGTATGCCATATCGAGAAACGGACGGATGCTTCACTTACCTACCGTATGGACCGGATGCGGCAAATGCTGCCACATTTCACCTGGGAGGTGAAGGCCGGAGTCCGTCAATCTGATATAAAAAATTATCCGGAGGTTTATTTACAGAAATATACGGCTGCTTATGCTGTACTGAATGCCTGTAAGAACCTTCCTATTAAGAAAAGTCTGCTTAGCATCTATCTTAACGGGATGTATAATCACAGGCTTTCTTCCAGCTTTTCAGCTGATGGACTGAAGCTGAAAACAGTTTATAGCCTTCCTGCTTTTGAAACCTCTGCAGCTGCCTACTGTCAAGGGAATATAGGTGCAAAGGCACAGGTTCCTCTTGCTATTTCCGGTTTTCACTCGTGGCTGGGAGTATATGCGGAGTATACATTGAAACATTACACGGGAGATTATGTACCTCTGGACGGTACAAACCGTAGTCAATTAAATGTGGGTGTGAATTTGACTTTTTAATGAATTAAAGTAATAGACGAAAAATGATAAAAAGAATAGTTTCGGAAAGATTAATTTAATACTTCCAATAGATTTTGGAAAGGTTGAAATTACTGACAATATAGATGAAGATGAAATATTAAACATAATAAAGGGGGCAAATCATGCTTAAAGGAAGTTTTGAACTTATAGGTGATAAGTCTATATCCCATAGAGCAGTTATGTTTTCTTCTATATCTAAAGGGGATAATAAAATAAGCAATTTCTTAAGTATATTCGGCATTGTGCTTATACTTGTGCTTGCGGCGATTTCTGTCGTTATAATTACAAACACAATCAAGCTTTCGGTTTTTACAAGACGAACCGAAATAAGCATTATGAAATACGTAGGTGCAACCGACTGGTTCATACGATGGCCTTTCGTTATCGAAGGTATAATAATCGGTCTTGTAGGCGCATGTATACCTATTGTTGTTGCATGGCCGCTGTATAATAAGCTTATAGATATAATATATCAGCATATACCGATGATAAAATCGCTTTTCGCATTCCGTTTCGGTATAGATATATTCTCCGTATTATTGCCGTTTGCACTTCTTTTCGGTGCTGTACTCGGTATAATCGGAAGTACAATTTCATTAAGAAAACATTTGAATGTTTAAAATTTTGCCCGGCATGCGTAGTGTCGGGTATTTTATATTGATTATTTGGTCAAAATGCGGTAAAATATCTCATTATGGTATAATTGTCCGCATAATGTGCGGATATATAGCTATGATATATTATGTTAAAGGCGTAACGGTAATTTTATCTGAAAGGAGTTAAATTATGATACTAATAAACCCGAGAGAGGTTGCGGCAGATGCTTTGGAAGAAATAACCGTTTCTGCGGCATACAGTAACATAACACTCAGAAAATACCTCCGTGTG
>QWCE01002799.1_pt1 | contig 27703 bp, 26 predicted proteins | sample 1972531 | NCBI WGS metagenome assembly QWCE01 (sample SAMN09866716, study PRJNA288562) | Human gut metagenome isolate term4_stool, whole genome shotgun sequencing... | reverse complement strand
CAAAGGCACGGTCGAAATCGCAGGGTAGCGGGCACAACCGACCGTGCCTTTTGCAAAAAATCGCCAAAGGCACGGTCGAAATCGCGAAGCAGACGGCGCGGCCGACCGTGCCTTTCGCAAAAAATCGTCAAAGGCACGGTCGAAAACGTGAGTCAGACGGCGTAACCGACCGTGCCTTTTGCAAAAAATCGTCAAAGGCACGGTCGAAATTGCAGGGCAGCGGTCGCAACCGACCGTGCCTTTTGCAAAAAATCGCCAAAGGCACGGTCGAAATGGCGGCACAGACGGCGCAACCGACCGTGCCTTTTACAAAAAAACGTCAAAGGCACGGTCGAAATCGTGGAGTAGATGGCAAAGGCACGGTCGAAATCGCAGGGTAGCGGGCACAACCGACCGTGCCTTTTGCAAAAAATCGCCAAAGGCACGGTCGAAATCGCGAAGCAGACGGCGCAACCGACCGTGCCTTTTACAAAAAAACGTCAAAGGCACGGTCGAAACCGCGGGGCAATCGGCGTAACCGACCGTGCCTTTTGCAAAAAATCGTCAAAGGCACGGTCGAAATGGCGGCTCAGCCGACATAGCCAACCCTCACGCCGTCGTCTCCCATCGCCATTATCCCGCCGCCCAGACGTTTCTGCGTGTAAAACCCAGTATTCTTTCTCATGGCCCCTTCGGTTGCACCTTGTACATAACGCATTGACGCTTTATACTCAATCCGAGCAATGGGCTGTGACAGCGTCACCAGATGAGGAGGAAGAGAATGCTGTTAATGATAGATAACTATGATTCCTTTGTTTTTAATTTGTTGTCCTATTTTGAGGAGTTGGGCGAAGAAGTGGACATCATTTCGGCGGGGGATTTTGAGGAGGCGGATCCGGCGTGGGCGGAGAAATACGATGCGATTCTGCTGTCGCCGGGGCCGAAAGGGCCGAAGGATGCGACGCTGTGTTTGTCGGTGATGGAAAAGCTGGCAGGCAAGATTCCAATTTTGGGGGTATGCTTGGGGCATCAGGTGATTGCGCATGCCCTAGGAGCGACGGTGGAAAAGGGGGATAGGCCGTATCACGGGAAGCTGTCGCCGGTGTTCCACAAAAAGCAAGGTTTGTTTTTCAATTTGCCGAATCCGTTTACGGTGACGCGCTATCACTCGTTAGCCGTAAAGGCTGAATCGCTGCCGGCATGGCTCAGGCTGGATGCTTGGACAGAGGATGGCACGGTTATGGCGATTTCTTCGGAAAAAGACGGTATCTATGGGGTGCAATTTCATCCGGAGGCGCTCCTCACCGAAGAGGGACATGAAATTTTAGCGAATTTTCTTTTGTTGGCAAAACAGTGGAGGGAACAGCATGCGCTTTAGAACATTTCATCGCTATCCGGCGATGGTGGACATTTTTTCCAAAGTGGCGGATCAAGAGCGGGCGGTATTTTTGGATTCTTCGAAGCAAAATGCCTTGGGACGCTATTCGGTGATTGGCTTTGCGCCTTGGGATACGGTTCGCAAACAGGGAAAAGACGTTTATGTGAATGATGAAGTTGTCGGGGAGACTTTTTCTGAGGCATTGCAGAGGCTGTTGGAAAAACATAAAAAAGACTATCCTGCTGAGCTTTTTCTGTCCAATCCGGCCATCGGCTTTTTGTCCTATGGCTATGGGCAGGAGCTGATGGACGTATCTTCGCGGCATCCGAACCGTTTCAGTATCGATGATGCCATTTTCTGTTTTTATCACGTGTATCTCGTGGAAGATCATGAAGCACATTGCTTGCAACTCGTGCTGCAGGGGGAGGACGAGAGCGATGCCAAAATGGACGAGCTGGTTGCGTTCTTGTTAACCGCCGCGCCGCAACAGGGCGCCTCGCAAGCCGCCCTGCAAGATGCGCCGCAACAAGCCGCCCCGCAAACCCCAGCCGGAGCGACAAAACAGTACGGCTATTCTACCACCAGCGACTACGATGCAGAGAGGTACATGGCGGCGATTCAAAAGCTGATTGCCTATATTGTGCAAGGCCATACGTACATCGCCAACATGACCCGTCGCTTGGAAATACAGAGCAATGTCCCACCATTTCCGTATTATCGCGTGTTGCGTGAAAAGAATCCGGCGCCGTTTGCTGCATATATGAACTATGGCGCGTATCAAATTTTATCCAGTTCGCCGGAACAATTTTTATATGTGCAAGATGGCAATGTACGCACCAAGCCCATCAAAGGGACGCGCAAGAAAACACAGGATGCGGCCGTGAATCAAGCGATGATCGAGGATCTGTTGCATTCGCCGAAGGAGCGTTCGGAGCTTCTGATGGTGACAGATCTGGAGCGCAATGATCTCAATAAAGTTTGCGTGCCGGGAACGGTGAAAGTGCCCCAGATGTACACGCTGGAGGAGCACGAAACGGTCTATCACATGGTCAATACCGTGACGGGCAAGTTAGCTCCGCAGAAAAACTTGTTGGATCTTATCCAAGCCACCTTCCCGGGCGGTTCGATCACCGGCACGCCGAAAAAACGAACGATGGAAATCATCGATGAATTGGAAAATTCGCCACGTCACATTTACACCGGCTCTCTCGGCTATCTGACGCCAGACGGCCAAATGAATTTGAACATTATCATTCGTACATTGCTGCACCAGGAGGGTCGCTACGAAATCGGCGTCGGCGGCGGCATTACCTGCGAATCCGATCCGGCAGAAGAATTTGAGGAAACCGTACAAAAAGCCAAGGCATTGGTGGATACTTTTTCTGCCTTAGCTGCACCGGAAGGAGGAAGCGGTGTCTGAGTATCGTTGCGACCCTGAAACCATTGTGCCGGATGCAGGCTATTTCTTCGACCTCGGCGTTTTTGAGACGATTGCTGTGGAAGAGGGGCGTCCGCTCTTCTTGGATCGCCATCTGGCACGCCTGCAAAAAGGACTGGACTTTTTAGGCTTGGAGCAAACTGTGGAACCGGCGGCCGTTCGCACCTATCTCAAATCGCTGCCGGCGATAGCACGAAGCCATGGCGTTTTGAAGATTACGGTGTCCGAAAAAAACGTGCTCTTTACCCATCGCCAAAATCCCTATGGCGATGCCGATTTTGCGCGCGGCTTTTCCTGCTGTCTGTCTGAGGTTTTGCGCAATCCCACATCGCCTTTCGTGTATCACAAAACCCTGCAATATGGCGAAAATATACAGGAGCTTCATGCCGCAAAGCGCCAGGGATTTGATGGAGCGATATTTCAAAATGCTTCGCACAATTTTTGCGAGGAAACCCGCGCCAATCTCTTCTTCCTCAAGGGCGATCATCTGCTTACGCCTCGCTTGGAAAACGGCCTTTTGAACGGCACCGTGCGTCAACTGTTGCTGGAGACGCTGCCCACGTCAGAACGGGCTCTTTCCGTCGAAGAGGCGGACATCCCCGTGGCCGACCTGGCTACCTTCGATGAAGCTTTTCTCACGAACGCCCTCATGGGTGTGATGCCTTTGCGACAACTCGGCAACCACCTTTTCAAAAGCCGCCATCGCGTCGATGCGATCCGTGCCCATTATGTAGCAATGGCTGAGGCAGAGCCCGTTCTTGACAGTGATTTTTCCGTTTGCTAGACTGAAAATACATTGGAAATGCGAGGAAGCTTTCTCTTTCATAGACCGTATGTCTGTGTGCGATTGAGCGATCCAACACAAGGCGAAATTGTTAAGGAGGGTTTATGAATGTATTAATGGCCATGTTTCTCATTATGGCGATCGGCTATTTCCTGGGACATTTGAATATCTTTGGCGTCAAGTTCGGCGCATCCGCGATCTTGATTACTTCACTTGTTTTTGGACACTTCGGCACGAAAGTGCCTCCCATACTCGGTAATGTCGGCTTGGTGCTGTTCTTGGCACCGATTGGTTTGATGGCCGGCCCGACGTTTGTGAATAATATTAAAAAGAATGGCATCAAGTTTTTAGCCATAGCGATTATCACATGTATTATTGGCGGTGCCTCGATTGTTCTGGCGGCAAAACTCTTTAACATTCCTTTGGAACTCTCCTTGGGCTTGGGTGCAGGCGCCTTGACGTCTACGGCCATGCTTGGCACGGTGACATCGCTAACGCCATCATCGCTGCCGGGCGTCGGCTACGGCATTGCCTATGCGTTTGGCGTTTTGGGCGTAGTGCTTTTGGTGCAGATCTTGCCGAAAGTGATGGGCGTAGATCGCGACGAAGAAAATAATAAATTAACCGTTCCGGAATCAAAAAATGCGGTCGAGAATCTCAAGAAAAAATTCCTGGACTTCGAACCGCATGGTCTCTTTGGCGTTGCAGTAGCCATTGCATTAGGCAGCTTACTGGGGAGCCTCAAATTGCCGGTAGGCAACAAGGTAGTGGTTTCTCTCGGCGCCGGTGGTGGCTCCATCATTATGGGCATTGTGCTGGGTCATTTCGGTCATATCGGGCCGGTCAATTTCACCTACCCTAAAGGTAACATGCAAATGATCCGCGATTTGGGCCTAGCCTTTTTCCTCATGCGCGCCGGCACGAATGCAGGCGCAGGTTTTATCAAAGTGATCAGCCAATATGGCATCACACTCTTCTTTGCCGGCGTGATGATCACCTTGGTAAGCTCGGTCTTGAGTTACCTGATGGCGTATTATGTCTTCAAGTTGCCCTTATTCGGCGCATTGGGAACCACCACAGGCTCCATGACGAGTGCTCCGGCATTGGGCGCACTTCTTGAAGTGACAAAAGATGACCGCGTCTCCTCGTATTATGCAGCTACCCAGCCGATTGCTACGATCTTTCTGGTATTCATGCCACAGATCATTTGGCTTTTCTTTGGCCCCAGATAGAGCACCCTCTTTTACTTGGCATTTACCTTCCCCTCACGAGGCTCTCATAGAATTTTGTTAAAATACGGAGAAAGAGGCTCTGCGTTGAAGAGACTCGGCTCATGTGAGGGGAGAGGAAATGCCGATTCTTGCGTTATTTTTCATCGTCATACTGACGGCTTTTTTAGTGGCTATTGGTATTGTATACAATCAATTGATTTTGAAAAAAGAGAAACAAGCGGATCGCTGTACGGCTATCACCCATGGCGAAGTGCTTCGCTATACAAAGGCACGTTATAACGAGATTCGGCTGCCGCTCGTTCTCTACACCGTGAACGGACGGCAGTATACCATCAAGGGGCCGGACTTTGCGAGGACGGTAACGAAAACTTTTACGGCGCCCTGGAACAGCACCACCACCGAAATCCAATCCAATCTCACGGATCGCGAGCATTTGCCGCAAGTGCTACGACTCTCGAGACGACAAAATTCTTTAGCTTCCGTCACGTATTCGCCTTTAATGGAACTGTATCCGATCGGCGCTAAAGACGTGCAGGTTTGCTACAATCCCCAAAATCCCGCGGAAGCCTTCGTCGAACGCTTTTGTTCGCCATCGCCATGGATGAAACGCCTATTGTTGGCTTCCGGTACATTTTGTGCCATAAGCCTCATCGTCCTGATTATCTTGACGCTGCTCCATCTTTTTGCAATGCAGTAATCGGTACTCGCCTGCGCTCCAACGCCAGCAATTGTATTTTCTTATCAATACCACCCGCATAGCCGGTGAGCCCGCCGTCAGCGCCCACCACGCGATGACACGGAATAAGCAATGAAATAGCATTGTGCCCAACCGCACCACCCACCGCCTGCGCCCCTATGCGCAGGCGGTTTTGCTGTTGCCCAAGACGTCTCGCAATTTCCCCATAAGTCATGGTCTCTCCATACGGAATCGACAGCAATATCTCCCACACCGCCCGCCGAAACGGTGTCGTGCGCATCCTCAGCGATGGTGTAAAATCCGGCTCCTTCCCGCCAAAATACACATCCAACCACTGCACCGTTCTTTGGAAAATAGGCAGCCCGTCAGGCGCGCCTTCCACCCACGCCTCTCTCCGCGTCTCCGCAAAATATTTCTGCCCATCAAACCACAACCCGATGAGACTTTCGCCATCGCTTGCCATCGTCATGCCACCCAGTGGCGATTCATAATGCGCACTATAGTCCATTCCAACCCTTCTCCTTTTGCTCGCCCCCTCATCTTCAGCTTCAGCTCGCTTCTCGCTTCCAGCTCTCTACTCTCGCCTTCAGTGCCAAGAACCAGACGTGGCAATGCCGCCTTATTATAGCAATGCCGTCTCCTTCTTATTATAGCAATGACCGAATGAGCAAGCGGAGGCGTTGTGCGAAGAGGTTGCGCGACCGTGCCTTTTGTAAAAAAACGCCAAAGGCACGATCGAAATTGTGTAGGAGGGGTCGCGATCGACCGTGCCTTTTGCAAAAAAACGCCAAAGGCACGGTCGAAATGGCGGGGCGGAGGACGCAACTGACCGTGCCTTTTGCAAAAAAACGCCAAAGGCACGGTCGAAATTGTGTAGGAGGGGTCGCGACCGACCGTGCCTTTTGTAAAAAAACGCCAAAGGCACGGTTGAAACTGCGGGGCGGAGGGCGCAACTGACCGTGCCTTTTGCAAAAAAACGCCAAAGGCACGGTCGGAATTGCAGGGCGGAGGGCGCAACCGACCGTGCCTTTTGCAAAAAAACGCCAAAGGCACGGTCGAAATCGCGGGGCAGAGGGTGTGGCCGACCGTGCCTTTCACAAAAAACGGTCAAAGGCACGGTCGAAATTGCGGGGCAGAGGGTGCAACCGACCGTGCCTTTTGCAAAAAAACGTTAAAGGCACGGTCGAAAATGCGGAGCAGGGGGCGCAACCGACCGTGCCTTTTGCAAAAAAACGCCAAAGGCACGGTCGAAATTGGAGTGCAGAGGGCACGGCCGACCGTGCCTTTTGCAAAAAAGCGCCAAAGGCACGGTCGAAATCGCGGGGCGGGGGGCGCAACCGACCGTGCCTTTTGCAAAAAAGCGCCAAAGGCACGGTCGAAATTGCGGAGGAGGGGTCGCGGCCGACCGTGCCTTTTGTAAAAAAACGCCAAAGGCACGGTCAATCGCCTTCGGCGCCCGTAAGGAGCCGGCTTCGCCGGTAGTTCAGAATGCCGCCTTCGGCGGCGTAATTAGGCGGCCGTCGACCGCCATTCGTTCTTAAGTCTTGCGCTGAAAACTCCCCGAAATCCCGCATGCTACACCGTCGCTCTCGCTATACAGCCATCTCGCGACGCCGTCTGTGTGGCTAAGCATCTCGCTGCAGCTATCATGCGAAAGGCAGCCTTGCGCAGAACATCCTTTTCTGCGCATTTTTTTTGCCTTAATGATTTGACTTAGACAAGAGACGATGGTACTATAAATAGCACCAAAATGGTACTAAAAAACGCACCAAACCAGCGCGACATCGGCATAAAATCACCACAGCACCACCAAAAAAGCAACATCATGGAAATATTTCCGTCGGAAGGAGTTGTTATGGAGGTACATATCGAAAATAGAATTGCTGAATTTCGAAAAGAGAAAGGCTTATCCCAGCATCGCTTGGCGAAGGCGGTGGATTTGAAGCGTCGCTCGATCATGGCGTATGAGAACAATGTGATCAGTCCAACGCTGGAAACAGCCTATAAAATTTGCAAAGTTCTGGATAAGGACATCAAAGAAGTATTTATTTTTCAGTGAGGAGAAACCATGGGAATCTTTTTTATGGATACGAATGAAATCGAAGAGGAAGTGAAGGCTTCTTCTGGCGATACGAAGGACTATCTGTTCACGATTAAGCACGATGATTTAAAAACGGGATTGGCAAAATGGCTGGCGTTGAATACCTTGCTCTATTCGAGCGATGCTTCGCGCAATTTCACTATCTATTTCAGCCCGAAGGGGATTTATGAAAAAGAGAAGGGCAATCCGCTCAGCAAATCCTTTGTGCTGCTGCCTTGGAATGAAATCGAGGACTTTCAAGTAGAAATGAAATCTAAAAAGGCATTTCTGGTCTTTTGGCATCTTGGCAAGAGAGTTGGCTATGAAGTCCCGTTCAACGGTCGCATGTGCAAAGGCAATGAAGAGAGATTGCAAGCGCTGCAAGAGAAAAATTGGAATCGGGTCGATTAAAATCCAGACGCCAGCCTATCGACTCCCTTTTCTTTTACAGCATCTCACAGTCATGCGGGACGGATTGCCCCTTTTTGCGATACTCGCTCGGGGAGAGGTGATATTGCGCTTTGAAGGCGGAGGTGAAGCGACTTTGGCTTTCGTAGCCGACGCGTCGGGCGATGGCGGCAACGGATAGCGTGCTTTCGGTGAGAAGGCGGGCGGCCAATTCCATGCGGTGCGCTTTGATGTGAGCGGCCAGAGGGTTGCCGTAGATGGATTTGAACGTTTCCTTGAGCGTGGTGGGATTCAGCAGATAGCGATGCGCGAGTGCATCGATGGTGATGCGTTCATCCATGTTGTGCGTGAGGAGGTCATGAATTTCGCGCACGATGCGAATTTGCTCGGCGCGTGTTGCTGTGAGGGCTTCGGGGTGCGTTTCTTTTTGGGCCAGAAAAAGCAGCAACTCCAAGGCTTTGAGTTGTTGATAGGGGCGACGCAGCCGTGTCTCGCTCGCGTAAAATGGCGTGAAAAGGGCATCGCTATGCAGATTGCCGGCAAAAGCGGCAAAAGGAGAAGCAGTGAGGAATTTATCGCTGAGAAACAAGGGGGAAAGGGCGCTTTTTCCAAGGAGCGGTAGAGAAGAGAACAGTGTCGGCGGATCCAGAAAAAGAGAAAGGCCTTCGCAGGGAAGGGAGGGATCCGAGGATGGCAACGGGGTGCCGGCGGCAAGGGATTGTAAGAGAAAATCGCCGGGGCCGAGGTGCAGCGTTTTTCCTGCGTGAGATGCCGAAAGTTGGCCCTTATGGCAATGCGTGATTGCCAGGGTGGGCGTCGTGTCTGCTGTTATGAGGCATGGGGCAGGGCACGGGCCTTCGTCGTTGAAATACGTAAGAGCGGCTCCAGGAAAGAGGGAGACGGATGGGGTGGTTGCGGCGGACATGAAAACTCCTTCGTGTATACGGCCATGTATACGGTGCCTTATTTCGGACAGGCGATGGCCATGACCTTTTCGATCATCTTATGCAAGAGTTGACTTTGCTCGTTGTCGGCGGCGCGATAGTACACTTCTTTTCCTTCGCGGCGACTGACGACGAGTTTGCTGTTTTTTAAGGGACGTAGATGATGAGAGATGGCGGGACTGGACATGGCTAAGAGGGCAGAAATGTCCTGTACGCACTCTTCATGATGGCATAGAAGCCAGAAAATGCGGATGCGAGTGGTATCGCCCAATTGCTTGAAGATATCCGCGACAATTTGAAAATCGCTCACGATGGCCAGTTGCTTCTTGATGACGGCCAGATCCGGCGCTTCGTCGTCATGGGCAAAGGGTAGCGATAGTTCCTTTTGCGTTTGAGGCATAAAAACCTCCTTTCTCGTTTGGTCCGATGGCTTGGGGGAAAAGGGAGGGGCGAGCCTGTCCCGTTTGCCCGATTGGTCATCCCTTTAGACCGATTAGCAGGAATGAGACTGAAACATTGACTTGTGTTTTCCTCCCTATTATAATTTTCGTAGATTGATTAAACAAGTGCTTAATTGTAAAAACGAGATCATAAAAACGAAGGAGGCTCTCATGAAAAAAACATACAACATTGAAGTGGATTGTGCGAACTGCGCGAATTTGATGGAAAGCGCAACGAAGGAAATCGCTGGCGTGGAAGATGCTGTAGTGAATTTCATGACGCAGAAAATGATCGTGAAATTTGCACCGGATGCTGAGCCGGAGTCGGTGATGCAAAACGTGCTCTCTGCTTGCCAGAAGGTAGAACCCGACTGCAACATTGCGCTCTAACGATACGAACCCGGTTGGCACGAAACGCTTGGAAGCAATGGGCTGTGGGAAACCGGAAATGAGCCGCTCCCCGCGGGGAGCGGTATTTTTATAGGGAAGGATAGTCGAATGGCACAAATCATCATCAGCGCTTTATTGGTCTTCGTACTCCTAGCGGCGATCGTTTTGTTGGTTACAGCGGGGCGACGGGAAGACGGCATGACCAAAAAGCAGAAAAAAAACGTAGTGCGCATTTTCATCAGCGCAGCCTTGCTGCTGGTTCTGGAGCAACTGACGGCGGAGAGTTTTACCTTTTTGGACCAACAGCTGTTTCCTTCGGCAGGGCGCGTCGTGCGCTTTGCGTTATATTTCTTGGATTACTGGATTATCGGGCATGACATTCTGGCCAAAGCGTGGCGCGGCATTCAAAATAAGCGCGTGTTTGACGAAAATTTTTTGATGGCCGTTGCTACCGTTGGTGCCATGACATTGGCGATTGTAGAAAATGGCGACTATTTGGAAGCCATTGCCGTCATGCTGTTTTATCAGATCGGCGAATGGTTCCAAAGCTACGCCGTGGGACGCAGTCGCAAAAATATCAGCAATTTAATGGACATCCGTCCAGACTATGCGCATGTGGAGAAGGATGGCGTTTTGGAAACCGTAGATCCGGATGACGTGGCTGTCGGCAGCATCATCGTCGTGCAGCCGGGCGAGAAAATTCCCATCGATGGCACCATTGTGGAAGGTAAGTCGAGTTTAAATACGGCAGCTCTCACGGGGGAAAGTCTGCCGCGTGATGTGGAGGAGGGCGATGCCGTAATCAGCGGTTGCATCAGCATGACCGGCGTGTTAAAGATTCGCACCTCGCGTGAATTCGGCGAATCCACCGTGTCCAAAATCCTGGATCTGGTGGAGAATGCGAGCTCTCGCAAATCCAAGTCGGAGGACTTCATCTCGCAATTTGCGCGAATCTATACGCCGGCCGTATGCTACAGTGCGTTGGCACTGGCTCTGTTGCCGCCATTGGTACGGATGTTCTTTATGGGGCTGGCGCCGGCTTGGACGGTCTGGCTCTATCGCGCCCTCACTTTCTTGGTCATCAGTTGCCCTTGCGCACTCGTCATCAGCATTCCGCTGAGCTTCTTCGCCGGCATCGGCGGCGCCAGCAAGGAAGGCATTTTGGTCAAGGGCTCCAACTATTTGGAATTGCTCTCAAAAACCAAAATTGTTGTGATGGATAAAACCGGTACGCTCACGCAGGGCGTTTTTGAAGTCAATGCCCTGCATCACAATACCATGGAAAAAAGCAAACTCTTGGAACTGGCTGCGCTCGCGGAAAGCGCCTCCTCGCATCCCATCAGTAAAAGCCTTCTGCGTGCCTACGGTAAGCCCGTGGATCGCCAGCGCGTTACGGAAATTCAAGAAATTAGCGGTAAAGGCATCATTGCAAAAGTAGATGGGATTTCCGTTGCCGCGGGTAACAGTAAGCTGATGGAAAGTTTAAACACGCCCTATCATCCCTGCCATATGACCGGCACCATTATTCATCTGGCGCTGGATGGCGACTATGCCGGGCACATCGTCATTTCCGATCGCGTGAAGCCACATGCGAAAGAGGCTGTGCAAGCGCTCAAGGCCGACGGCATCCAAAAGACGGTGATGCTCACTGGCGATACACAAAAGGTGGCCCAAGAAGTGGCGGCCGACCTTGGCGTGGACGCCGTTTATAGCGATCTGCTTCCGGCGGGGAAGGTGGAGAAGGTGGAAGAATTGCTGCGTGAAAAGCCGGCCAAGACGAAATTAGCTTTCGTTGGCGATGGCATAAACGATGCTCCGGTGCTCTCCATTGCGGATATTGGTATTGCCATGGGCGCCATGGGGTCCGATGCAGCTATTGAAGCCGCTGATGTTGTCTTGATGGACGACGATCCGTTGAAACTTTCCAAAGCAATTCGTATTGCGAAAAAGTGCCTGGGTATTGTTTATCAAAATATTGCTCTGGCGCTTGTCATCAAATTTGCCTGCTTGGGTCTCGGCGCCTTGGGCATTGCCAATATGTATCTTGCCATCTTTGCCGATGTTGGCGTCATGGTGATTGCTGTGCTCAATGCGATGCGCTGCCTGTGGGTGAAAAACTTATAACACCGTAGCGCCTTCTTTGCTACGGTGGCGGAAGCGGCGATTCTTGCCGCAAAGGAGGTTATATGAGTGGAAAATTGGACAATCGCAAAGTAGCGATTATCGGTTGCGGCTTTGTGGGTTCTTCGTCAGCGTTTGCGCTGATGCAAAGCGGTCTGTTTTCAGAAATTGCACTCGTGGACGTAAACCACGAGAAAGCTGAAGGGGAGGCCCTGGATATCTCCCACGGCGTGCCTTTTGTCGGCCAAGTCAAGGTCTATGCGGCCGATTATGACGACATCATGGATGCTGCCATTGTTGTCGTCACCGCCGGCGCCGCCCAAAAGCCCGGTGAAACACGACTGGATCTTGTCCATAAAAATGTCAAAATCTTTGAAAGCATTCTTCCCGAATTTAAGAAGCGTGCCTACAAAGGCATCCTTCTCATCGTGTCCAATCCGGTGGATATTTTGACCTTGGCGGCGCTGAAATTCTCCGGCATGCCCGAACATCGCGTCATCGGCTCCGGCACCGTTCTGGACACCGCCCGCCTGAAGACCGCTCTCGGTGAGCATCTCTCCGTCGATGGTCGCAGCGTTCATTCCTTCATCATTGGCGAACATGGCGACAGCGAAATCGTCGCTTGGTGCAGTACGAACATCTCCGGCATTCCCGTCAATCGCTTCTGTGAAATGCGCGGCTACTACGACCACCAAGAATCCATGGACCGCATTGCGGATGAAGTCCGCAACAGCGCCTATGAAATCATCGAAAAGAAGCATGCCACCTATTATGGCATAGCCATGTCCGTGGTGCGTATTTGCCGGGCGATCGTGATGAATGAACGATCCATTCTTCCCGTATCCTCCATCATGCACGGCGAATACGGCATCGATGGCATTGCTCTGAGTATGCCGGCCATCGTCGGCGAAGAGGGCTTTGAAGTGCACGTACCCATCGTGTTGAGTGAAGAGGAACAGAAGAAACTCGTTGCCTCCGCCGAAGCCCTGCGCAAAGTGGCTAAGGAAGCGGGTCTGTAAAAAGCACATCAATCGAAGCCGATCCGTTCGGACCGGCTTTTATAGATACAAGCGGAGAGCGGTCTTCGGGCCGCTCTTTTGTTGTTGAAACAGGAAAGCGGCTTTCAGGCCGCTCTTTTGTTATTGAAAAGGAGACGGCCTCCGGGCTGTTTTTTAGTTGCGACAAAAGCATACGAGCATGAGCCGAAATGCGACATATGGCCTCGAGAATGGAACGCACTGAGATTTCACCTTTGGAATAATAGATACGGAAGAGGGAATAACGATGCACCATTTTTATTCGAGAGGAAGGGGTCGCCTATGGAAACAGAAATGATGGAGATGCAGGAAATATTGAAAGCATGGCTGGAAAAGTACCAGAAGTTGTTACAAAAATTAAAGGTATCGCAACACAAGAGTCATGGCTATTTGGAAATTGATGATCGCTATCAACCGCCACAATATTATCATCATTGGTGGAATCAAGAGACGAATCAAGAGCATCGCAGATATCTGGGAAAAAATCAACTGGACTTTGCGCATCGCCTGGCACAGCAAACCTATGAGAAAAGAGTGAAAATCCTTTTGCGCAAGCGATTGAAACAATGGCAAGCGATCCATCAAGATTTTTGTGACAATGAAATTGATGCCATTTATGAACGCATGAAACCCTCAAGAAAGGCCCTAGTGAAGCCGATTGCATTGACGAGAACACAAAAATTACAACAATGGTTGGAACAACCTTATGAACCATTTCACTTTGCATCGGACGCCACCACGTTTCGTACCAAACATGGTGAAATGGTGCGCTCTAAAAGCGAAAAAATTTTAGCGGATTTATTTTACGACAAGAACATCGCTTATAAATATGAAGCGCCTTTATACATTGAATCACGCGTTTTTCATCCGGATTTCACCTTTTTTGACGCCTACCATGAAATCGAGCTGTACTGGGAGCATTTCGGGATGATGGGAGATGCCGCCTACCTGGAAAACGCCTTAAAAAAGATCCGCTACTACAATACGCATGGTATTATCATGGGCAAAAACCTGATCGTTACCTTCGAATCCGCCACATGCCCCTTGGATTTCGATGAAGCCGAGACCCTTGTCAATGTCAATTTACAGTATTCTTCTTTGTGCTGATAAAAGGGGGGGGCGATGCGCGAGGCGTGGGCTGTCAATGGGCGAGGAGCGGGCGAGGCGTGGGCTTGCCTCGACGATGCGCTATACCGTTGGTAACGGCAAAAACGGCATTACCCACGGTAGGCGTTGAAGCCTGATGCGCAGTTTTCTACCGTTGGTAATGGCAAAAACGGCATTACCCACGGTAGGGCTGGAGGCCTGATGCGCGGTTTTCTACCGTTGGTAACGGCAAAAACGGCAAAACCCACGGTAGGCGTTGGGGCCTGATGCGCAGTTTTCTACCGTTGGTAATGGCAAAAACGCAATTACCCACGGTACATCCGGCCGCCTACTACGCCATTTCCTACCGTTGGTAACGGCAAAAACGGCATTACCGACGGTACATATTGCTGTCGGCGCCGTTATGGTATACCGTGGGTAATCGTGAATTCCCATAAACCAACGGTATGTGAGGGGGCGTGCTACTAAAAAGCATAAAAAGGCGCACCAACCGGCAGCATCCAAATCGTGGCGTTCCAGCCAGACAGCAACAAAAGGAGTCGGCCTGACGGCCGACGATTGGTATAATAGGGAAACGGTTTGCGGCCTTGTCGGCCGAGCCATCGCTGCTCCGTCGCACAGCCGCGCCGCGCCGCTCCGTCGCCCCGCTCCGACGCACAGCTCCGCCGCGCCGCCCCCGGCATCGCTCGAAAGAGAGGTTTTCATGTTATCCTTGCTGCTGCCGATCATCTATTTGTCCTTTATCAGCCTTGGCTTGCCGGACGCCCTGCTTGGCGCCGCCTGGCCGACGCTTTATTTGTCGCTCCACGTACCACTGTCCTATGCCGGCATCATCTCCATGATCATCTCCGGCGGCACCATATTCTCCAGCCTGCAAAGCGACCGCCTCAATCGTCGCTACGGCACAGGGCGCATCACGTTCAGTAGCGTCTTACTCACGGCGGTTGCACTTTTGGGTTTTTCCTTCTCGCGGTCATTTTTAGCACTCTGCCTGTGGGCAATTCCCTACGGTCTCGGTGCGGGCAGCGTAGACGCGGCGCTCAACAATTATGTGGCCTTGCATTATAAAAGTCAGCACATGAACTGGCTGCATTGCATGTGGGGTATCGGCGCGGCACTAGGTCCCATGCTGATGGGAATGTGCCTTACGCTCGGACTGGGCTGGCCCGCCGGCTATCGCTTGGTTGCGGGAGTGCAATTTGCCCTCACGGCAATCTTATTTTTCCGTTTGCCCTTATGGAAAAAGGCAGCAATGGAGGAGACGGCGGCGTCAGCCGAGCACGCCCCCTCCGCCGTCACGCCAGCCCCACTATCGCTAAAACAAATTTTCGCACTGCCCGGCGCCAAAGAAATCTTCCTCTGCTTTTTCTGCTACAGCGCCCTTGAAGCCACCATCGGCCTCTGGGCCTCGAGCTATTTGTCCCTTTTTGCCGGCATGGACGCCAAAACCGCTGCCGGCCGCGCGGCGCTGTTTTATGTCGGCATTACCGGCGGCCGCGCGCTTTCCGGCTTTTTGGCACAAAAATGGGATGACGACCGCATGATTTGCTTGGGCCAGGGGATTGTAGCGATGGGCCTATTCTGCCTTTTTGTAGCGATGCTTTGCAGCACCTGTAGCGACGGCTCCTCGCCTTTTCTGCTTCTGCTGACCCAATTCGGCTTCTTACTGCTGGGACTCGGCTGCGCGCCCATCTATCCCGGCATCATCCATTCAACGCCCGCCCGCTTCGGCACCGCCCGCTCGCAAGCAATGATCGGCGTGCAGATGGCCAGCGCCTACGTCGGCTCCTGCTTTTTGCCCCCCTTATTCGGCCTTCTCGCGCGTTGCTATTCCGTGGCACTTTTGCCCTTTTATGCCCTGCTGTTGTTGGGTATTATGTTCACTATGCATCAGCTGTTGCTGCATCGTTCTACGAAAGACTGAAAAATCATCGCAGGAAAGGAGAATTTCATGCAATATATCGGAGATGTGTATCGACCGCCTTCTGAGGCATCATCGTTTATTTTGCAATGCACCGTGGGCTGTGCTCACAACACGTGCCGTTTTTGCTCGATGTATAAAGAGAAGAATTTTTTCATGCGTCCTCAGGCTGACATTTTGGCTGACATCGATGCCGTAGGCGCCGCCTATCCGGGGGTGCGCCGTGTTTTCCTTGCCGATGGCGATGCTCTGGTCATGCCGACGGATCGCCTGCTGGAAATTATAGAACGCGCCCATCAGAACTTTCCTGTCCTTGAGCGCCTCAGCGCCTATGCCACCGTCGATGATATTTTGCGTAAGAGCGATGCCGACCTGCAAGCCCTGCGCGCGGCGGGCCTTTCACTACTCTATATCGGACTTGAAAGCGGCTCCGATGAGATTCTGCGTCGCATCGATAAGCACCAAACGCAGGACGAATACGTGGAGGCGGTGCTCAAAGCCAAACGCAACGGTCTCGCCTCGTCCATCACGCTGATTTTCGGCCTCGGCGAACAGACCGACAGCGACCTTCACATTCGCGAGAGCGCTCGTGCGATCACGCGCTCCAAGCCCGCCTACGTTTCCTTTTTGAGCCTGCATCTCAGCCTCGGCGCGCCCCTCTATGATGACGTCAAAGCCGGCCGCTTCACCCTCCTCTCCGACGAAGAAATCCTCAACGAAATGCAGCATTTTATCGAACAGGTGGATAGCGATGGCACCGTCTTCCGTTCCAATCACGCCTCAAACCCCGTTCCCGTTGCCGGCACCTTCAATCGCGATCGCGCCGACATGCTCCGCCAGATCGATGAAGCCCGCGCCGCGCAGTGGTATCGCCCGCGCGCTTGGAGGGAACTGTAAGCCACCTTCCTGCACCTTTCCTCCCGAAAAGCTCCGCACTACGCCCATCGCTAAAACAAAACAAGCCCCCCGCATATTGGGACGCCATGAGACATTAAATTTGAAATAATGGAGCCAGATGTTGAAGCGTTGCATTAGCGATGCCTTGAGAGGGAGGGACTGGCGATGTTTGACAAATGGACACAAATGGTACACACGCTGCAGGAGTTGGCCAAAAAATACGAACGATGCATCAACGTTCTTAACGACACACAGACGATGCAAGGCTATTTGGAAATTGACGATCGCCATGGAAGACCACAGTATTATCATCGTGGTGCCGAGCCAGGAAAGGCCCGGGAAAGCAGAATTTATTTAGACCAATCCAACATCGATCGAATTAAACAATTAGCGCAGCAATCCTACAACAAGAAAATGTTGAAGCTCTTGACCTGTCGATTGACGAAGATAAAAAGATTCTTACATAGCACCAGCGATCAAAGCATTGATGCTATTTATGAAAACTTAAAGCCGTCGCGAAAACTATTGGCAACCCCCTTAGCGCCGACGCAAAATCAAAAGCTGGACCAGTGGCTCCAGCACACCCCTGAGCCACTGGATTACCACGCAGAAAACAAGATATTTCCCACAAAGCATGGCGAAAGAGTGCGCTCCAAAAGCGAGAAAATCCTAGCAGATATTTTTTACGACCACCACATCGCCTACAAATACGAGTGCCCGCTACACCTAGACAATCAAACCTTCTATCCGGACTTTACTTTTTATGATGCCTCCAACGACATGGAAATCTATTGGGAACATTGCGGCATGATGGATGATCCCACCTATAGCGATGCGACTCTCAAAAAGCTAACCTATTATCAAAAAAATGGCTTGGTCCTCGGACAAAATTTAATTGTCACTTTTGAATCCGGCACCTTTCCCTTGAGCTTTGAACTCGTCGATGCCTACCTACAGCGCTATTTAAGCACTGCCTATCGATATTGAGAAAAATGCGGTGGGGCTGATCCCAACGGCCGACTTTCGACGTACCGTCGAAGAGAAAAGGAGGAATCCCAGTATCTTCAGATGCCGCCGTTTCGCCATTTCGGCCGTTTGGGTCAGCCCCTACTATTATTAAAGCAGAAGGCGGCCTATTGGGCCGCCTTCCTTATGTCATCATAGCGCAAGCCGGTTCGTGCAACCCGATCCGGCTTGCGTGACCGTGCCTTTTACAAAAAAACGTCAAAGGCACGGTCGGAAAGTGGGGGCGAGGGTCGTGTGCGACCGTGCCTTTTGCAAAAAAGCGGGAAAGGCACGGTCGAAATTGCGAGGACGAGGGTCATGCGCGACCGTGCCTTTTGCAAAAAAACGGGAAAGGCACGGTCGAAAAGCGGGGGCGAGGATCGTGCGTGACCGTGCCTTTTACAAAAAAGCGTCAAAGGCACGGTCGAAAAGTGGGGGCGAGGATCGTGTGCGACCGTGCCTTTTACAAAAAAGCGTCAAAGGCACGGTCGAAAAGTGCGCCCAGATGGGTTGCGTGACCGTGCCTTTTGTAAAAAAGCGCCAAAGGCACGGTCGAAAAGTGGGGGCGAGGGTCGAGCGCGACCGTGCCTTTTGCAAAAAAACGTCAAAGGCACGGTCGAAAAGCGGGGGCGGGTGTCGTGCGCGACCGTGCCTTTTGCAAAAAAGCGTCAAAGGCACGGTCGAAAAGTGGGGGCGAGGGTCGTGTGCGACCGTGCCTTTTACAAAAAACGTCAAAGGCACGGTCAGAAAGTGTGGGCGAGGGTCGTGCGTGACCGTGCCTTTCGCAAAAAAACGTCAAAGGCACGGTCGAAAAGTGGGAGCGGGTGTCGAGCGCGACCGTGCCTTTTGCAAAAAAGCGTCAAAGGCACGGTCGAAATTGTGGGGCAGACGGCATGCGCGACCGTGCCTTTTGCAAAAAAACGTCAAAGGCACGGTCGAAAAGCGGAGGCGAGGGTCGTGTGCGACCGTGCCTTTTGCAAAAAAACGTCAAAGGCACGGTCGAAAAGCGGGGGCGAGGGTCGAGCGCGACCGTGCCTTTTGCAAAAAAACGTCAAAGGCACGGTCGAAAAGTGCGCCCAGACGGTTTGCGCGACCGTGCCTTTTACAAAAAAACGTCAAAGGCACGGTCGGAAAGGTGCCGGCCCGTTGGCCGGCGTCTTTTTATAAGGAAGCCGCCTTCGGCGGCAGTTTATAAATAAGGAAGGCGGCCCGTCGGGCCGCCCTCCGTCTGATATCTAAAGCCGCCCGCGGCAGACGGGCATCCTCCGCGCGCCGCCAGCCCGCGCCCCGCAGCACACTGCACCTCCGCGCGCCGCAGGACCCGCACACCCCACAACCCCGCTCGCTGCCGACGTCCCGATCCGCGCACCGTCCGTACCGCCGGGCCCGCGAACGACGGCACCGCACAACGTTCATCCCCTGCACGCCACAGAACCGCACCCCACCCTTCGCACCCCACCTCGTTCATCGCTATGGTAAAATAAGACGGGAGGTTGCCATGCAAAAAGCTCTATATCGCGCTTATCGGCCACAGACCTTTGATGAGGTGGTCGGGCAGGATGCCATTGTGACGGCGCTGAAAAATCAGATCATGACGGGACAGATCGGGCATGCGTACTTGTTCGCGGGGACGCGGGGCACGGGGAAAACGTCGTGTGCGAAGATTTTCGCACGGGCGGTGAACTGTCTGGATTCGCATGACGGCAATCCTTGCAATGCTTGTGCGCATTGCCGGGCGATTTTGGACGAGACGACGATGGATGTCGTGGAGATGGATGCCGCATCCAATCGTGGCATCGATGATATTCGTGAATTGCGTGAGACCGTGATTTATCCGCCGGCGCAAGTGCGTTACAAGGTGTACATCATCGATGAAGCGCACATGATTACGAAAGAAGCGTTTAATGCGCTTTTAAAAATTATGGAAGAGCCGCCATCGCATCTAATTTTTATTTTGGCAACGACGGAGCCGGAGCGGATTCCGGCGACGATTTTGTCACGTGTACAGCGGTATGAGTTTAAACGCATTGAGCCAGAAGTGATTGCGAAGCGCTTGGCGATGGTGGCCGAGGAGCAACAGCTTAGGATTACACCGGAAGCCTTGCAAGCCTTGGCATTGGCGGCCAATGGCGCGCTGCGCGATGCTCTTTCCTTGCTGGATCAGGTCATGGCGATGGGCGAGACGACGATCACGGAAGAGGTGGTGGATCGCGTGCTGGGTACGGCGGGCTGGGTTTCCCTCGAGGAACTCACACGCGATGTGCTCGCGGATCGCTTGACTGCAGCGATGGCCTATGCGCATCATTTGCTTGAGGAAGGCAAGGAAGCAGGTACGCTCATCAGCGAATGGATGCATTATTTTCAGCAATTGCTGCTCGTCAAAGGCGGCGGCGCATCGCTGGCATTACCGATAGCGAAAGCCGAGCGTGAAGCGATGGAAGCGATGGTGGCCGACGTTGCGCTATCGCGGCTTTTGGATTCCATCGATGTATTGGTTGAAACGGATGTCTTGTTGCGCAAATCGGACGCGGCGGAGACGCTCTTCTTAGCAACGGTTGCTCGTTTGGTGGATTATACCTCGCCGAAGCGACTGGAAAGTCGACTGGCGGCGGTGGAAGCCAAACTGCAGATGGTGGAGCGATGGCAATCGCCGGAAAAAGCAGTGCAAGAAGCGATTGACAAAAAGTGGATTGCCGCGGGACCGCCGGCAGCCATAGCGGTGAATGCGCCAACACCGGCAGCCACAGCGGCGCCCGCGCCGCAGTCAGCTCCCGCACCGCAGCTGAAGCACGCGCCAACCGCAGCACCAAAGCCGCAGCCGACTCCAACTCCTGCACCGCAGCCAGCGCCTACTCCCGCGACGCCGTCGTCGGGCAGCGCTTCTGCGATCGACCCGCTTGCATGGTATCGCGATCATGCATCGGAATGGCGTAAATTTGTCGTCGGTAAAAAGATTGTGGCGCCGTTTTTCTTGGATCGATTTGATAAAATAGAGGTGTCGCGTTCGGAAGTGTTTGTAACCTTTGCACCGGAAAACGCCATGCAGGAAGGCGTCCTGAAGGGCAAGGAAAAGGAGCTGTCCGAAGCACTGTCAGAATTCACCGGGACGGAAAAAGTGCCGGAAAAAGTGCCGGAAAAAGCGCAGACCAAAGCGCCGGAAAAAGCCACGGAGACGGTGGTCCAACCATCGCCGGCGCAAGAAAAAACACAAAACGAAGACTGGACTTGGCAAGAATTACAGCGAGTAATTCCGCCTGAACTGTTAGAGAAAAAATAAGGTCGTGTTTGACCGAGGAGGAGAAGATGAAGGGTTTCAAAGGGCCGTACGGCGGCAACAACATGGGCAATATGATGAAGAAGATGCAGCGTCTGCAAAAACAAATGGAGCAGACGCAGCAAAAAATCGATGCGACAGAGATTGAAGCCAGTGCCGGTGGCGGCATGGTGAAAGTCAAAATGAACGGCAAGCATGAATTGCTGGAATTGGTATTGGATCCGGAAGTGGTAGATCCGGAAGATACGGAAATGCTGTCGGATTTGATCATGGTTGCGGTGAATGATGCGATTCATCAGGCATCGGCGTTGAACGAATCGGAGATGGGACGTCTGACGGGCGGCATAAATATTCCGGGACTCTAAGCGAAGGGAGAATAGCATGAACGAATTTCCGGCATCGGTGGAGGTGCTGATCGAGAAATATCGGCAGCAGCCCACCATCGGAAAAAAGACGGCACAGCGTCTGGCGTTGCATGCACTAAAGGATCCTGCCGCGACGCGCGCCTTTGCGCGAGCCCTTTGGGATGTCACGGAAAAAGTGCATCGCTGCCGGATTTGCGGCAATATTACCGAACAGGAAATCTGTCCCATTTGTGCTTCCGTGAAACGGGATCATTCCGTGATCACTGTGGTCGAAGAGGTGACGAATCTCTTGGCCATTGAGCGAGGGGCGAGTTACTTTGGTACGTATCATGTGCTTAACGGGTTGCTTTCGCCCATGGATCAGCGTGGACCGGAGGAAATCGGGGTGTCGCGGCTGCTCAAGCGTGTGAAAGATTCGTTGGCGACGGATACCCCGGTGAAAGAAGTGATTTTGGCGCTTTCGCCCACCGTAGAAGGGGAAACGACGATGCTTTTCCTGGCAGATCAGCTGGAAGCCTTTCCGGTGCGCGTATCCCGCATTGCCAGCGGCATCCCGGTGGGCGGATCGCTGGAATATTATGATGAACTGACCCTCGCACGAGCGATGCAGGATCGCCGTTCGATGAACTGAAGCGCCGAAAGATGGCCGATGGTCGACCTTAGCGATTCTTTTTCTCTTGTGCGCAGCGCACCAGCCAGGCAAAGAGTGCCTGTTGTTTCTCATCAGCAGGAGCCATCATTTCCGGGTGCCATTGAACCGCCAGAAAATCGGACTTACCGGGGCACTCCAGTGCTTCGACCACGCCGTCGGCGGCACGCGCCGTGACGCATAACGACGGCGCTACATCTTTGACCGCCTGGTGATGGAAGGAATTGACATACGGCGCTTGGGGAAACAGCCGAGACAGCAATGAATGCGGTGCAATTTCCAGCGAATGCACACCATAAAAGCGCGGAACCGTTTCATTGCTGTGATAGAGCGATTCCGGCTTCTGCGAAGGCAGATCCTGATAGAGGGTACCGCCGAGGGCAACATTTAACAGTTGCATGCCGCGACAAACGCCTAAGATCGGCAGATCGTGTTTTACCGCCAGTTTAGCCAGAGCCACTTCATGGTTATCCTGTTCAGGCACCACCGGGCCGCATTCTTTGCGTGTGGTTTCACGATAAAGCGGCGTATAAATGTCGGCACCGCCACAAAAAATAATGCCGTCGAGCATGGCCAGCTGCTCTTCCCGCTCCACCTCTGTGCGGACGGTCGGAAGCAGGACCGGTACGGCGTCAGCGGCTAAGAGATCTTGGACAAAATCGTCAGTACAGACGTGGTAGCTTTGCCCGGGCACGCCCATATGAAGCAGGCTGCCGAGCGAATCGTTGTGGGTGTAAGTGGTGCTGAGACCGATTACGGGTTTCATAACAGGCTCCTTTTCTTATTTTTTCTATTGTAGCCTGTCAAGGAATGAAGTCGCAAGGGGGGAGAAAGGATGAAGTCACAAGCAATCCTAGAGGTCAATTGTCACCTGGTGCGCGCCAATTTGGAAGCCATGCGCAAGGGCCGCCATGCGATGCGCCTTTGGGGCGTGGTGAAGGCCAACGCCTACGGACTGGGCGCAGTACCGGTGGCACGTGCGATTCACGATCTGGTGGAAGGCTTTTGTGTGGCGACGGTCTCGGAAGCGATGCTATTGCGCGAAGCCATTCCGGATAAGCCGATTTTACTATTCGGCTATGTTGCACCAGAAGACGTAGCAGAAATGATTCGTCGCCAGATTGAACCGGCGCTTTCCACGTTAGAGGATGCCATGCGCTGGAATGCCGCGGCAAAAAAGCTGGGGGTGCGCCATCCCGTTCATATTGCAGTAGATACCGGGCATCGCCGGGTGGGATTCATCGCGGAGCAAGACGCCGCCGCACGCGATATTGCTGTCGTTGCTAAACTTCCATTCCTTACGATCGAAGGCATGTTCTCGCATTTGGCTACAGCAGATGAAGCGCCATTTCCGAATGCATTTGCGGAGGAGCAACTCTCCCGTTTCCGTACGCTGGCGCAAAAGCTTGAGGCGGCAGGTGTTACCATTCCGCTGCGCCACATTGCGAACGATGCGGGCTTGCTCTTTTTGCCCGAAGCCGATCTCTTCGAGGGCGCGCGTTTGGGGATTTGTCTCTACGGCGCGTATCCGTCGGCAGAGTGTGAAGCGGCCACTACAGTTTCATTGCAGATCCCGTATCGATGGACTGCACCGATTTCGCGTGTCAAATGGATGGAGGCAGGGGAAACCGTGGGCTATGGTCGTACTTGGCGCAGCCGGCGTAAGACCAAAGTGGCAACGGTACAGCTGGGTTATGCAGATGGCTATGTGCGATTACTGTCCGGCCGCACTGCACTATCGGTGAAGGGGACGCTGTGTCGAGTTATCGGGCGCATTTGCATGGACCAGCTGATGGTGGATGTGACGGATGCACCGCCCGTGGAGGTGGGAGATCGCGTGCTCGTAATGGGTGCGGCGGATTGGAACCAAGCCGATTCCAAAGCCCTGCATGCCGAAACAGAAGCCGCCTTCCAAGCGCTTTTTAGCGATACTCAAGCGGAAGTTTTTCCGGCACCGCAGGTACCGCGGGGCATTGCCGTCGACTGTTTAGCGGATCGTGCTGAGACGATTTCGTATGAAATTTTGAGCGGTATTGCTTCTCGTGTGCCGCGCTTTTATGAAAGCTAAACGTTGACAAGCCATACGGTACAGGCGCATAAATACGTTATACGCTCAAAAATACGTTACAATGGATAGCGGGTGAAATTGCGGAAGGAGCAAACCAAAGAAAGGGCCGAACGATGAAAAAAATAATCTCGCCAAAAGCAGAATTTATCGCATCGATGCTGATTTTCAGCACGCTGGGATTTTTTCGACACGGGGTGTTATTTTCTTCTTCGCTGTTGGTGTTTTTCCGTGCGCTTATCGGCAGCGCGTTCTTAGCCTTGCTTTTTGCCCTGGGACGCAGCCATTTTGCCTGGGAGGCTGTTAAAAAACATAAAAAACGGCTGGCCATTACGGCACTGGACTGGATTCTCCTCTTTGAAGCCTACAAATATACCACCGTGGCCATAGTGACGATGTGCTATTGCATGTCTTCTTTGATTTTCCTGTTGGCTTCGCCTTTCCTTTTTGGCGAAAAGATCACGCGGCGTCGCGGCATTGCTGCCGCCTGCGCAGTGTTTGGTATGACGTTTGTCTCAGGCATGATTTCGGGAAAGCTAACGGGTGGCTTCGGGATTTTCTTAGCCCTGATGGGGGCGTGTTGCTATGCGGCCGTCATGGCCCTAGGCAAGGATCTTTCCGATATCGATGGCATGAGTCTCGCCTGTGTGGAGATGGGCATTGCCTCCTTGGCGGTTTTGCCCTATGTCCTTTTTACGGAGGATTTCAGCGCGATTCAGATAGATCTGCGCTCTATCGTGTATACTGTTATCTTGGGCGTGGCGCATACGGGCATTGCCTATTCATTGTGGTTTAGTGCCCTGCAGCATCTTGCGGCACAAAGCATTTCCCTGTTGAGTTATATCGATCCGGTCTCTTCGGTGTTTGTTTCGGCCATTCTTCTGAGTGAACCGCTCACACCGATCACCGCGATAGGCTGTGTGATCGTCATCGGCTCTATGGTTTATGGGGAGCTTGGCGATGGCAAAGCCAAACAAACGCCGGCGTCTGCATCGCTGTCCCAAGGCGGAACGACAGCGGCAATGGTTCGAAAATCCGTCGGCGTAAACTCTTTACAACCGTCAAACGAATGGAGGAAGTAATATGGCACATGGCGCCATTGTTGGCATTAACTGGGGCGATGAAGGCAAAGGCCGTATGGTCGATCTTCTCACCGAACAATACGACGTGGTCGTTCGCTACCAAGGCGGCGGCAACGCCGGTCACACCGTCGTGAACGACAAGGGCACATTTGCGCTCCATCTGTTGCCGTCAGGCATTTTCCGTCCCGAGGTGATCAACATTCTTGGTAACGGTGTAGCGGTGGATTGCGAGAATCTGCTCAAAGAAATGCAGGAAGTGGAACAAAAAGGTGTACCCCTGGAGCCTTCTCATTTCATGATCTCCGAGCGCGCTTCCCTTGTCCTGCCCTGGCATCGCGACCTTGACGCCCTTGAAGAGGCGCGTCTGGCTGATCGGAAATTCGGCTCCACCAAGCAGGGTATTGCTCCCTTCTATGCCGATAAAGCCGCCAAGAAAACCATCATGGCCGGCGAATTGCTCTATCCCGAGCATCTGCGCAACCATGTGGAACAGTTGGTCGAATGGAAGAATCTTACATTGACCAAAGTTTACGGCGCTCCGGCAACGACAACCGAAGAGGTTCTTTCTTGGCTTAAACAATATGCCGAGCCCTTAAAGCCATACATTCGTAACACCGCCAAGGTTCTCCGTGAAGCCGATCGTGCCGGCAAAAAGATTCTCTTTGAAGCCCAACTCGGCGCTCTGCGCGACTTGGATCTGGGCATTCATCCATACACCACCTCATCCAACTCCCTGGCCGCTTATGCACCCGTCGGCTCCGGTTTCCCCGCCGTGCACATTCAAGACGTACTCGGCGTCGTCAAGGCCTACTCCAGCTGTGTCGGCGAAGGTCCCTTTACCTGCGAATGGTTCGGCGACCAAGCCGAAGCCCTACGCAAAGCCGGCAACGAATACGGCGCAAAAACCGGCCGTCCCCGCCGCGTCGGTCCTATCGACCTCGTTGCCACCCGTTATGGTGTGGACGCCCAAGGCGCTACAGCCATTGCTCTCACCAAGCTCGACGTACTAAGCTACCTCGACGAAATTCCTGTCGTTGAACGCTACCGCATCCATGGCGATGAAACCGACGAATTCCCATTCCCGGAGCTTTTGAACGACGCCGAACCCGTCGAAACCACCCTTCCGGGATGGAAACAGGACATCTCCGGCTGCCGCACCTGGGACGATCTCCCGCAAGCCGCCAAAGACTACGTCCTCTACCTTGAAAAAGCCATCGATTGTCCAATTCGTTACGTCTCCGTCGGCCCCGAACGCGAAGCGATCATTTTGCGATAAGCAGCAGAAGGCGTGAGGTTGCAATCACAATCACAACCAGCAATTCCTCTAATACCAGAAGTTGAAGGCGGCCTGCAAGGCCACCTACCATAATGGCATATTACGAAAGCCGACCCGTACGGGTCGGCTTCTTTTTTTGCGAATTGGACAAAACCTCTGCGATACCAAATACCGTGCCTTTTGGGGAAAAAGGGCGGAGGCACGGTCGGAAGTGGTGGTTGTGGGGCGTAGCCGACCGTGCCTTTTGCAAAAAAGCGGCAAAGGCACGGTCGAAATTGGAGGTTGTGGGGCACAGGCGACCGTGCCATTTGGAAAAAAACGGCAAGGGCACGGTCAGAAATGCGGGGCAGATGGCATGGCCGACCGTGCCTTTTGCAAAAAATGGTCAAAGGCGAGGTTGTGGGTCGTACGCGACCGTGCCTTTTGCAAAAAAGCGAGAAAGGCACGGTCGAAATCGGAGGTTGTGGGTCGTACGCGACCGTGCCTTTTGCACAAAAACGTCAAAGGCACGGTCGAAATAGGAGGTTGTGGGTCGTACGTGACCGTGCCTTTTGAAAAAAAACGTCAAAGGCACGGTCGAAATCGGAGGTTGTGGGTCGTACGCGACCGTGCCTTTTGCAAAAAAGCGACAAAGGCACGGTCGAAATCGGAGGTTGTGGGTCGTACGTGACCGTGCCTTTTGTAAAAAAGCGGCAAAGGCACGGTCGAAATCGCGAGGCAAAGGGCGTGGCCGACCGTGCCTTTGGCAAAAAAGCGACAAAGGCACGGTCGAAACCGGAGGTTGTGGGTCGTACGTGACCGTGCCTTTTGCAAAAAAGCGTCAAAGGCACGGTCGAAACCGGAGGTTGTGGGTCGTACGTGACCGTGCCTTTTGCAAAAAAGCGTCAAAGGCACGGTCGAAATCGCGAGGCAGATGGCGCAGGCAACCGTGCCTTTTGTAAAAAAGCGTCAAAGGCACGGTCGAAATCGGAGGTTGTGGGGCGCAGGTGACCGTGCCTTTTGCAAAAAATGGTCAAAGGCACGGTCGAAATCGGCGGTTGTGGGGTGTAGCCGACCGTGCCTTTTGCAAAAAATGGTCAAAGGCACGGTCAAAATCGCGAGGCAGATGGCGCAGGCAACCGTGCCTTTTGTAAA
>QWCE01001973.1_pt1 | contig 27704 bp, 26 predicted proteins | sample 1972531 | NCBI WGS metagenome assembly QWCE01 (sample SAMN09866716, study PRJNA288562) | Human gut metagenome isolate term4_stool, whole genome shotgun sequencing... | reverse complement strand
TAATTGCTCTATATAAGCTCCCAAATCTTTAGTTTTTAAAATTTTATCTTTCAGCTCTTTTCTTAAAGCCAAAATTTCATCTTTGCTTAGTTTTAAAGCCTCTTTCAGTGTTATCATTTTTTTCCTTTTTTCACAAAATAAATGCCGATGAAAATTAGCACCAGCACAGTTAAAATAGTGCCGAAAATTATATAAAAACTTACCGGCTTACTTAACATTCAGCACCTTTTGACATCTAGGACAAAGTTCGTCTTCATTTTTAGCATCAAACTTCCAACACCTCGGGCATTTGTGGTGATCTGAAAGCACCAATCTGAAAGTTTCATCTTCAACTTTAAATTCCGCTAAAAAATCGCGGCTTTCAATACTTCGCATATGACTGACCATATACCAATCACAAATTTCATCCAAATCGTGTGATAAAATTTCATTTGAACTTGTTTCCAAAACAAGTTCAAGGGTTGATTTTATCTTTTTCTCTTTTTTAAGAGTATCTATAATTTCGAAAAATTTCACCCTGCTTTCAATAAAAAGTTCACCTGTTTCATTCTTTTTGAAATCTTCAAATTCAAGCGGTTCATAAACTAAATCAAATGCATCTTTTTTGCCGTTTTTTACAATTTCAGGAGCAAATTCCATAACTTCATCAACCGTATATGTAAGAGTAGGAGCAATCAACGGCAAAAGCGTTCTTGTTATTAAAACCATTGTACTTTGCGCACTTCTTCGACGTGAGCTGTCAAGCTCATCACAATAAAGTCTGTCTTTGCATACATCAAGATAAATTCCGCTTAAATCGGCACTTAAAAAATTTAACAAAACGCTGAAACCTTTTGAAAAATCATAATTCCTAAAAGCTCTGTTTGTCTCTTCAAATGCGATATTTGCTTTGCTTAAAATCCATTTATCAAGCATTGTAAAATTATTTGTTTCAATCTCTTTCAAATCGCTTACATTTGCAAGTAAAAATCTTATTGTATTTCTGATTTTGCGGTATTGTTCACTGACTTGTTTTAAAATGTTATCGCTTATTTTAAGATCGCTGCTGTAATCGCTAAGCCCAACCCATAAGCGCATAATTTCAACGCCATATTTTTTTGCTACTTCTTGAGGAGCTATGACATTACCGACTGATTTACTCATCTTTTGACCTTTTTCATCAACCGTAAAACCGTGTGTTAAAATACTTTTGTAAGGAGCGGTTTCATTTATTGCCGAACTTACTAAAAGTGAACTTTGAAACCAGCCGCGGTGTTGATCGCTTCCTTCCAAATACATATCGGCTCTAAATTCGCCGGCATCATAATCGCCGCTTTTTAATACTGCTCTCCAAGTAGATCCGCTGTCAAACCAAACATCCAATATATCAACTACTTTTTCTAAATTTTTAGCTTCATATTTACAGTTTTTAGGCAAAAGCTCGCCAATATCAAGTTCCCACCACGCATCAGCGCCTTTTTCTTTAAAAATTTCATATATATTATTTAAAATTTCATCATCAAAAATAGGCTCTTTTGTAGCTTTATCTCTAAAAAATGCAATCGGCACACCCCAATCTCTTTGGCGCGAAATACACCAATCAGGACGATTTTCTATCATTGAAGTTATTCTGTTTCTTCCGACTTCAGGGTAAAATTTAACCTCTTTTAATGCATTTAATGCGACTTCCCTTAAAGTTTTACCGTCTTTAAAAGGTTTATCCATTGCTATAAACCATTGTTTTGTAGCTCTGTAAATTACAGGTTTGTGTGTTCGCCAGCAATAAGGATAAGAGTGTGTAAATTTTCCTACACTTACGACTGCATCGCCTAAAAGTTCGACAATTTTTTCATTTGCTTTAAAAATATGCATTCCTACAAACTCATCAACAACATTATCCCTAAAAAGCTTTTTTGTTTTTATTGTTTCGTCATATTTTCCTGCATCGTCAACAGGCATTATTGTTTCAATGCCGTATTTTAAGCTTACATAATAATCGTCTTCACCATGTCCTGGCGCTGTATGAACTAAACCTGTTCCGCCGTCCATTAAAACATGCTCGCCAAGTATAAATTTTGACGGTCTGTCATTTAAAGGATTTTTTGCATACAAATTTTCAAGTTCACCGCTTGCAAATTCTTTTACAATTTTTCCTTTACTTATTCCTTTTTGCACCAAATTTTCAAGTAAATGTTTTGCAAAAATAAAATTTTCACTTGTTAAAACATAAATTTCATCAGGATTTAAACAAATTGCCTGATTTGCAGGAATTGTCCATGGCGTAGTCGTCCAAATCACTGCTTTTGCACCTTTTGCACCTATTTTTTTATTTGCTTCATCGCTAAGATCGAATGCTATATAAATAGAATAATCTTCTTTATCTTTATATTCGACTTCAGCTTCAGCCAAGGCACTTCCTGCCGCCCAGCTCCAAAATACCGGCTTGCTTCTTTCGATTAAAAGACCTTTTTTTGCAATTTCGCAAAGCCCTTTGTAAATTTCCGCTTCAAATTTAAATTTCATAGTAATATAAGGATCATCCCAATCACCGATAATCCCCATATCTTTAAATTCATCTCTTTGTATATTTATAAACTCGCGTGCATGAGCCCTGCACATCTCGCGAATTTTTGTTTTACTTGTTTCATTTTTTTTGCCGCCAAGTTTTATTTCGATTTGTTGCTCTATCGGCAAACCGTGACAATCCCAACCCGGCACATATCGAACATTTTCACCTGCAAAATAGTGTGTTTTTACAATTATATCTTTTAAAATTTTATTTAATGCATGACCGATGTGAAGATGTCCGTTTGCGTATGGAGGACCGTCGTGTAAGTTAAAGCTGACGCCCGCACTTTGGCGTTTTGCTTTCATTTTTTCGTAAACTTTTCGTTCATTATACCACGCTTTGAAGCGTTTCGGCTCATTTTGCGGAAGATTTCCGCGCATCGCAAAATCAGTCGTAGGAAGAAAAAGAGTGTCTTTATAGTCCATTTTTTGCCTTTTTTAATAAATTTGGTGATTATATCGAAACTCAAATTAACTAATAATAAAATTTTTGATATAATTTTGCAAAAAAAGGTAAAAAATGAAACATTTAGTATTGATTTTCGCGGAAGAAATAAGACTTAATTCGCCGTTTTTAAATTATATTTTAAGAGTTTGCAATGAAAAATTCGAGTGTGATTATGAACTTAAATTTTTGGATAAACTGGATAAAAATACAGCCTCTTTTTTAGAAAAATGTATAGCGCAATTTGATTATATTACGATTTTTGCAAGTAGCGATAATTTTTATATTACAAGTAAAATTTTAGCCAGTCTGAACGACGATATAATTGAGCTTAAAAACGGCGAAATACTTGCTCCTTCAATGTCTCGCAAGTTTGAAAACGGTTCGTTTTTAATTGATATAAACGGAAAATTTATAAATGTGATTTTAGCCGATCCTCTTCAAAAATTACCGAATATTTTTCAAAATTTTGAGCTTAACAGCAAAACTTTTTATATTTTTGATAGCGATATAATAACGCTAAAAAGCAGAATTGATCCGCTTTGCGAAACTTATGAAATTAAAATTTCAATCACCCAGATAGCGCCTTTTTTAATTTTAATTCGCGCAAGCCAAAATCGTTTCGGTCAAATTGAAGCTTTTATGGACAGTTTAAAAGAATTTTTAAATCTTAAAATTATAAATGAAAAACTTGAAAATTTTATCGTTTCTAAATTAGCGTTTTATGGCAAAAAAATCACTTTTGCGGAAAGTTGTACTGCAGGACTGGTTGCAGCAAAAATCGGTTCCGTAAGCGGCGCAAGCGAAGTTTTTGCAGGCTCGCTTGTAACATACAGCAACGAAATAAAAAATATTTGGCTCGGTGTGGAAAATGAAATTTTAAATGAACACGGTGCAGTCAGTAAAGAGTGCGTAAACGAAATGTTAAGCGGTGCTATTGAAAGCAGCGGCGCCGATTTTGCGCTTGCGGTAAGCGGAATCGCAGGACCTACAGGAGGCAGCGAAAATAAACCTGTCGGCACAATTTATATCGGTGCAAAAGAAAAAAACGGCGAAGAGATAATAGAGAGATTTTTGCTTAAAGGCGATCGAAACTATATACGCGAACAATCCGTTACAATCGCACTTTGCTTGCTTATTAAATTAAAAGCAAAAATGTTTTTTGATTGATTTTTATTAAAAAAGTTTAATTCTCATAAAAATTCCGTTTAAACTCTGCCAAAAAAGTTTGAAAATCTTATTGCAGATTAGAATTTTATAGGTTTTAATTCAATTTTTTAATGCAAAACAGGCAAAATATCTTATTTTCAACTATTTATACATGAAAATTATTTCGCCAAAAATATATTTTAGTGTTTTTATACTGATTTAAATCGACTTTTGCAAATTTGATGTTTTAAAATTTATTAATATAAAATTTTACAAAAGTTTTATACACATATGAAATAAAAATTTCAAATTTCTATTGCATTTGCGCTGTATTTTGCTTTTTTTAAATGAAATTTATTAATTTTAAAATTTTAGAAAGTTCATCGGTTACTTTTAAATTTTGCACTAAGTTAAGATTTTAACTTAAAATTTTTAGCACTCAAAAAAATAATTAAATTTCAAATTTACAATTTTAAACATTATCATAAAATCAATTTTCACAAAAATAGCCGACTCATAAAACATTAAATAAAAATATTTTTAATTGTATAATTTTAGATATGCTTCAATTTAACGGATTTTATGATGATTTACTATTTTTAAATTTTTCTACAAATTCACTAATTTATGCTATAATAATATTGAAGTTAAAGGGGGAACTTATTTTATCCCCCACTCTCTAATAGTGACTCAAACCTTCTTCTAAATTTTCTAGAATATCATTTAAAAAATTTTCTATTTCATTTGGCATTATTCCTATATTTTTTTTACATCTTTTTGTAGAAATTCTTGGTCGTTCATTGTTTAATTTATACAAATTCTCAAAATGAAATGCGCGATTGCGTATTTTTACAAGTAAGTCGTATGCAATTAAATTTTGCACCGAATTCAACGTTCATTTTTATTTTTAAAACCAAAATTTTAAAGAATCACTAAAATTCTGTTTTTAAATCATTATAAATCAGCATAAAAATTTATTTCCATACATAAGCTATTTTTAAATTTTAAAATCACAAACAGATATGCGTTTTTTAATTACAAAATTTTTAAATACACTGTATTTGAGCGGATTTATGCTTTTTTTGATGAAATTTTACTGTCTTTAAAATTTGCGCTGAATTAACTTTATAAATCAATATAAAATTAACTTTCGCTAAATAGGCTGTTTTTACGACCATAAACAGAAACGTTTTTTAATTACAGAATTTCAAATTTACGAAATAGTGTTATATCATTATTTATAATTTTTCGATCTATCAGTTTTTTTATGACTTCTTTATCACAAACCGTTTCGTCCGGCCATTCGCGAGTAAATCCGTCGATTTTTCCTTTTGCGGTCGCATCCACACAAACTTGCTCGCCGTCAAGATAGATATCGCGAAGTGCATCTATATTGTTTGTAATGCGCCAAATACTCATATATGCGTTATTTATATCATTTTTTTTATCCAAAAATATTAAAATTTTAAAATTTTTCTTAAATTTTAAAATTTTCGTAAAAATCTCACTAACCTGCCTATCTTTACTTATGTTTATTAAAACTATCGGATTTTTCGTGTCCGTAAAATACTGTTTCAAATCATTTATACATTCGCATTCACTATGAAATTTATCAAGCAATTTCATATCGCTTAAAATTTCAGGCGTTTCGCCGCTAAAATCATTTGTAACGTCAATACCTAATTTACCGCCAAATAACGCATTTGGCGAAGCATGGTCAAGTTCGTCGCAAATTCCTTCACTAAAAAACAGAGATTTTACACCGAAACGGTTTAATACATATCTTGTAAAATTTTCATAATCAGTTAATTTCGGTGCATTTTCATCAGCAAAAACGGCATGTTTTACAAAACTCATTTGCCCTACTCCCCAAAATGCATGCATTATCTGTTTTGCGGCTCCTGGATAATTTACTTTTATTTTTGCAAGTATAAGATTATGAAAAACACCGTTTTCAGGCATTTTATAATCAATCAAATCCGGTGCGCTTGTTTTAAAAAGCGGTAAGAAAATGCGCTCTGTGGCATATCCCATAAATTTATCTTCTAATGGCGGTTTACCGACGACTGTAGCTAAAAAAATCGGATCTTTTTTGTGAGTAATCGCTCCTACTTTCATAACAGGAAACGGCAAAACAGGCGTATAAAAACCGGTATGATCTCCAAAAGGTCCTTCATTTATAAGATCTGCCGCCGTATCAACATAACCTTCTATCACAAAATCGCTGTCATAAGGAATAAAAATATCATTCGTAAGAGAGCGAACAAGACGTGCCGGATTTTTTCTAATAAATCCGTAAAGTAAAAGTTCAAAAACTCCTTTTGGAAGCGGAGCTTGCGCGCACCAAGTATAAAGCGGATCGCCGCCGATTGCTACCGAAACAGGCATTTTAAGCCCTAATTTTTTGTATTCGTTGTAAAAATTAGCTCCGTCTTTGTGAATTTGCCAATGCATTCCAAGCTCATTTTTGGAATGCACCTGCAAGCGATACATTCCTAAATTTTGCGTTTCGCCGTTTAAGGATTTTGTATAAATTTGACCCATTGTAATAAAAGCACCGGCATCCTTACTCCATGTTTTCAGTATCGGAAGCTCGCCAAGATCGACATCTTTTCCTTTTTTTACGACTTCTTCGCAAGGCGGTTTGCCTTGAAATTTTGTAGTAAAAACCTTGCGAAGAGAAATTAAATAACTTAAGAATTCAAGTTTTTCTTTGAAATTTTGCGCTTTTTTCGGTTTTAATAAATTTTCTATTTCGCAGGCAATTTCATCAGGATTCCGTCCAAAAATGAGTTTTAACGCTTCAAAACTTCCAAAAATATTTGTCAAAACGGGCGGATATTTTTTGCCGTTTTTATCTGTCGGGTGCGTAAAAAGAAGTGCTTTTGAATCAGATTTTTTAACTTCTATATAGCTCGTATGTGCTATTTCAAGATCTATATCGCAAGGTTCATCTATAACGCGCAAAAGCCCGGCTTTGTGAAATTTTTCTATCCATTCTCTCATTTTTTTGCCCCTTAGATTTTTATTTTTTACTGAATTTTACTGTTAAATTTCAAAATTTTACTATTTTTTATATTTTTAATGTTTGTACAGACTTGAATTTCTTTGTTTTTGCTGCAAAAAAATCACAGTAATTTTTATAAATTTTAGACATTTATCTGTGACTGTTTTGTTTAAAAAAAATATTTTTTCGGCTGCATTAAATATTTTTGCTGAGAATATCGTATAAAAAGCTGAATTGTTTTTTAACTTTCGAAATATCAGCTTGTAAAATTTAATAATTAAAATATGTTTTCTTGTAAAATTTCGCGATTTTATAAAAATATTTTCTATTTTTTTATATTTAAAATTTTGAAAATATCTTAAATTTTTTATAAATTTTAATTTTTTATCATTGAAATTTTGCAAAATTTTGACTTTTTTAATGCTATAAAGCATTAAAATTTTTTTTCTAATCAAATTTTGCAAAACGTCATCCATTTACGCCATTTCCTCTGCGCGTTTTAAAAGCTCTATTGCGCCGTGCGAGATAAATTCATCGGCCAATTTAGTTCCAAAATTTTTAAAATCGGCTTTTGAAATTTCGCGCTTGTCTTTTATAAACTCGCTTCCATCAGGAAGTCCGACAATAGCTCTTACTTTGATTATATCGCCTGAAATTTCAGCATTTACACCAATCGGAACTTGGCAGCCGCCGTTTAATTTAGCTACAAAATCGCGCTCTATCGTTGTTGCGATAACGGAATTTTCATTATTTATAAATTTTAAAATGTCTATAACTTCGCTTTTATCCACGCACTCTATTCCGAGCGCGCCTTGACCCATCGCAGGAATCATCTCATCGAGTGAAAACGGCACGAAATATTTTATATTTTCCATAAGATTAAGCCTTTTGAGTCCGGCACTTGCAAGAATTATCGCATCAAACTCATTCTCTTTTAATTTTCTAAGTCTGGTATTTATATTTCCGCGAAGCGAAATGATTTTCAAATCGGGACGTTTTATAAGAAGCTGCATTTTTCTTCTAAGTGAAGTTGTACCTACTTTTGCGCCTTTTGGAAGTTCATTAAAACTTGCAAATTTTTCACTTACAAAGCTATCTCTTACATCTTCTCTTTCACTGATTGCCGTTAAAATAAGACCTTTTGGAAAAACTACAGGAACATCTTTTAAGCTGTGAACTGCCAAATCGCTTTCACCTCTTAACATACTTTCTTCTAATTCTTTTGTAAAAAGCCCCTTGCCGCCGATTTTTGCAAGCGGTGTATCAAGTATGACATCGCCTTTTGTTTTCATACTTTGAAGTTCAACTTCAACTTCAGTGTTATTTTCGATTAAATTTTGTATGTATTTACTTTGCCAAAGCGCCAAAGCTGAGCCTCTTGTTGCTATTCTGAGTTTATTCATTTTTTATCCTCTTCTATAATTTCCACATCAATTATTTCATTTTTATCATAATTATTTGTATTATTTTGCGTAAAATTTTGTGAATTTGAAATTCTATTTGGCGCACATAAAATTAAAATTCCAAAAATATCACCTAAAATTCCTGGTAGTATCAAAAAAATTCCTGCAAGCAAAAGCCCGAATTTCGTAAAAATAGCATCAAAATAGAAAAAATTTCCATCTATTTGTCTGAAATTTCCAAATTTAATAAGTGTGAAAATTCCAATAATAACCGAAACTAAAACTTCAACTTTAAAAGCAAAACCACCAAAAATACTTACAAATATCCACGTTACTAAAATTTCAATTAAAATATATGGGATAATTAAAAATTTCAGCACAATATTCCTTTTAAAGTTTCAAAAATTTCACCGCTTGAAACGATTTTTTTATTAAGTCCTTTTCTTTCTATAAGTTCAACATTGCCATCTTTCAAGCCTTTTCCAACAAGAACGGCAAACGGAAATCCGATGAGTTCAAAATCATTCATTTTTACGCCGAAACGCTCTTTTCTATCATCCAAAAGTGTAGAAATTCCTGCATTTTTACATTTTTCATAAAGCTGTATTGCAAAATTCGAAGCGTCTTCATCTTTTGAGTTTGAAATAATAATTTCAAGTTTAAAAGGCGCTGTTTGTGTATTCCAAATGCAACCTTTCTCATCATGACCGGCTTCAATCATAACAGCAAGCAACCTTGAAACTCCTATACCATAGCAACCCATGAAAAACGGAACCGCCTTTCCGTTTTCATCTAAAAATATCGCATTCATCGCTTTGCTATATTTTTGTCCGAGCTGAAAAATATGTCCTACTTCGATTCCTTTTTTTATATCAAGCTTTGCGCCGCATTTTGGGCAGCAATCCCCTGCTCTTACTTGTGACAGATCGACAAATCTTTCATCTTTAAAATTTGTAACTGCAAATCCTACGATATGATAATCCTTTTCATTCGCGCCTACGATTAGATTGCGTTCGTTTTTAAGCTCTTTGTCTATGTAAAAATTAATATCATCAGGAAGTCCTGCCGGACCGCAAAAACCTGCTATTAGACCTGCTTTTTTTATCTCATCTTCGCTTGCATCTTCAAATTCCAAAGCTCCGCACGCATTCAGTGCTTTTGTCTCTTGAAGCTCATCATCTCCTCTTACGAAAAACAGCACGATTTCACTTTTATCAACAAAAACAGCTTTTTTTATTACGGCTTTTACGGTGAAAAATTTATCTACTTTGAAAAAATTAGCAACATCGTCAATTGTTTTCATATTCGGTGTATGAAATTTTTGCATTTTTTCTGTTTCAGGGGCTGCGCAAGGCGCTTCGCGTTTTACGCGTACCGCAGCTTCGATATTCGCCGCGTATTTGCAGCTTTCACATACCAAAATATCATCTTCTCCGTTTTGAGCCAAAACCATGAATTCTTTACTTCCACTTCCGCCGATTGCGCCGCTATCGGCCTCTACGGCTCTAAAATTCAGACCTAAACGAGAAAAAATATTTGTATAAGTTTTTTCCATTACATCGAATTCACGCTTTAAATCCTCCATATTTGCATGGAATGAATATCCGTCTTTCATTATAAACTCGCGTCCTCTTAAAAGTCCGAATCTAGGGCGTGCTTCGTCGCGAAATTTTGTATTTATCTGATAAATGTGAATTGGCAGCTGTTTATAAGATGTGATTTTATTTGCAATCATTTTTACGCTGCTTTCTTCATTTGTAGGGCTTAAAACAAAGCCGTTTTCTTTTCTGTCTTTTATCCTTAAAAGCTCTTTTCCATAGACATTGTATCGTCCGCTTTCTTGCCAAAATTCGCTTGGTGTGACAAAGCTGAAATTTACCTGCAAAGCTCCAGTTTTATCCATTTCATCTTTTATTACGGCTTTTATTTTTTCTATTACCATTTCGCCAAGCGGCAAAAAATTATAAAGTCCTGAACCAAGTTGTTCTATAAATCCTGCTCTTATTAAAAAAACATGACTTGGTAAAATAGCGTCTTTTGGCGCCTCTTTCAATGTCGGTGCAAAAAATTTGCTAAATTTCATTTTTATTCTCCAAACTATTTTCACAAAATTTGTCAAAATCTTCTTCAATACCAAAAATTTCAGCGATTGCATTTATATCATTTTGGGCATTTTCATCCAAATTTTTAAGATTTACAGTAGGCGTATGTAAAAACGCTTTAAAAACCTGATGAATTAATTTGCGCGCTTCATCTATATCGCTATGTCGCAAATATCCACGTTTTATCGCTTTTTTCAATTCCGTTTCGGCGACTTTTTTAGCCGAATTTCGCAAAGCCTTGATAATCGGCGTAGAAGAAAGCGTTTTTAAATCTTTATAAAATTTAGTCGTTTCCCGCCCTACAATTGAATATGCTATTTGAGCTTGTTCCTCACGTAAAAGCAGATTTTTACGCACAATCTCTTCCAAATCATCAACCGCATAAACTTCGCTTAAATCGTCGCATGTTATATCTATATCGCGAGGAACAGCAATATCGAAAAAATATCTTTTAAAGTTTTGAGGTTTTGCAAGTAAATCGGTTATAATAGGCTTATTTGCGCCAGTTGCTGAAAAAATCAGCGCGTATTTGTTTATAAACTCGCCCAAATTTGAAAATTCAGCTATGCTTGCATTCTCGCCAAGACTTTCTGCAAGTTTTTTTGCATGATCTATATTTCTATTAATTATTATAACTTTCGCTTTGTGTGTTATTAAATGTTTGCATGCAAGCTCAGCCATTTCTCCTGCGCCTACAACTACCGCCGTTGTACCGCCCAAATCGCCGATTTTTTCGCGCGCCATACATACTGCTACACTTGCTACCGAAATAGGATTTTTGGAAATATCTGTTTTGCTTCTTATGACGGCTGCGCATTTTAAAGCCGAATTTATGGCAAGATCCAGCATTACGCCTGATTTACGCTCATTTTTAGCAAAATTATAAGCGTCTTTTAACTGCCCTACAATTTGCGTTTCGCCTACAACCAAACTATCCAAAGAACTTGCTACTGAAAAAAGATGATGAATTGCTCCGTCATCTTCATAAATATCGGCGCGTTCTTTTAATTCATCAAAATCCACGCCGCTTAATTTTGAAATTGCTTTTATCACATAATCGCTCGTATAATTAAAATCATCTATATAAGCAAGCACTTCAACTCTGTTACAGGTGCTAAGAACAAGACACTCTTTAATTGCTTTGTTTGAACAGATTAACTTTAAAATTTCACGTTTTTTAACGTCATTTGCAAAACTAAGTTTTTCTCTAACTATTATGTCTGTGTTTTTGTGAGTAAAACTGACACTCATATAATTCATTAAAATTCCCTATTTATCATATTTTCAGCGATTTTTATAAGTTCTTTGTTATTAAATTCTTCAACAGCCTCAACCGCTTTTTTACCGAAATTTTTAGCTTCATCTATACAAAATTCAATTATTTTAAATTCTTGAAATTTATCTTTTATCCATGCGCTCTGTTCGTCGTTTAGCTCTTTTTTAAAATAACTTTGCAGTATTTCGCGTTCATTTAATGGAAGTTTTTCGTAAAGATAAATATAAGGAAGCGTTGTTTTACCATCTTTAAAATCATTAAGTGCCGGTTTTCCAAGCTTTTTGCTATCTTGAGTTATGTCTAAAATATCATCAATTATTTGAAAAGCAAGTCCTAAATTTTTGCCGTATTCTGCAAACTTTTCACAATCCGAATTTGCCAAAAAAGCGCCGATTTTTGCAACCGATTCTATTAAACCGGCAGTTTTATAATAAATCATCGTAAGATAATTTTCGCGGTTTTTATTAAAATTTTCGCTCATTTTTACATCCATAAGCTCGCCGATACTTAACTTAAAAACGGCGTTTGAAATAGTTTTGGATATAAAATCGTTAAACGAACAGAGCTCAAAAAAAGCTTTACTGTAAAAAATATCGCCGAGCATTACAGCATTTTTACTGCCAAAAACGGCATTTATACTTGGATTTCCACGTCTTATGTCGCTTTCGTCGATAACGTCGTCGTGAAGCAAACTTGCAGCATGAATCAGCTCCACAATCGCGCAAAGTTTAAGTGAAATTTCACTTTCGCCTGCGATTTTCAATAAAAGTTTAGAGCGAAGTTTTTTACCTGATTTTATTTGAGAAAACATCTGCATAGCTGGTTCATATCCACACTCTGCGATAAAATTATGCATTAGATTATCGATTTTATCCATTTTTACTCATTATTGCTTAAAATATTTCCGGTAAGCTCGATATATTTATCGTTCAGCGCATTTTCCATAATATCCGGATTTTCTACGATAAAATTAAAAATTTCAGTTTCGTCAATTCCTGCCTTTTCACATAAATTTTCAAGTGCGACAGCGCGCATAAGCAGGTTTTCTATCTCATTTTCAACTAATGTTTTACTTGCATGAAAGATTATATCAAAAAATTTATCTTTGGGATTTCCCTCAAAAATTTCCACTTTTCGCCCTTTTTTAAAAAATTTTATAATTATAACCAAAAAATATTTAAATTTTATTAGTTAAGTAAAACCGAACTTTTCAAAAATTTAAATTCTATGAAACATATATTTTGCAAAAAAGTTTAATTTTTATAAAATTTTATTGTTAAATACTTTTTTAAGGCTGAAATATTTAAATTTAAAAAATATCTGAAATTTTACATTTTTTGTATTATTTTCCACGCATCGCCAGGAGTTTTTGCATTTTGTGAAATTTCACTTTTTTGTCCGAAACCCCAAGTTGCTTGAATATAAGGCATTTTAGCTTTTATAGCGGCTATTTCATCTTTTTTGCTGTCGCCTAAAAAAATCGCTTCGTTAAGTTTGGCACCTGAAATTTCCAAAACCTTAAAAAGCATCGCAGGATCGGGCTTTGGCGGCATATTTTTATCAACGCCTACTATTAAATCAAAAAATTCCGAAACACCGTTAATTTCCAAAATTTCACGCAAACTGATTTCAGGCGCATTACTTGCAACTGCTATAAAATATCCTTCGTCGCGGCATTTTTGTAAAATTTCAAAAAGTCCGTCGTAAAGCTTCGCGTGAAGTTTATAGTTTTTTATAAATTCACGCTCAAATTCATACTTTTGCTCTTTTGTAACATTTCTCACGCCGTAAAATTCAAAAATCATATCTTTTTTCGGATCATTTATAGTTTTTATTATGAAATCTTCTTTTAGATTTTCTTTTAAACCAATATTCCGTCTTAAAGCATTTATCGTACAATATATCGCTTTTGCGCTATTTATAAGCGTTCCATCCATATCAAAAATAATAACTTTCATTCAAATTCCTTTAGAAAATCAACTTTATGTTTATCTTTACGGTATTTTTTATTTTTAAGTTTTTGCAAAGCGTTTGCTTCTTTTAAAAGTTCGTCTTTGCTTTTAGATTCGCTGTTAATGACATTTCTAACGAAATTTTCAAGCGCTTTTGTATAAGGCTGATCCAAAAATACGGCTTCGCATTTTTTTAAAATTTCATAATTTTTTGCAACGCGCGCACGAAAAATTTCATCATCGAAATCCGCCTTTTTAAGTAAATTTATTACTGAGCCTGAAAATCTTTCTAACGCCCTTATATATTTGATTCTATCTTGTCTATTTTCCAAAATTCAACCTTTTTTACGAAAAATTATAGCTAAAATTTACTTATAAAATTTACATTATATAAAATGAGATGAAATTTGACAATTTTTATTTATAAATTTTTCTTTAATAAATATATTTAAACTAAATACTATATTAAAAATTAAACATAAAATCATTATATATAATCATTTTAAAAATATATACAAATTATTGACATTTTTAAAATTTAGTGCTAATATTTTGCGAAAATTTTTCAAAAAAAGGAAAAAAATGAAACAGGAAACTCTTGCAACTCATTATGGTTACAATCAAAAAAGCGGTTTTGGAGCAATGGCAGTTCCTATTTATCAAACTACAGCTTATGATTTCGGAACCGGTGAAATCGCCGCGGATCGTTTTGCATTGCGCAATATCGGACAAATTTATACACGTCTTACAAATCCGACAACAGATGTTTTTGAAGCCAGAATTTCAGCTCTTGAAGACGGAGCAGCTGCAATTGCGACTTCAAGCGGACAAGCAGCAAGTTTTGCAGCAATTGCAAATTTGGTAAAAGCGGGCGAAAATGTAATTTTATCAAACAAAGTATATGGCGGTACAAGCACGCTTTTCGTGCATTCTTTGAAACGTTTCGGTATAGAAACCAGAATTTTTGATCCGGAAAAAGCTGACGATCTTGAATCTCAAATAGATGATAAAACTCGCGCGATATTTTTTGAAACTCTTTCAAATCCGCAAATTTCAGTGGCAAATACGCCAAAAATTGCAAAAATTGCAAATAAATACGGCATTGTCTCGATTGCAGATAATACTTGCGCGACACCGATTTTATATACACCTTTTAAGGACGGTGTGGACGTTGTAATTCACAGTGCAAGTAAATATATAAGCGGTCAAGGATTAAGCATCGCCGGTGTTGTTGTTTCAAGTAAAACTCTAAACAAAAAACTTGTTAAAAATCCGCGCTACGAACATTTTAATGAACCTGATTTAAGTTATCACGGCCTTGTTTATGCTGCTTTGGCAGATAAATTCGACATTTTTACACTTAGACTTAGACTTGGAGTTTTAAGAGATTTCGGTATGACACTTTCTCCGTTTAACGCATTTCAGCTTATTCAAGGGCTTGAAACCCTAAGCATAAGAGTTCAAAAACATTCATCAAATGCATTGAAAATTGCAGAATTTTTGCAAAATCATCCGAAAGTAAAAAGCGTAAATTATCCGGGACTTAGAAGTTCGCCAAATTACGATTTTGTAAGCAAAAATTTCAAAAACGGACTTGCAAACGGACTTTTAAGCTTTGAAGTGGAAAATTATGAATTTGCAAAAAAAGTCTTAAACAGCACAAAAATTTTCGCCGTTGTTGTAAATATCGGTGACAGCAAATCAATCATAACTCATCCTGCAAGCACAACGCACTCTCAACTTTCAAAACAGGAGCTTAAAGACAGCGGAATAAGCGAAGGTTTGATTAGGCTTAGTGTAGGACTTGAAGATGCTGAAGATCTTATAAATGACCTTTCCGAGGCGCTTAAATGACATTTCTTACAAAGCGCGGCGTTTATGCGGCAATAATAATGCTTGAAATCTCAAAAGGCGATAAAACCGCGCCTGTAAGCATAAAAAGCATAGCAGATACGCTAGGAAAAAGTAAAAACTATTTGGAACAGGCTATAAACGCTTTACGAAAAGCAGGTTTAATTAAAGCTTTACGCGGACCGAACGGTGGATATTTTCTGCTTAAAAAACCGAATGAAATCACATTCGGCGATATTTTTAACGCTACCGAAGGCGAACTTGTAATGACAAATTTGGATATCAAAAACGAAAATTTAAAGCGATTTTTTGACGATTTAAATAATAAAATCAAAAAAACTCTTGAAATTCCGCTTAGTGATTATGAAAAATTTGTCCAAACAAAAGAAAAATTTTTAAATTTTGTAATATAAAGGAAAAATATGAAAATAGCAAAAGACGTAACCGAACTTATAGGAAATACGCCGCTTGTGCGCATAAACACATTTGGCGACAACGCTACAATCGTAGCCAAAGCTGAATTTACAAATCCAAGCTCATCCGTAAAAGATCGTATAGCGTGGGGAATAATAAAAGATGCGATGAATAAAGGAAAAATAAACGAAAAAACGCTTATAGTTGAGCCGACAAGCGGTAATACAGGTGTCGGACTTGCTATGATTTGCGCTAAATTCGGACTTAATCTAACTCTTACAATGCCAAGCTCAATGAGCGTGGAAAGAAGAAATTTAATATCCGCTTATGGCGCTAAAATTGTGCTTACGAAGCCGGAATTCGGTATGCAAGGAGCCGTAGATAAAGCAAATGAACTTGCAGGTCAAAACGCCAATTCTTTTATTCCAAGTCAATTCAGTAATCCTGCAAATCCTGCAACGCATTTCGCAACAACAGGACCTGAAATTTGGGAACAAACAGAAGGCAAAGTTGATATTTTTGTCGCTTCGTTCGGCACTGGTGGCACTTTTAGCGGAATCGCCAAGTTTTTAAAAAGCAAAAATCCGAATATAAAAGCTATAGCAGTTGAACCCGCAAGTTCACCGCTTCTTAGCAAAGGAAATGCAGGCGCGCATAAGATTCAAGGTATAGGCGCGAATTTCATTCCTGAAAATTTGGATAAAAGTCTGATTGATGAGGTAATTGCCGTAAGCAATGAAGACGCTTTTGATGCGTCAAGAAATTTAGCTCGATATGAAGGACTTCTGGTTGGAATTTCAAGCGGAGCAAATGTGTATGCAAGCTCTGTCGTAGCCGCTCGCAAAAAAAACAGAGGCAAGATGATAGTTACTATTTTATGCGATACCGGAGAGAGATATCTTTCAACGGAACTTTTTAAATAAAATTTATTTGCAAGGCGCGATTTTTAAAGCGCTTTGCTTTTTTAATAACCGCAAGTCAGTTTTAAAAAATTTAATATTTAAACTTAAAAACAGTTTCAAATGCTCGCTTTTTGATTTTTATGATTTGTCAACGAATTTTTAAATAATTTAAAGATTAGTTCCGCAAATAAGCTATTATAATACGCGATTTATTTAAATTCTACAAGCCGATTTTAATTTTGTATCTTGATTTTAGCATTTTGCAGACAACTTCACAAATCACTTTTCAGTTTTGTAAAAATGCATGTAAATATAAATTTGTTTACATATAAAATATTTTTCAATGTATTTTTAAATTTTTATTTTATTTAAGAATTTTTTTGAATTTTAAATCCAGTGGCACTGAAATTTTATATTTAGCGCGATTTAAATTTTAATAATTTAAAATTTATAGAAAATATCGGCTATTTTTTTACTTAAATCTAAATAAAAATTTAAAATGTTAATAAAATTTTGATACAAAAATGACATTTTTAAGTTTTTGCACTCTTTTTTACTGAATTAAAATTTCACGCCGCTGTTTTTATAAAAATTTCGCCACAACCTTACGCAAACATTACACATAAACTTTTAATAAATTTTAGATAAAATAATCGCAAAATCATATAAGGGAAAAATATGAAAAAATTGTTTTTGATACTGTTGTTTTTGATAAACTCACTTAACGCAAAGCCTTATATTCCGTATGAACACGAAAAAATGCTGACAGAAAACAGTATTAAAATCGATGAAATTTTTAAATCGGTTGATAATCTTTGGAAACACGCTAATTCTTATCCGCCGTTTTTTGATACAAACTCGGATAAAAACCGCGCAAAAAGCGATTCGCAAACACTGTTGAATGTATTTGACTTTTTGCGTGAAAAATTTTATAAAACGTTTGATGAAAATCTGAAAAAGCAGTTTGATTTTTCGCAAGCAAAACTTTTTGTGATAGCTTATAACCTTGATGTTGGAAATTTTGCGCCACAAGCAGACGAAATATTTGAAAAGTTGATTATAAATGATAAAAACAGCGCATTATTACATAGAATTTACGGCGAGTTTCTTGGAAATTCGGCTCGCAACGAAAAAGCTGAATTTCATCTTAAAAAAGCCGTTGAACTTGGCGATAAAAGTGCGCATTTCGGACTTGGCGTAACATATTTGATAGATAATAATAAAACAGCCGCAAAAGATGAATTTGAAACTTTTCTAAAATTTTATCCGAATAACGAAGAAGCGAAAAATATCATAGACGCCATAAATAAAGGAAATGTGGAATTTAAAAAAGAGTAATTTTTTGATTTATAATATTTCGCATTTTTATACTGATCCGAATTATTTAAAATTTTACATAAATATAAGAGCAAAAATCGGTAGCACCGTTTAATAAATTTGTTAAAGATATAAAAGATTTTAATAAAATTTAAAAGATAGTTCTCACCGATATTACATGAAATTGTAACTATTTTTTATGCGTAGCTAAATTTCAAGCTTATTACGGCATTTGTCACAAACTTTGTTTATTAAAATTTTAATGCACGTTTGAAACGCACGTACAACGAACATTTATATTCAGGCAAAATTATATTTATAGAAATTTATCAAAAATAAGATTTTATTTTTATTTATTTTAAAATTTTTATAAGTTCATGGTAATATTTAAAATGCATAAATTTACATAATTTAAAATGAAATATAGTTATTTTTTTAATCAGCTCAAAAATGGTATAAATTTCAAAAAATTTTGATTTGCTATTTTTGTACATTAAATCAAATTTCGCAAATTTTAAGCCTTTTTCGGTAGAATTCAGTTTTTTTAAAGGTAAAAAATGGACGATAAAAAATTTAACAAATACGATTTACGCTGGATGATGTCGCTTTTTGGAACTGCTGTTGGAGCGGGAATTTTATTTTTGCCGATAAAAGCCGGTGCTTTTGGAATTTATCCCGTGCTTGTAATGACACTTTTAGCGTTTCCAATGGCATTTTTAAGCCACCGAAATTTGGCTCGTTTTTGCAATGCTTCAAAAAAGCCGCAAAGCGATATCAGCGAAGTCAGTGAAGAATTTTTCGGCGCGAAAGCCGGCATTATCATCACATTTTTATATTTTTTCGTATTTTTTCAAGCCTGCATAATGTATGGCGTCGGAATCACAAATACACTGATAAGTTTTATGCAAAATCAACTTGAAATCGCGCAAATAAGCAGATTTGCGGTTTGTTTTATCATAATTTCGGCGATGATTTTCGTAATGATTTTTAAAGAAGATCTTGTGATAAAAGTCTGTGAATGGCTTACATATCCGCTTTGTGCGTTGCTTTTGATTTTTTCTTTATATCTCGTACCGCACTGGCAAATTTCGGCTTTTTTCAACTTTCCGACTCCAAAAGATTTTTTTCTAAGCATACTCTTTTCACTTCCGGTTCTTGCGTTTTCTTTTGAGCATACGCCCGCGGTTTCGACTTTTGCGCAAAGTATGCAAAGACGCTACGGAAATACGTTGAAAGATTTCAAATGCAATCAAATTTTATTTAAAAATGCGACTATTTTACTGTTTTTTATTATGTTTTTTGTAATTTCCTGTGTGCTAAGCCTGAATCCTGATGAATTTAGTGAAGCGGCGAAGCAAAATATACCGATAGTAAGCTATTTTGCAAATAAATTCGATGATGTGATAATCAGCTATTTTGCGCCTTTAATTGCGATTCTGGCAATCGCGACTAGTTTTTTCGGACACTATTTCGGGGCACGTGAAGGACTGAACGGAATTGTAAATAAAACTTATTTGAAATTCCAAGCGCCTTTACCAAAAGAAAAACCTTTAAACATAGCCATTGCAGCGTTTTTTTACATCACGATGCTTATTTTTTCTTACTTAAATCCAAGCATTTTAGGAATTATTGATATGTTCGTAGGACCGATTATAGCTGCTATTTTGTTTTTGCTTCCGGTTTATGGCATTTACAAAGTGCCAGCGCTGAAAAAATATCGTAAAATTTCAGCCGATATTTTTATTGCCGTTTTTGGAATATTTACAATCGCAACGGTAGTTTTTGAAATATTGTTTTAACTAAAAAATATGTTTTATAAATTTTGACGATTAAGATTTTTAAATTTTTAATAACTGAGAAACTTAATTTAAACTTACACTTAAAAAGATTTTTATAAATTTTTACAAACTGAAAAATTTAAAATTTTCTAGTTTTAATGTGAAAATTTCATGTAAAAACCGAACGATTTAAAATTTTATTAACATAATGCGTATTTTTTAAAATTTTACAGTATTAAAAATCAGGCATAAAATTTAATCAAAAGCTTTTTAGATAAATTTTCTTACTGAGAAAATATAGATTATAAAATTTACCGTTTTGCATTTAAAAAATAAAAATTAACAAATTCTAGGCAAAAGCTCGCCTTTTGGAAATTCTAAAAACCGCTCGGTTCCATAAGCATTTTGTAAAATTACCCGTCCTTTTTCATTTTGTGTTACTTCGCCGATAATTGCGGCATTTTCGTTAAATTTTCGTAAAATTTCAAGCGCTTTAATTTCGTCGCCGTCTTCTATAAATGCCACGAATGTGCCCTCATTTGCCAAATCATATGGCTCAAAACCCAAAAGCTCACATATTCCAAGCACTTCAGGCGCCACTTTTATATCATTTTCACGGATTGAAATTTCACAATTCAAATGTTGTGCAAATTCATTTAAAACTGCTGATAAACCGCCACGCGTCGCATCTCTTAAAGCAATGATTTTGACATCATTTTTTAAAAGCTCTGTTACAGCGGCATTTAAAGGTTTACAATCGCTTTTTAAATCCGTGCTTACCGAAATTTCATCGCGCGCTGCCATTATTACGGCGCCATGTCTTCCTATATCGCCGCTTATCAATACTTTTGCGCCTTTTTTTACACAATCCATTTGCACTCCGGCTTTTAAAATTTGCCCTATTCCGCTTGTATTTATAAAGATTTGATCACCTGAACCGCGCGGAACGACTTTTGTGTCGCCGCAAACTATTTTCACGCCGGCTTCTTTTGCGGTTTTTGCCATTGAATTTAAAATTCGCTCAAAAGTGTCAATCTCCAATCCTTCTTCTATTATAAACGCACAACTTAAAAAAAGCGGTTTGGCTCCAACCATCGCCAAGTCATTTACTGTACCGCAAACTGCGATTTTACCTATATCTCCACCATTAAAAAAAAGCGGTGTAACCACAAAAGAATCAGTCGTAAAAGCTAAATTTCCACATAAAATTTGAGTATTTTTTTTATTATGGCAATTTTGCACATTGAAGTTCATATTGTCCGTTTTATTTTGTCCGTTTAAATTTGAAACGTCAAAATTTTGAGATTTTTCATTAAAATAATCCGTTTTATCACCAAAATTTGCGCTTATAATATCAAAATTTTTATCTAAATCAAGCGGAAAATTTAATATCGCCGAATCGTTTGCTCTGCGTAAAATTTCATTGTCAAATGCTTTAAAAATAGTATCATTTATAAGACTGTTCATCTCTTCACCGCCACCGCCATGACTTAAAAGAATTTGCTTTTTCAATTTATATCTCCTTTAAAATCATTTATTTTAACTAAAAAATCCTTTGTTTTACTATATAAACTATTTAAAAAATAATATTTCCACAAATTTTATTCATTCTAAAATTTCTTTACGGAAATACAGTTGCAAAATTAATAAAAAATTAAATAAAATAAGTAATAAAAGCAATTTAAATTATAAAAATTATTATTATTATTATTATAAATTTATTTGCATTAGATTTATATAATTTGCAAAATATTTACCGAAGGTTATAGTAATGGATTTTCTAAAAAGCAATGCAGATTATATTATAATTATCATTTTAGCGCTTATGAGCTTTATCTCGCTGTGGTTCAGTATAGAAAGAGCTCTTTTTTATAGACGTGTAAATGTTAAACAATATGAAAACATAGAAACTTACGAAAAAGATCTGACCAAAAACCTGACCACACTTTATATTATTTATTCAAATGCCCCTTATGTAGGACTTTTAGGCACAGTTACCGGAATTATGATCACATTTTACGATATGGGGCTTAGCGGAAATATGGACGCCAAAAGTATAATGCTTGGACTTTCGTTGGCGTTAAAGGCTACAGCACTCGGACTTTGCGTAGCAATTCCGACGCTTATGATTTATAATGCTTTCTTAAGAAAAGTTGAAGTTTTGCTTGTAGAATTTAAAGAGTCGAAAAAATGAGACCCAAAAGAGACGGGCTAAATATTGTCCCTTTTATAGATGTTATGCTTGTGCTTTTGGCGATTGTTTTAAGCGTTTCAACATTTATCGCTCAAGGCGGAATAAAAGTTGAACTAGCAAATTCTAAAAATGCCGTCACGCTTCCAAATATCGATAAAGCATTAGTAATTTCAGTAGATGATAGCAATAATATCTATATAAATAATAAAATTTCATCAATCAATGAAGTTGAAAATTCCATCAAAAACATAAACAAAGATACTTTTGTAGAAATTAAAAACGATAAAAACAGTAAATTTGAAACTTTTATATCTATAATAGATATTTTAAAAACACACAAACACGAAAATTTTACAATCGCATTGGAAAAAAATGAGTAAAGAAAGTTTGCTTGGATTTATTATCTCGTTTTCACTTCACTTCGGAGTTGTCTATGCGGCAGTATATAAAATAAATGATAACATAAATATCAGCGATGAAATATATACTTTACCGATTTCGGCTTTCAGTAAAGCGCCGAATATAGCGCAATCCGCAAATGAAGCTTTATCTGAAAATAATGAAATTTCCGAAGAGGAAATTTCAACAAAAAAAATAGAAAAATCAGAACACATAGCTAAAAAAGAATTAACCGAAACCAAAACAGCGACTGCGATAAAGCGACAAGAAAAAGAAAAAGACACCGTTAAAAAACCTGAAACAGTAAAAAATATAAAATCAAAACCGAAAAAAACACAAAAAAAAGAAAATTTTAAAGGTAATAAAAAAGCTGACGACAAACAAAATAACAATTCAAACAACAATATAAACTCAAACTTTATTTCAAATGATATATCCATTTCAAATACGCCTAATAATGCTTTATTTAAAGAGATTAAAAAGGCGATACAAACAAATTTGATATATCCTGAAATCGCAAAACAGAACGGTTATAACGGTAAAGTCAAACTGAGTTTTGATATAGACAGCACGCGAATACCGAAAAATATAAAAATTATCAAAAGCTCGTCATATTCGATACTTGATAAAAATGCAATATATACAGTAAAAAAGGCGGCAAAAGATTTTCCTGAAATAGATAAAAAATATAATATAACAATCAATATAAATTTTAATCTATTATGATAAAAAATTTTATGAAAGGAAAAAATATGAGAATTTTATCTCTTATTTTTATGCTGACGACATTTTTGTTGGCAGGCGGCGTTTTAACGCATGAGTTAGTTGTTCCGAATATGGGATGTGGCGGTTGTGCCAAAAAAATTAAAAGAGTAGTTGATGGAAACTATACTTTAATTTCAATGGATTTTAACACAACTACAAAAGATGTAAATTTAACAATGCCAAGTGAAATTGACATAAACAGTGTTATAAAAACAATAAATGATGCAGGCTATAAAGCGAGATTGAAGGAAAAACAGTGAGAAAGATTGCATTTATTTTTACTCCTTTGGCTTTAATAGCCGAAAGTATAGATATAGGCGAAGTGGAAGTCAGCGATAGTAAAAGCTTAAATACACAAACAAGCTCTTATGTATCATCAAGAACCATCACGCAGGAAAAATTAAAAGCCCAAACCAAAAAAGACGGTACGATTAGCGATGCGCTTCGTTCAAATCCGAATGTAATTTTAAATAAAACAGCCGATTCCTCAACGGAATCCGGCGAAATTTCACCAAAAGATGTAAGTATAAACGGAGCCAGTTTTTATCAAAATAATTTTATGGTGGATGGATTAAATTTTAACGACGATATAAATCCGGCAGGTTACAGAACTTTATTTAAAAATACTTGGAAAGGTCCTACTCTTGGTTCTCAAGCTATAAATTTAAGCAGCGATTTATTAAAAAGCATTGAAGTTATCGACAGTTCGGTATCCGCAAAATACGGCGGATTTCAAGGCGGAGTCGTAAATGCTAAAACAAGAGATCCTAAAAAAGGATTTCACGGAGTTGTAAGCGGCGGATACACAAGTGGAGATTTAAGTAAAAATTTTATCGATCCATTAGTAAGAGATAATTACAAAAACTCGACGGGCTGGTATGATAAAAGCGATTTTTCAAAAAGAAAATATAGATTTGGAATGGAAGGCTACGTAAGCGATGATTTCGGATTGCTTTTTGATTATACAAAACATAAATCAATAATCAAAACACATACAAAAGATAGCATTATGGATCCGAAAATCGCTGAATTTCCAAACGAAACAAGAGATGCACAAAACTATTTTATCAAAGGAATTTACAGAGCCGGCGATAGAGTAAATATAAAACCGAGCTATTTATATTCAAAACAAAACAGCAGAAGTTTTATAGAACACGATTTAAATTCGGCAATGGATAATAAATTCGGCGGTTTTGCACTGAATTTGGATGTCGAAGCTGATTTGGATTCTGTATTTTTAGAGCAAAAAGTTAGCTACTCCGAATTTGAGAGTTCAAGATATTTTGATTTTAAGAATGGACTTTATGATTATGCTAAGTCAAATTTAAAAAATTGGGGAAACAGCTATAATGCGCGCGACGGTCTTTTTCACTCATATTATGGCGGACTTGGCGATATAAAGCAACTCCAAAAAACTTTTACTTACAATATTGATGCCACGCTCAGCGAATTTGAAATTTTAAATACAAAACACAATATAATAAACGGATTTGAGTATGAAAATAAGCGTGGAAGCTACAGAACCTTAACGCCTTTTGCCGAATATTTTACCCCGAAAGATTTGCCTGACGGTTATATTTGCGATAAAGACGATTTAACTTGCATAAATGATAATAGCTTTGGCGGTAAAGGTCAATATTTAAGCAAATTATATTATTACGGAAATGTCTATAACAAAGCGACAATGAATAAGTTCGCTCTGTATTTGGAAGATGAAATTTTATATGATAAATTTAAATTTCGTCCCGGCGTAAGAATGGAGCGAAACAGCATAAATAACGATGTAAATATCGCGCCGAGATTTGTAAGCGAATATGAATTTATAGGTGAAAATTTCTTAGGCTTCGGACTAAATCGTTATTACGGAAGAGAACTTTTCGCTCAAAAAATTTACAACGATATGTATGCTCATCAAGAAGATTTTATAAGAAATCATCCGAATGAAAAATTTACAAAAACTGCAAATGACATAAACGGATTTTTAGGCAACAAATTTAAAACGCCTTACGACGATGAATTAAGTTTATTTTATAGAGGCGATATAAAAAATGCAAGACTGGATTTAAAATACATAAAACGTAAAAGCAGAGATGAGGTCAAAGTGACTTCACGCAAAAAAGCAGGACTCGGATCGGTAGCAGGACTTGATGACAACTACTATATTTATACGAATGACGGCAAAACAGATAGTGATATTTATACTTTTACAGTTCAAAACATAGATCCTATAGAATTTATAAATACAAAAAACTATTTTGAACTTGGCTATACGCATATGAAAAGAGACAGAAACTTTAACAAATATACCGATTCAGATCTGTATTTGGATAGAAAAATTCTTTACAATGGCAAAGAAAGAACAATCGGCGAACTTCCTACGGTCGATTTTTATACGCCTGATGTTTTAAGGCTGGCACATACAATGCAAGTACCATATTTTGGCATAACGCTATCTAATTTCATAAATTACGAAAGCGGAAACGAAGCATTGGTAAGAGGATTTGATAAAGCAAAAAAAATGCAGACATATACCAAAGTAAATCTTCCAAGTCGCACAACTTGGGATGCAAGAATCGCTTATGAGAAAAATTTACATAAAGACGTGGAATTTTTTGCAAATTTCGATATAAATAATATCCTGAATAAAAAACAAAAAATAGACGCTGACAGCATTGATGATAAAATTTACTATACATATGCGACAGGCAGAAATCTATATTTGGAAGTTGGACTTAAATGGTAAAATTTTAGCCCTTCGGGGCTAAATCTGAACTAAAATTACAAATTTAGCTTTTTTAAAATTTGATATTTTTTAAAACGTGAAATAGTCGGTTGCCTAATTTAAATTTTTTTGATGTTTTTAAACTCGCTCGCATTTTTAAATTTTGCTGCTTTTAAATTCATCAAATCTTGTCTTGCGATATTGATAAAAATTTTAAATTTTATCTGTAATAGATAAACTCAATATTATTTTTATTAAAAAATATTTATAATCGTATAATTATAAGATTTTGCCATATCAAACGAAATTTAAATAACAATAATCTTTAAATATTGTATGCTTTTAGATGTTATTTTGTTAAATTTTTATATTTAGGATGAAAATATGGGTAAAATCAATTTTATATTTGGTTAAAAAATTCGGTATAAAAAATAAAAATATTATTTTTCTAAACTTTTAAAATTTGCCATATAATACTGCAAATGGTTGAAATGGTAAAGACAAACCGTTTCCTTTGCGGCTTGATAGTTGATTTTTTAATTTTTATGAAAATAGAAAAATTCTATTGAGCTTAAAAATTTAAAAAATGTTTTAAAAAAAATAAAAAAAATTTAGAAAAATTTTAAAATATCTAAATTTTGACTAAAAAAATTTATGAAAGTTTAAGCTATTTTGCAAATTTTAAATTTTGCTTTTACTATTTTTATCTATAAAAAAATCTATAAAACTTATAACATTTTTTATTTGATCTACAAAAATTTTTATATCAGTTTCGTTTATTTTGTTAAACAATGATGGATTATAATCAAAATGATAGCCGTTTAAAAACAGATAAAATTTACCATTTATAAAGGCAAAGCTTGCACTTTGGCGACCTTTTTCTTTTTGAAATTTTATGATTTTTTCCATAGATAAAAAATCAAGCAGATATCTTGCCTCTATCTCATCATCGCTAAAAATTCTAAACTCTTCATTGAACTCTCTGTTATCCAAAATCTCTTTTTTGCCGTCTATTTTTGTATTGTAGGACCTATCTACAATTATAGTTTTTGAACTAAATTTTTTACCGATATCAAAACCCAAAACTACACCTTGAAATTTAGAAAGCTCATATTTGACCTGCTTTGCAAGCTCTATAATTTTACCGATTTTATCACTTGAGTAGCGGTTTTCTTTATAGGTCTCTACGATACAAAACTCAAACTCACTTCCTTTATACAGACCTTTTATCAAATCATGCGTTATAAAAATATTATAAGCATAAATTTCAGTTTCATTTATAAAGTCACTTCCAAGACCTTTTTGCGGCGTATAAGCATACTCTTTAAAAAATTCTGACATGATTTTTTCTTTTATGATATAGCCGAAATTTAACCTTTTTTCTGTAAAGAAGTGTAAAGAATGGGAAAAAGATTTTTAGTGAAAAAAGTGATTGAGAGTTTGATTATAGCGATATTTGATTAAAAAGAATTCCCATTATA
>QWCE01001970.1_pt1 | contig 27729 bp, 26 predicted proteins | sample 1972531 | NCBI WGS metagenome assembly QWCE01 (sample SAMN09866716, study PRJNA288562) | Human gut metagenome isolate term4_stool, whole genome shotgun sequencing... | reverse complement strand
GGAGATGACCCGAGAGAAGATCCTCCAGTACGCGGAAAAATATAAGGTCTGTCCTTTTGAGTACTGCCTTGATATTTCCAGCTGGACCGACGGGATCATCTGTGACTACAATTATGTATTCGACCCGAATGTGCGGCTGAAACGGTACTTTGCAGATGGGCAGAAGGGCGATTACCTCTTCCTTGTGGATGAGGCCCACAATCTGGTGGCCAGAGCGCGAGAGATGTACAGCGCCGAGCTGAAGAAAGAAGATATCCTGACCGTAAAGCGTCTTATAAAGAACAAAGCACCACGCCTGGAGCGGGATCTGGAAAGATGCAGCCGGGCCATGCTGGAACTGAAACGGGAGTGCGAGACGTGGCAGCTGCTTTCGGAGGTTACGTCTGTTGCGGCGCCCGCGATGGCGGTATTCTCTGACCTGGAAACATTTCTGGAAGACTTTCCGGAGTTTGAGGGGCGGGATACGGTCCTTGACTTTTACTTTGGTCTCCGGGATTTTTTGAATGTGTACGAACTTTTGGACGACCATTACCGGATCTATGCGGAGGAAGATGGTCAGGTTACTTATTTAGCGGATGTTGCGATACTCGGCAGCTTTGACTCTTCTAAGAAGTATATTACGGTTGCGGCGGCAGGAGGTGTTTTCCGTGGCACAATGGACACAACAGAGGATGCCCCGAAAATTGGGGACACATTTCAGGCAACGATAGAGAAGACGGAGATACCGGTTACCGTACAGGATGTGCAGAAGACAGAGGAGAATAAGACGGAGGTGTCATTTACCGCAGAGCAGACATATGATGACCATACGAATGCAACAATACATATTCGTGGAAAGAAACGCAGTAATGTTTTATATATTCCGGAAAATGCCGTTACACAGGAAAATGGAAAGTCGTATGTCATGATCGTGAAGGAGGATGGGTTTGCCCGTGTGAAAGAGATTACAGTATCCGGACCGATAGATGGAAAGTATGTTGTTGAGAGTGGATTAGAGGAAGGGGAGGAGATTGTAAGTGAATAGAGTGAAATGTTATGTGTTGGTGCTGCTTTTATTATTTACAATGACCGGCTGTGGAAAACAGGCGGCAGCTCCGAAATTGAAGACACCGGCAAGTGAAAGCATACAGAGTGTGAAAGCAGTTTGCAAGGATATTGTAAATGAGGAGATTGTAGTTGGTTATGTGACAGGAAGTTTTTCGGGCTGTTATTACACTTCAACCAAAGAAAATGTATCCTATCCGGTAGCGCTAGGCGATAAAGTGGTGAAGGGGCAGGTTGTGGCGGTGTCAGACACGTCAGAATATGAGGAACAATTGAAACAGTTACAGGAACAGTTATCTGCGGAAAAAGAAGATATTTCTTATCAGAAGAAACATCTTACCCTTGAGGTCAAACAAAAGAAAGAGCAGAAGAATGAGTCAGATGACCGGACGAGGGATGTGGTAGAGACAGAGATCCAGCGATTGCAGGCAGATCTGGAATATCAAAAACAGGTGTCGGATATCCGGATACAGCAATTGAATCAGGAGATAGAGTGTGTAAAAGGAAAGATAGAAGACAACACGTTAAGAGCAACTGCGGATGGTCATGTTGCTTATATGAGTTATGCTGCAACGGTGCAGTCCATGGAAAATGTGGTCATGATCTCAAGAGATGATGACTATTATATTGCATTACAGGATGAACTGTCGAATCGGGCACGTAATTTCTTTGTAAGAGCATATACAACTTATCTTGGCAGTGAACAGGAGTTAGAGAACATTCCTTACTCTGAAAAGGAACAACAGATCGCATTAAGGAATAATATGAAACTGACACCGCGCTTTGCATTAAAAAATGATGCCATTCATCCGGGTGATTATCTGGATGTACATATTGTATTAGAAGAGTCAACGAATGCAGTTACCGTGCCCGGCTGCTGCGTATATACAGGACAGGAAAGCAGTTACATTTATAAGATTGTAGATGGGCGAAAAGAAAAGTGTATTGTAAAACAGGGAATTTCAGATGGTGTTGACACGGAAATCCTGGAAGGATTGGATGCGGGTGAAGAGGTATATTATCCGGTAGAAACGGAGCTGGAATATTCCGGAACAAAAACGGTTAAGAAGTCAGCAATCTCATTGTTTGCAGATGAGAACAGGATTAAAAAGGAATATCCGCGGCTGGTCGATATTACATCCGGTGTCGGGGAAGCAAAATTGCTATCTGCAACAGATCAGACCGAAGTGAAACAGGGGGATGTCTTAGCTACGTTAGAAGTGACAAGTGGAAAAGCAGATGTAACAGATGTTGAGAATCAGCTTGCGTCTTTGAAACGTCAGTATGAGCAGCAGAAGAAAGCCCAAAAAGAAAGCATCAGGCAGATTACAAAACAATTGAAGCAGCAGGGAAAGAAGTCTTCTGTGGAATTGTCTTTGGCAGAGTTAGAACAGACATATAAGGAAAAGGTATATCACAGACAGCAGAATACTTTAGAACGTGCGTTATCTGCACAAAAAAAGATTACGGGTACGGTTGCGGTTACGGCTCCGTGTAGCGGGACGTATCGCGGTATGTACGAAGCGGGCAGGGAACACATTATAGTGAATTCCAATGATTATATAGGAACGATTACGGATGACAGCATTTCTTATTATGTAACAGGCAATAATGCGTATAAGTATCATTATGGCGACCGCGTTAAAGTAAATGATACCTATGAGGGAACAGTAGTCGGTGCGTTCTCCTCCGCAACGCAGGAGATGGAATACACCGGGGCAGATGGTCAGGCGGTGTACTATATTTCCGAACCGCAGGAGCAGATGACAAAGGCGTATATCCAATTAGATCAACCGGTGGAAGACTTGAAGGAAGGTTCGGTTTCTATTGTGTCTAACCCGATATCCGATGTGTTCGTTGTGGAACAGGAAGATATCAAAAAGGGAGAAGATGACAGAAGATATGTATGGACATTGAAGGATGGAAAACCTTATAAACAGTATGTGCGTTGCCTGCAAGGTGCCAACAACCAATATTGGATATTTGGTGGTCTGGCAGAAGGTGATGTACTTTTGAAGGGGGTGAAGTAGCCGGTGTTTACATTTATCAAGCAGAAACTTCTTTATAAAAAATGGTTAAATATCTGTCTGTTTGTCGGAATCATACTGTTGGTGGCAGTGGCTGCCTGTCTGCCGATGTATCAGAATATGTCGGAGAATCAGGCATTTCAGAATGAGATGAAACAGTATATTCAGGATAATGGTACTTATCCGTGTGTTGTTTCCGTCTTTCAGGGCAATACCTATAAGAAAACAAAGGAAAGCTTTTCTAAAGTGATAGAAACCATAGAAGGCTGGGATGGTATTTTGCAAAGAGACCTACAGATGGAACCGGCGCAGAGAATTGGGCTATATACATTGAAGGAATCTGCCATTATACCAATTGTTAATGTTGCAAAACGCAAAAATGATAAATATCTGAAGATCAGTTATATGTCAGATATGGAAGAACATTGGAAGCTCATTGCTTCGGAAAAGGAAGAAGCAGGAAAGATTCCGTGTTATGTGTCTGCATCTGCGTTAGAAAACAATGAATTGTATGTGGGGCAGACGATAGAGATGAAAGACTATACCGATGCAAAAGGAAATCCATTGCAACTGATGATTACGGGGGTTTTTGAAGAAAAGAAGTCGGATGATATATATTGGGTACAGGCACCGGAAGAATATCAGAAAAATGTGTTTGTGTCGGAACAAGATCTTGAGAAGATCATGACGGCTCAAAAGCAGATTACGGTTCGGTTCTATGCGTATTATCTATATGATTATACGAAGATGAAAGCAAAGGATATTTCATCCTATTATAAGGTGCTCAAACGATATGCAAAGGCGGGATTTGACGGACAAAGAGTTGAGATCACAACGGTATTTACCCAGTTATTAGAGGACAGCATACAGCAGTCGAAGAAGATTGCGGCAATCTTATGGGTGTTAGAATTACCCATTCTTGCCCTGATCCTTATATTTATATATATGATAGCTTCTCAGATCCTTGAACTTGAGGGTAATGAGATTGCAATGCTGAAGAGTCGTGGTGTATCCATGAGACAGATTTTGTGGGTGTATTTTTGTCAGGCATCCGTGTTAGCCTGTAGCGGCATTGTGTTGGGGATTCCTCTTGGATATGCGATCTGCCGGTTGATGGGGCAGTCAAATGCTTTTTTGGAGTTTGTGAATCGAAAGAATCTTATGGCTGCGATTACAGGAAAGAGTGTAGGCTTTGCGATTGCGGGTGCGGTGTTAGCGATAGCATTTATGACATTGCCGTTAGTGAAACGAGCCAATATCGATATTGTGGCGAAGAAATCAAAGAGGGATGCTTCGGAAACTGCATTTTTTGAGAAGTATTATATAGATGTAGTCTTACTGCTGGTGTCAGGATATTCATATTATAGTTTTAACAAGCAGAAAGAGGAAATCGCCCAGAGGGTATTGAATGGAAAGGGATTAGATCCGGTATTGTTTATCAGTGCAGTATTGTTTATGGCTGGAGCAGGAATGATCATTCTTCGTTTGTTCCGGGTGGTGGTGCAGTTGATCTATCATATGGGAAAAGAGCGTTGGGCACCGGCAGTCTATGCTTCCTTTTTACAGATATTAAGAACAAGGAGAAAGCAGACATTTATCTCTTTGTTTCTGGTGGTATCCATTGCTATGGGAATCTTTTATTCCAATGTTGCAAGAACGATCAACCGGAATGAGGAGGAACGGATCCGGTATGATACAGGTGCAGATCTGGTTGTCAAAGAAAAGTGGATGACTATGTCGAAGACATATCGTTCCGGGGACAAACAGATAACGGATCTGGTATATGTAGAACCGGATACCAATCTGTTTGAAAAAGTCCGAAAACATACAGAGTCAGCGGCAGAGGTATTGCAGCGGGATGTTAGTCTGGCGGCAGCAAAAGGATTGTCGGATAACGGAGTGCTGATGGCAATACAGACGGAGGATTTTGGTAATACCGCCTGGATGCGGGATGGTTTATTAGACAAACATTGGTACCATTACTTAAATGATCTGGCAGATGGTGCAGGTAACATTCTGGTGTCATCAAATGCGCGGGAGAGATTCAATCTGAAGGTGGGAGATACGATCCGTTATTCTATGTTATCGGAGGATAATTCTTATCAGGATACGTTAGGAGATCTGACCGGAAAGATTTGCGGATTTGTAGATGCGTGGCCGGGATTCACCGGATATAAGATGGTGACGGATGACAATGGGAATATCAAACAGGAGGAAACATATCTGATTGTAGCCAATTATGGTTATGTGACGAATATATTCGGTATTCAACCGACGGAGATCTGGATGAAGACGGGGGGACACCAGAATAAAGTGTTAGATGTGATCCGGGATAGTGGTGCGGTGCTCGAATACCGGAAAGATGTGGAGCAGAAACTGATTCTGGCAAAACAGACGGCAATGATACAGATTACGAATGGAATGCTCACATTAAGTTTTCTGGTTGTTATGATATTGTGTATGATCGGTTTTCTGATCTATTGGATCACATCCATCCGGCAACGGGAGTTGTTGTTTGGTATTTACCGGGCGATGGGTATGAGTATGAGAGAGATTATACAAATGTTGATCAATGAACAGATATGTTGTTCCATGATCGCAGTCCTGTCGGGAGTAGTCAGTGGAATGATCACATCACGATTGTTTATTGCATTGATTACGATCGCATATGCACCGGAACAACATGTATTGCCGTATCAGTTATATATATCTGCTGGTGATATGCTGCGGATTGGCATTATTGTTCTTTGTATGCTTGGTGGTGGTATATATGTGTTGGCACACATATTGGCTCATATGAAGATCGCACAGGCGATCAAGATGGGAGAGGATTGATGAGAGAATGCAAATTTCGGAATCATCTATTGGAAAGAGAGGTCGGAGTGGAATATGGAAGATACAGATGTTATGATTGAATCCAAAGGAGTAACAAGATCTTTTCCGCTTGGGGGTGGAAGAGAGATTGAAGTACTTCATGGAATTGACATGATCGTGCCGGTAGGAAAACTCACCATTCTGAAAGGCCGGTCCGGGTCGGGAAAGACAACTTTACTGAATCTGTTAAGTGCTTTGGATCGTCCGACACAGGGACAGATCTATTGGGGAGATAAGGAGATTGGCAAGGCGACCGAGCAGGAGAGGGAATGTCTGCGGCGCAAGGATATGGGGTTCGTTTTTCAGACCGTGGCATTGATACCCGTGATGAATGCATATGAGAATGTAGATTTTGGGCTTCGGCTGGCACAGACAACGGAGAAAAGAGAGGAACGTGTGAGGGAATGTCTGGAACTGGTCGGATTGAAAAAACGAATGAATCATATGCCGGGTGAGATGTCCGGTGGTGAACAACAGAGAGTGGCGATTGCAAGAGCGATTGCACATAAGCCGAAAGTCATCTTTGCAGATGAGCCGACGGGAGCCTTGGATACCAATACCGGTCTTGCGGTGATGCATTTATTCAAGGAATTAATTGAAAAAGAGAATGTTACGATCGTGATGACAACACACGATACCAATCTGATGGAACTTGGGGATATGGTATATGAGATGGAAGATGGTATGATTGGGAGGTGATGACAGTGGAAGAAACAAAGGATATCATTACCTGTGATGGATTGGTGAAGATCTATAAGACAAAAGAGATTGAAGTTATGGCATTGTCGGGGCTGGAACTTACGATAGCCCGGGGCGAAATGATGGCGATCATTGGAAAGAGCGGAAGCGGCAAATCAACTTTCCTGAATATGTTAGGCGGGTTGGAACGCCCATCGGCAGGAACATTATTTGTAGACGATAAGAATATGAGTCTGTTGACGGAAGAAGAGTTAGTTACATATAAAAGAGAGGTGGTCGGTTTTGTCTGGCAGAACAATTCCCGAAATCTGTTTCCCTATCTGAATGCCCTGGACAATGTAATGACACCGATGTTATTTTGCAAGGGGAATAAGGCGGAACGGAGAGAGCGTGCGGAGCATTTGCTGGAATTGGTGGGAATGACCGATAAAAGATACAGTACATTGAAACAATTATCCGGTGGAGAACAGCAGCGGGTCGCAATTGCAATTGCATTGGCAAATCAACCGAAGATCCTGCTTGCAGATGAACCGACCGGGGCAGTGGATGTGAAGACGGCGAATAAGATCTTTGACCTGTTTCGTAAGTTTAATGAAGAGATGGGATTGACGATCGTGATCGTGACACATGATAATAAGATTGCAAAGATGGTGCAGCGTGTGGTGCGGATTCAGGATGGAAAGATCAGTTCAGAGCAGATCATGAAAGAGGGATATGAGGAAAGCCTGCGGCAGATGTCGCTCGGTGAACTGGATCTGTCAGAGAACACACATGAAGAATATAGCATTCTGGACAAGTTCGGGCGGGTACAACTGCCGGAAAATATGATGGAAGCGGCTGGCATTGAAGGGAAGAAGGTCCGCTTAGAGGTGGTAGATGGCAATATCGTTGTGAAAAAGGAGTAAGGATCTACATGATTGCAAAGCCGGCTGGGCTATGTGGATGTAAGGCATTGTATACCATATATTGTGGTCACAATTACCGGTCGTGGATAATTCGGAAATAAATGGGAAAAAGTCAGGAAAGATCAAGGTTTTTCTTGACTTTTGCTATATCATCTGATATTCTAATACGGTCGACGCATGTCGGAGCTTTTTTTTTGTGTGCAAAAACTTCTGTTAACGCTTGGTTTTGCAGACAAAAGAAAGCATATACAATTTAAGATGGAGGTGGAAGTTGTGCGAGTTAAGATTACATTGGCATGTACAGAGTGTAAACAGCGTAATTACAATCTGACAAAGGACAAGAGAGTCCACACAGAGCGTATGGAAACTAAGAAGTATTGTCCATTCTGTAAGGCTCATACCTTACACAAAGAGACCAAATAATTCGGATTGCGGAGGTGATTTCAAATGGCAAATGAGAATGAATCAGCATCTTTGAAGAGAAGCTTTTTCACAGAGCTTAAAGGTGAATTCCGTAAAATTATTTGGCCTGACAAGAAGCTTTTAGGCAAGCAGTCTGTAGCAGTTATCGTTGCAGCAATTGTGATCGGTTGTATTATTGCAGCAATTGATTGGTTGTTCCAGATTGGTCTTTCATTTATTATCGGTTAAGGCGGTGAACACATGGCAGAGGTAGAGAGTAATAACGAAGCAAGATGGTATGTGGCACACACTTATTCCGGCTATGAGAATAAGGTTAAAGTCGATATTGAACAGACAATTGAGAATCGAAAGCTTCAGGACCAGATATTCGAAGTTCTTGTTCCGGTACAGGAAGTGGTTGAACTGAAGGATGGCAGAAAGAGATCCGTATCGAAGAAGATCTTTCCGGGGTATGTATTGATCAATATGATCATGAACGATGCAACCTGGTATGTTGTCCGTAATACAAGAGGTGTTACCGGATTTGTTGGACCGGGATCCAAGCCGGTACCGCTTACCGAACAGGAGATGAAGAATCTGGGAATCAGAGTTCCTGAGATGGAGATTGATGTGGAACTGGGAGATACCGTTAAGGTTGTAGCCGGTGCCTGGGAAGGTACGGTTGGAACAATTACGGATATCAACACAGCGAAGCAGTCCGTTACGATTGAAGTGGATATCTTCGGTCGTGCAACATCTGTGGAGATTAGTTTTATGGATGTTTCAAAGTTGGATTAATTCAACAGTTATTATTATGGTGTGGTAAACACCAGAGCAAAGACAATTTATACACGAATAGAATCAATAGATTCTCGGTTCGTGAGCAGTGGGAGGGCATTGTCCCGTATACCACATGAATTAGGAGGAAATAACGATTATGGCTAAGAAAGTAGAAGGATATATCAAATTACAGATTCCTGCAGGTAAGGCAACTCCTGCACCACCGGTTGGACCGGCATTAGGTCAGCATGGTGTTAATATCGTAGAGTTCACAAAGCAGTTTAACGCTAAGACAGCAGATCAGGATGGAATGATCATTCCTGTTGTTATTACTGTATACGCTGACAGAAGTTTCAGTTTTGTTACTAAGACTCCACCGGCTGCAGTTTTATTAAAGAAAGCATGTAAGCTTGATAAGGCTTCATCTGTTCCTAATAAGACTAAGGTTGCTACCATTTCTAAAGCTGAGGTTCAGAAAATCGCAGAGCTTAAGATGCCAGATTTAAATGCAGGTAGCATTGAAGCAGCAATCAGCATGATCTCAGGAACAGCTCGTTCTATGGGAATCGTAGTTGAGGATTAACAGTAGATTTAGTGGGAGGGTCGCTCCCGATAATACCACAGGAGGTTTTTAAGAGATGAAAAAAGGTAAAAGATATGTTGAAGCATCAAAGCTTGTAGACAAAACTCAGGTTTATGATATTCCAGAAGCTGTTGCACTTGTTAAGAAAGCAGCAAGCGCAAAGTTTGATGAGACAGTAGAAGCACACTTAAGAATGGGTCTTGATGGACGTCATGCAGATCAGCAGATTCGTGGTGCTGTAGTTCTTCCTCATGGAACTGGTAAGACTGTTAAGGTTTTAGTATTCGCTAAGGGAGATAAGGTAGACGAGGCTACTGCAGCAGGTGCTGATTATGTTGGTGGCGAGGAATTAATTCCTAAGATTCAGAATGATGGATGGTTAGACTTCGACGTTGTTGTTGCAACTCCGGATATGATGGGTGTTGTTGGACGTCTTGGTCGTGTACTTGGACCAAAGGGCTTAATGCCAAATCCAAAGGCTGGTACTGTAACTCCTGATGTAACAAAGGCAGTTAACGATATCAAAGCCGGTAAGATTGAATACAGACTTGATAAGAACAACATTATTCACGTGCCAGTTGGAAAGGCTTCTTTCACAGAGGAGCAGTTAGCAGACAACTTCCAAGCGTTAATAGATGAGATTATTAAGGTTAAGCCAGCAGCAGCAAAGGGACAGTATATGAAGAGTGTAACATTATCTTCAACAATGGGTCCTGGTGTTAAGATTAACACAGTTAAGTTCCTGTAAGCTTAAGACGGAATACAAAAAAGGTCGTCGCATTTTATGCGGCGGCCTTTTTTACTTTATAGGAAAATGTACGGATATGTGGCGAAGAGATAGCCGCTGGCAATTTTAGTTGACAAAAGCTAAAAATTAACTCATAATGAGACAAAATATAGAAGATGTAAGTTATAATGAAGAAAAAGTATTAAAATTCAAAGGATGTACAGTGTTTTTTAATACAGTACATCTGTATGGGAAAGGCGGTTCAATATTAATGGGTAAATATACAACTTTCTTTAGAACTTTTATTCTTATAATAATAATTGAAGGAATATTCAACATATTTTGTTTAGGACAAGATACTACTGTAGAAATGATCATTACAATTGGAGCAGATATTTTATTTGCAGGGTGTATGGGTGTAGTGTCGATGTATCTTTTAAAGTCTACGCAGCGAGAGCTGCCATTAGATACAGCAAGGGATATTATGCGATCATTCTCTTATGAAATGGATGAAGATACAGATAGCATAACAATGCGACTGCCAATGTATCGGAGTTTTTTTATGGGAGAAATATCTTATAACAAAACGACTGGAATATTAACTGTTCCGTATTTTATGCAACGAAAGATATAACTTGTGTTATTCGGTGATCTTGGATTGAATTTGACAACTGCATTTACTATTTTTGTAAAACAAGCGATCAGAGAACAAGGTATCCCTTTTGAAATTACAAGAAATACTCCCAATACCGAAATATTAGAAGCTATAAAAGAAGTGGAGAAAATGAAGGAAAATTCTGCAATATCGTAGACAATTTACTGATGCACTTAAGAATTATGTTGAGGATAATCGTTATAAATATGCACACTTCACTGATATGATATATGTGAGCATATTTAAGGAAAAGGCGAAAGAATATAAAAAAATTCTTGATTTAAAGGCAAATGATAAAGTTAGAGATGCTTTTTATAGTGAGATATTAGATATTATTGCAGCTTATGAAAGTGGTTTTGCTGATGATATAAAACATGAATACGAACGAGTTGAGCATATTTTGTCGATAAAAGAAACAGAAACATTGTTTAGAAGTTTTGAAAACATGGCTTTATGGAAACCACTTATTCAACGAGGTCGGGTAAAAATGGCAAGCCGTGATATGGCGCTGAGAGATGCATTTCAAAGTTATTTGCTGGATAATGCTATAGTTTTCTTTATGTGAATACTGTATACTAAGTCCATGTGGAAATAGTGATAAGAATTATTATGATACAAGGAGGCTGTAAATTATGAAACGATTTTTAATTATAGGGGCGATATTTGTAGGATTATTACTTGTCTGTGGGGCAGGAATTTTATACAGACAACAATATAATTGGAATGGAACAAGTAGATATCTGGTGATTGAGATAGATGACAGTGGGGTGACAGAAGTATGGAAGAATCAACAGGAAGTAGTTGCTACATACAATCTGAAGATGCCATATGTGGAATGTTGGACGGGAAAAACAATTGCATTAAAGGATGCATTGCAGCAGAAGAAAATATCCATTGATCAAATATATGATAAGGCACAAAGTATCGAGGAGGTGCAATGGAACGGGGAACAGGCAAATGCGTATAGCTATGAAAATTATCAGGTGGTAGTATGTCAGAATGTATATTGTATAACCCCGAAAGGTGTGGTTATGCCGGATTACATTGATTCTGTTGAGAAAGAGATTAGATGAAACTATAATACCCTCACTACGGAAAGTTATTCTGTAGTGAGGGTATTGTGTTATTCGTATATAAGTTATTACAATCTATCCAAGGGATGCAAACAATGCTGCAATCTCATCTGGTGACAATTGCTTATTCGGATCATCGGAAACAGGAGTTACGGTTGGAGCGGTGGCTGCCTGTGCGGCAAGGGCTTCGTCCATCTTCTGTTCTTCGATTCTTGCTTCTTCATCACTTTTTGGTGTTGGCTCCGAAGCGGCAAATAGAGCAGCAATCTCGTCCGGAGAAAGCTGACGGTTTGGATCATCCGTTACCGGAGTGGCTGGTGCTTCTTCGGCGGCAACCGGTTCTTCTTTCTTTGGCACCGGGTCTGCTGCGGCAAATAATGCGGCAATCTCGTCGGCACTTAACTGACGGTTTGGATCATCCGATGCGATTACATCACCAATCGTAGCTACTTTGGCTGGTTCTTCCGGTTCCTCAACCGGGTCTGTTGATTTGCCAACAACGGTAAAGGTAGGGGTAAATGGTTCCTCTTTCTCATCTTCTATTACAGGATCTTCCTTCTTCGGTGTTGGATCGGCTGCAGCAAATAGGGCTGCGATCTCATCCGCACTTAGCATGTCATTAGAAGATTTGCCTTCAACGCCTAACATATTATCTGATGTCGAGATATCGTTTGCAGAGTTCTCTGCAACAGCAGATTCTATTGGCTCTGGAACTGTATCGTCTGTTATGGTATTTGCTGATGCTTCTGAGGTATTCTCTGTAGCTGGAATATCAGTAGCAGAGATGTCCGGTGTTGCGGTCTTATCTATGGTATCTACAGATGGGATTGGATCCGTTGCAGTCTCTGTCATATCTGTAGATGCGGTTTCCTGTACTGGTGCCGCTTCCTCTGTAATGATTGGTTCTGGAATTGCGGCTGCCTCGGTTATCACATTTGTCTCTTCCGGTACGGGTTCCTGATCATAAGCGGTCGCTGTATTATTAACCGCCTCCGGATTAACAATATCTGCTGTGGTATCAGATGGAGCAGAGTAATTCATTGCACCGACGGATGCCTGCGTCTGCATGGAACCTGCTGGCATCTGAACCTGCTGGATACTGGTTGAGATATTCTGTAATTCATGTGCAACGTTGTTAAGCTGAACACTTAAATCCTGATTCACTTGTTGTGGCTGGGATTTCAGATAAGATACAATATCATTTAATACAGCAACTACGTCATCATTGTTAGGCTGGATCTGATCGAATCCCTGCACCATAGTCTCGGATAAATGATTCCGCATATCCTTGATCGTGGAGATCAGCTTCGTGGTATTGTTGAGGTCATATTTGATCATTAGCTTTGTTGCTTTGTTCTGGGTATTGGTAATGGTAGACAGATTCTTATATAAGGCAGCCTGACTTTCAGTATAATTGTTCTCTAAGTTTGTTACCTTTTCAGCGGCCTGTCTGGTATAGAGATATGTAGCTTTACCAAGCTTCGACTGTACACCATTCATTGTCTCGATCTGATGGGAAATATCATCAATATAATTCTTGATCTGCACATTCATGGACTTGTTACGCATGGTTATGTATGCAATAATATTCTGTGTCAGTATGTAGGCGGTGATCAGGAATAGAACCCCGACTCCTATAACGGCAAATACAATCCGGTGAAACATAATAAATGTATAGACTAGTGCAATCCCTGTTGTCAGAGTAGCCAACACGGAAAATGCGAGTTTGTTCTCTGGTTTGTTTTTCATAGAAAATACCTCCATCTGTAATACCAAATAATTATCCATAATTATACACGAAAATACAAAGAAGGTAAAGAATAACTAGGGAAACTTACCGGATTATGTGATATTTTTTCAGATATTTACCCCAGATTCCGAACCGAAGGAGCTTTGCCCACAGGATTGGAACAAAAAGTCCGGTGATCAGATAAAGAATCCACCATCCACCACTTGTGTCAAAGCGGTTGCCGTATTTCAAAACATCTGTAATTGGTAGATGATATACGATAAGCTGAATCGCAATCGCAATTCGGAAAAACACAAACTGCCATATGACGATATCAATACTGTTACGACTGAGATAGCAACAGAAGCTTTTGCATTTTCTTATGACAGGATGAAGGTTTGATTCGATCCGTTTAGAAAGGCAGATTGTGAGATAAGATCCTGCTAAAGCCCCGATTACAAATAGTGGGGCAGAAGAGTATTCATTGTCACCCATGGTATGTTCCGTAAAGGTTCCGATCAGCACAAATGCGATGCCGGACAGAAGGATGGAACAGAAATTGTGAAATTTGAGAAAGAAGGTATGCTGTTCCCGAACGAGGTAGCCGATTGCAAAGAACATGCCAAGAATCAGTGTGCGACTCAGTCGGTATGGCAGATCTATCCGGAACGCAAAGACAGCCCGCAGACAGAATACAGCTGTAATAAATGCCCGGCGGTATTGCCATCTGCTTAAGAAGGTGTCCAATACCTTATACAGAACAGATTCGGTAAACAATGCGCCAAGGAACCAGATAGCACCAAGATAATCGCCGTCTTTGTCTAGTGTTAGTAGCACTTTTATGGTGAAACGGATGGCATGGGATAATGAAAAGCCATTCAGACTTCGTAGAAAAAGGAAACACAGATTCCAAAATACAAAAGGAACATACAGGCTTAAGAATTTTCTTTTGATAAAATCGCACAGAGAAATAGCCGGGTTATACAGATATCCGGATATCAGAAAAAAAAGAGGCATGAAAAACAGACTGAAATATGGATGAAACGGACCTCTTGCATGAAACCATACTACGATAATAATGCCAATTCCCTTGGCGATATCTAAATATTCAACTCGATCTTTTGTATTCATTGTACTCATTCTCCCTGCACATAAATGCTGGTGAAACGATACAACAGAAATATGTAAAATATAAGAAATATGAGTAAAATTTTAGAATTATTTATGAATGGTAAAGAAATCCTTACGAAAGGTAATGATTCCTGCTATTATTGGTGTGAATCGAATGTTTGTTCTGTACTTTTTCTATATTCTATAGTACAATGAATGCAAATGAGATTTTCGAGCCGGAGGATACACATGCAGCTACCAGATAAAGTGACGAAGGAACAATTGGATATTATTCATGCAACGGAAGGATATGTCCGGGTTGCATCGGTGCCTGGCTCCGGTAAGACTTTTGTGCTGACATACCGGATGGCATATCTCATTACGGAATTATATATTGATTCGGCATCCATTGTGGCACTTACCTTTACGAATAAGGCAGCGGCAGAGATGAAACAGCGTTTGAAGCGGATCGTGGGAGATAACTGTAATAGCTTTACCGGAACGTTTCATGCATTCTGCAATCATATATTGAAGGAAGAGATTCACCGCATGTCGTTTCCGAAGACATTTACGATCTTAGATAAGAAAGCGGAGATTGACATGATCCGGGAAGTGGCAGAGGAGCTTGGCATTTCCATGAAGGATAATACGGCGAAGAATCTGATGGAATTTGTAGATGCGAATAAGCAGACGCCTGGCTATGTCACGATGATGATGGGAGCGGATAAGACGGAGTTAAAGCAGAAGTTAGCAAGTGTAACCGATACGAACGAGAGCGTATTTTATCATTATCTGAAGAGACAGTGTGATAATTACGCATTGGATTTTGAGGATATTATTAACTTTGCGTTGTATATATTGAGCCATTACGAGGATGCGAGACAGACCTGGCAGGAACGGTGTCAGTATCTGCTTTGTGACGAATATCAGGATGTGAATTATAAGCAGAATGAACTGCTTAAGATATTAAGTGGATTGTATGGCAATCTTTTTGTGGTTGGGGATGATGACCAGAATATCTATACATGGAGAGGGTCAGACCCGTCCTTTATGATCGGATTTGACCGGGATTTTGAGGAAGTGCAGGATTATGCTTTGACGGAGAATTTCCGGAGTACCCCGCAGGTGGTTGGCGCAGCAGGTTCTCTGATCAAGGCGAATCAGAACCGGATTGATAAAGTAATGATCAGCAACCGGGCTGACGGCGGCAAGCCAGTCTATAACTGTCCGAAGACCGAGAGGGAAGAGGCAGAGTGGATTGCGGATGTGGTGATACAGGACAGGGAAAGGAATCTTCCGTATCGGGATCATGCCGTACTGGTGCGGGCGGCTTCCCAGACACGTTCGTTGGAGGAAGCATTTATTAAGAAGAAGGTTCCGTATAAGATATTAAGTGGGGCGAAGTTTTATGAGAGCGAAGAGATCCGGACGGTACTTGCCTATCTGCGGCTGGTATATAATCTGAGGGATATGGATCTGACGTATACAATATCCAGACCGCGACGGGGATTTGGTAAGAAGTCGGTGGAACAGTTGAAGCAATATGCCGGGAAGCACGGAATCTCATTGTTTGAAGCATTGGGACAATGTATTGAATCCGGGGAGATCAAGAAAGCATCGGTGGTTGCATATTACCAGAATGTAAAGCAATTACATGAGACGTATCAGCAGTACTCCTGTACGGATATTGCGAACAGATGCTTGGATATGGGACTTCGGGCATCCTTGGAGGAGGATATTGATCAGACACGGTTAGATAATGTTTCGGAGCTTGTCAGTATCATACATGCATTAGAGGAACAGAATCAGGAGATACTGCCATTAGAGGATCTGCTCAGTCATTTTGCATTGTTTACAGCACAGGATGATGATACAAAGCATGATGTAGTACGGGTAATGACGATACATACCGCAAAGGGTCTGGAATTTGATACGGTATTTGTGCCGGGGTTAGTGGACGGGCAGTTTCCAAGTTACCGTCCTAGAAATGAGGATGAATTAGAAGAGGAACGCAGGCTTTTATATGTGGCAATGACCCGTGCCAAGAATATGCTTTACTTAAGTTCCTATGAGAATAAGGATACCGGATACCGTGCGAAGCAGTCTGTGTTCTTAGGGGATATGGATGCGGCTCAGTTGGAATGTATCAATGGAAGCCGGATTGTATCATCCGGTGCCGGTGAGCAGATGCTTCCCAAAGTGATGTTTGCAGAGGGCGACCGGGTAGCACACAAGGTATTTGGTGAGGGTACAGTCGTGGCAGTGGATCGTCCGGTGCAGACTTATGATATACAGTTTGATAAGCTGCGGGGAACGAGACGGATCATGTTCCGGGCAGAGCTGGAAGGATTAGACTAGGAGGAAAATGATGGACAAATTTATACTTCATTCAGAATTTGAACCAACCGGAGATCAGCCAAGAGCCATTCAGGAATTGGTAGATGGATTTAAGAAAGGCAACCAGTTTGAGACGCTGCTTGGTGTGACCGGTTCCGGCAAGACATTTACCATGGCGAATGTCATTGCACAATTGAATAAACCGACGTTGATCATTGCTCATAATAAGACGTTAGCGGCACAGTTATACAGTGAATTCAAGGAGTTCTTCCCGGAAAATGCAGTCGAGTATTTTGTATCGTACTACGACTACTATCAGCCGGAGGCATATGTGCCGTCGACGGACACCTATATAGAGAAGGATTCTTCTATTAATGATGAGATTGATAAGCTGCGGCATTCTGCGACTGCGGCATTGATTGAGCGGAAGGATGTTATTGTCATTTCTTCGGTGTCCTGTATCTATGGTATTGGTTCACCGGAAGATTACGAGAACATGATGCTGACACTCCGGACAGGTATGTCGTATGAGTGGGAGCAGTTGATTACAGATCTGATTGATATTCAGTACGAGCGCAATGATATGGATTTCAAGCGGGGAACATTTCGCGTGCATGGAGACGTGTTAGAGATTCTTCCGGTATCTACGTTTGAAGATGCGATCCGGGTAGAGTTCTTTGGAGATGAGATTGACCGGATGGTGGAATTTGATCCGCTGACAGGAGAGGTCAAATGTGGCATTAACTGTGCATTTATCTTTCCGGCATCCCACTATGTAGTGGCACAGGACAAGATTGAGCGTGCAGTGAAGGAGATTGAGGCAGAATGTGACGCACAGGTTGCCTACTTCAAAGAAAATGATAAGCTGTTAGAGGCGCAGCGAATCAGTGAGCGGACACATTTTGATATGGAGATGCTCAAGGAGACAGGATTCTGTTCCGGTATTGAGAATTATTCGAGACCGTTAGCGGGCTTGGAGCCGGGAGCAACACCGAATACCTTATTGGAATTTTTCAAGGATGATTTTCTGATGATTATTGATGAGTCGCATATTACAGTGCCGCAGATCCGGGGTATGTATGCCGGAGACCGTTCGAGAAAGCAGACCTTGGTAGACTTTGGATTCCGTCTGCCTTCGGCGATGGATAACCGTCCTCTCCGGTTTGATGAATTTGAGGACAAATTAGATCAGGTCATGTTTGTATCGGCAACACCATCGGACTATGAGGCAGAGCATGAATTGCTGCGGACGGAGCAGTTGATCCGGCCGACCGGATTGTTAGATCCGTCGATTGAAGTCAAGCCGGTAGAAGGTCAGGTGGATGATCTGTTATCTGAGGTGAATAAAGAAGTCGATAAGGGCAATAAGGTATTAGTGACCACCTTGACAAAGCGGATGGCAGAAGATTTGACAGATTATCTGCGGGAGCAGGGCGTGAAAGTCAAGTACCTGCATTCAGATATTGATACGTTAGAGCGTACCGAGATTGTAAGAGATCTGCGGCTTGGTGTGTTTGATGTGTTAGTAGGTATTAACCTGTTGCGTGAGGGATTGGATATTCCGGAGATTACGCTAGTTGCGATCTTAGATGCTGATAAGGAGGGCTTCCTGCGTTCTGAGACATCACTGGTACAGACGATCGGACGTGCTGCCCGTAACAGTGAAGGACGGGTAATCATGTATGCAGATACGATCACGGGTTCCATGAAAGCGGCGATCGATGAGACGAACCGACGCCGGCAGATACAGGATGCTTATAACAAAGAACATGGCATTACACCGACTACGATCAAGAAAGCGATCCGTGATCTGATCACAACGGGAACGGATGAGGATGTGGATGCACTCAATGCACGCCGCAATGAGAAGGATGTAGAATCCATGTCGAAGAAGGAATTGCAGGCGGAGATCAAGAAGTATACGAAGAAGATGGAGACGGCTGCGGCAGAGCTTAACTTTGAGATGGCAGCAGAGTACCGGGATCACTTGAAGGAATTGAAGGTTACGTTGAGGGATTATGATGCGTAGGACTATTACAAGAGATGCTTGGAAGTGTAGGAAGTAATGTCTGGATTGCTAAGTATTTCAACTGCGATAATGGCTTGAAGATTCACATTGGCGATAATTTCACAGGGAATTATAATCTTACAATTCTGGATATCCGGGAGGTCTATATCGGGGATAATGTGATGATCGGACCGAACACCCTGATCACAACGGTGAGACATCCGCTTTCTCCAATGAAACGGAGACAGCATATGGGAATTGCGAAGCCAATCCATATCGGAAATGATGTGTGGATCGGCGGCAATGCAACGATTCTGCCCGGCGTGACCATTGGTAATAATGTGGTTGTGGCAGCGGATGCAGTGGTGACGAAGGATGTGCCGGACAATTGTGTTGTGGGTGGCGTGCCTGCGAGAAAGATTAAGGATATTGAGAATGATACGGAGTGATGAAAATAAAAAACAGAAAAAGTCAACTATGCGTTGAATGACAAAAATAGCATGCCCATTTAGAATAGGATTATAACAAGTTGGAGGTTGTGAGATGGGCATTTTTATTAACATGGAAATATCGAAGTCCGTAACGAAGGAAGAGTGGGAGAAGGTTTATAGTGAAACACTGATTTTAGTTAAAGCACTTCCTTTTGCTGAAAGGATCAGCAAAAATATTCATGGTATCGATACTGTTTGCCTCGTCCGAACACAGGAACGCACGGAAAGATATGGATGTAATGAGGAAAAAACACGTACGGGATGGTTTGCGGATGGTGATTACATAGGCATGAAGATGGCAGAAGATCATTTTCTCCCACGCAATTTGGTAGAAGAGGATAATGTTGAGCAGGAGGCGGGAGATGCAATTTTGGGTAATCTTTCTGCATATCTTGACTATAACTGGGATGATGACATCTGCAGTCATACATATAGCATATGGGGCGCTAAGACGCAGGGTGAGATATATCATATGTATCTGTTAGCGGTGGCATGTTTGATTGAAGCAAGATTGGGGAAGAAGGCATTTGTATATGGTGACATTACCCGAGGACAGTGTAAGAGGGCAGTAGAGATTGCGAATGAATATCTTGAGAAACCGATCGAGATGCCAGACAGATGTTACATGGATAGACTATTAGATAGAATTTCCTCGATGCAGCTTTCTCAAGATGAAAAGCTCGAACTGTTTAATAGATTGTATCTTGGGACAAAGGATAGAGAATATGGGAATTTCATAAGGAAGGAATTTTCAGAAGAAGTTATAAGTGCATATTGGAAAAAGAGATTTGCAATATATGAGATCAACCAGTTGGGATTTAGTAGGTTGTTTCATGAATATATGATACAAGAGTTTGAGTTAGAAAAACTTTGCAAATATGTCAAATTGCAAGATAAAGATGGACAGGATACACACAGTGAATTTGTGAAGTGTGTTATGGATGCAAAAATGCATTTAAAAGAAAAAAATTGTGAAGATCCTCTTTCTATTGACCAAGAGGCAGAAGGTACTTATAGTATCTGGACGTTGTTTGCTCAATTTGGATTTGCAGGAGCGAGAAACAAGAAAATAAACCGTTACATTCCTATTGAAGAAGTTCGGAGAAGTTTGCTGACAGGTTTGAGACAATATGATGATGTTGATCAGATTATTGATGCGTATCTTGAAGATGAAGCACATCAGACTGAGATTAGTTTGGCAGAAGCAGAAAAGTCGGAAGAATTATTTCAGCAGGCGGTAAAACAGGATCCGTCAGAAGTTTTCAATCAGATTATGAATAGAAAGAAGAGTGAACTTGAAGAGGATTGGGAAAAATATGATGTTTGTGTGCCTGAGGGATTAAAATTCTTTAAAAAGGGTGACACCATATCCCCCGAAATGGAAAAGTCTCTAGGACCGTCACGGATCTTTTTGGACTCTATCTTGCAAGAGGAGCACTTTAAAGAATTGCAGCAAAGATCCCCTAAGGATAAATGTAGATGGTTAGTAGAGAATAACAAATATATTTTAATCAGAGATATGGACTGGGAGAAGATATTCACTGATATTGAAAGCAATGAGGATAGTTTTGGTAGATATTATTCTATTATGCGAGTAAAGATGGATGGTTTAGGTCTGGTCGATATGAGCGTGGCACTGATGATCAATGATGACCTATATGCTTATAGCAAAATTCTTGCGGAACAGGTAGAGATACAGTAATAGAATAGATGATGGGAGTATGTTTATGCAATAACGGACGTCGATCTTTTGACGCAGAAGAAATGAAGATTTTTTGTTTAGGGTATATGTGGCTAATCATAAGAAAATATTGTATAATAATAACGGAAGTAGTATATTATATTAATTGGCATATTTTTGAGAGGAGGAAAACAATGGCAGAAACAATGGCAGTTGCTAAATTCTTAAATGAATTGCATGTAAAAAAACATGGTTGTGCTATGGATCAAATGAAAATGCACAAAATGATGTATTTTTCACAAAGGGAATCATTAATGATTTCAAGTAATCCTCTTTTTGACGAAGACTTTGAAGCGTGGAAGTATGGTCCTGTTCTTGTTAAGGTCCGAAATGAATATCAGACAGGACACATGTTTTCTGGTGCTTATAAGATGCTTACAGAAAATGAAAAAGTATTGGTTGAATCTGTTTTTGATAGATATGATGAGTATGATTCATGGCAGTTAAGCACATTATCACATGCAGAACATTCGTGGTTGCAGGCAAGGAAAGGTTTGGCTGACGGAGAAGCAGGTAAAAGAAAAATGAGTTTGAGTGCTATGAAAGCAGATGCAACAAGAGAATTCTTAAGACGCAAAGGTGTTGTTTTAGCATAAGTTGAATACCCATAGACAATGGTCTGTGGGTATATTTATATCACAGGTGATTTTATGAAAAATTCGATTGAAAAACAAAAAGAGTACTTAAAAAGAATCTTGTGATTGAAGATTTGAGATATACGGAAACTAATCGAGATGATGTTAAAAATTTTGAACAGGCTACAAAAGGTGATGTAATATCAGATTATCTTATAAATAAAGCATGGAAAGAAATTAAAAAAGGAGGAGTGCGAAGCGCCTATGTGGATGCCGGACTATGATCCGTATAGTGAAGTTCATGAGATGGTTGAAAAGGTAGAAATTCATAAACTTGTAAATTATTATATTAATGAATTGAAATTTAGGTATGTTACAAAATATAGATTATTAAAACCGCATTTTGAGAGGACTTGTTTTACTTTGGTGCAGGATGTGGACGATTTGCAATCGAATCGAGAACAGGTGTGGGCGAGCCATATTCAGGAAGAAGAAATAAATGGAGAACTTTGAATTTGCAATCAGTGTGGTTCAATGCAAATGTCCGAAAGGAGAACAGATGAGATACAGACCGGAATATGATTTGAAGGTAATTGGAAATAATTTAAAACGATTGCGACTAGGAAAAGGGCTGTCAGTGGATGAGGTGAGGAAATATTTGCGACTCGGTACAAGACAGGCAGTTTATAAATATGAAAGCGGTATGGGATATCCACAGGCAGATACTATGTTTGCTCTAATGGAATTGTATGAAGCAGACCTACATGATATTGTAGATGAGCATATGGAAACGGATGGAGTATTGGATAATGCATATGATGTAGGGATGGAGCCGCAGCAGGTGATTTCTGTGAAAGAACATAGAAAGAAGCAGATTGAACGTATGAGAAGGTACGCAGAGTTGTTAAGAGAATATTATAAAGTTGGATGAAAGAATATAGAAGGAAATGCACAATAAATTCTTAATAAAGAAACGCCAGTTTCGGCAAATGCCGATTCTGGCGTTTCTTTGTACGAATCTTTTTGTTACGGCTTAGGTATGTAACTTTTTATATAATATATAAAAACAGAAAAAGTCAACTATGCGTTGAATGACAAAAATGTCACATTTCTATAGAATAATATAAAATAATATTGACACCCTATAAAATAGGGTATATCTTAATAGAAAGGAAATATGCGAATGACAAGAACTTTTATCGAGGTGCCGTTGTTTACGAAAAGATGGAAGGAAATAGGACTTGGTGATGATGAATTACAAGTGTTACAGATAATGTTGTTAAAAGATCATGAAGCAGGTCCAATAATAGAGGGTACAGGAGGAATTCGCAAAGTTAGATTTCCGTTAGTCAATAGAGGGAAAAGTGGAAGTGTCCGGGTCTGTTATACAGATTTTGCAGAATATGAAGTAATTTATTTGATAACAGCCTTTGAAAAGAAGAGCCACGAGAATCTTACAAACGAGGAAAAGAGCGCACTTAAGAAATTGGTAAAAGCCTTGAAAGCAGAGGCGGCAAACAATAGGAGGTGAAACGTATGGGTTCATTATTTGATGATTTGAAGCAAGGCCTTGAACAAGCGATTGAATATGAAAAGGGGAAGGGAAAGGCCCGTATAAAAACATATATGATACTTCCTGTGAAAGAATATACTAACACAGAGATTCGGGCGATTCGAATGAAGGCAGGAATGACCCAAAGTGTTTTTGCATCATATATGGGTGTCTCTAAGAAGACCATTGAGGCATGGGAGAGTGGTCGGACGCATCCGACAGGTCCGGCATTCCGATTACTTGATATATTAGATTCCAGTGATTTGGATGAGACGGAATTCGTCGTGGAGAAGTAGTAAAATTGGGAGATTTTTTGCAATGGATTTAATAAGTTTGATTGACGTATGCGTAAGATTCATTATTGGATTATAGTGTTTTATAGTGGTAAATAACTTTTATAGTCTGATAGAGGAAAGTTATGGCAGATAGAAATCCGTATGTAATCAGTTTTGGAAGAATTCCTACGCAATATATTAGTAGGACCATTTTAATTGATACCATTATAGAGTCGTTAGAGAGCAATGTGATTGGTGAACAGGCATACAAATTAACAGGAGTGAGAGGAACAGGTAAGACGGTTACACTCACCGAGATTGAGAAAAGAATGCGTCAGAATAAGAATTGGATTGTAGTAGGAGTGCGCTCCAATGGAAACATCATAGAAGATATCATTGCCAATCTGTATAGTTCAGTTCCGTTTTTGACTGCATTTATAGATGCAAATCTGAATCTATCTAAATTCGGTATTGGGGTCAATATATCGCAAAAAAGTCCGGTTGCAAGTCTTGATTATGCACTCAAGACGATTTTGCGTGAGATTGATAGAAGAAAAATGCGAGTTTTGATCACAATAGATGAGGCAAGAAAGACGATGCCCATGGTGGACTTTATACAGGAATTTCAGATTCTGATCAGAGAAGAGTTACCGATATTTCTGATCGTAGCCGGATCATATGAAGATGTGGAAAGTATTGAAAATGCAGATGGACTTACATTCTTTCTGAGGGCAACTAAGTATGAGATGTATCCTTGATAGAAAAAGTACAGAACAAACATTCGATTTGTTCTGTACTTTTTTTGTGTGAAATGATATACTTGTGGTCAGAATAAGAGGGAATGGAAGAATATTTCATCACATAGAAAGGACACATTATGAAGCAGTATATTACGATCAAAGGTGCGAAAGAGCACAATTTGAAGAATATTGATATTAAGATACCGAGGAATGAATTAGTGGTGCTGACCGGACTATCTGGTTCCGGTAAGTCATCCCTTGCATTTGATACCATTTATGCAGAGGGCCAGAGAAGATATATGGAGTCGTTATCTTCTTATGCAAGACAGTTCTTAGGACAGGCAGAGAAACCGGATGTGGAGAAGATTGAAGGATTGTCTCCGGCAATCTCTATTGATCAGAAGTCGACGAACCGGAATCCGCGATCTACCGTGGGAACGGTGACGGAGATCTATGATTACTTCCGTCTGCTGTATGCGAGAATTGGTGTTCCGCATTGTCCACAGTGTGGCAAAGAGATCAAGAAACAGACCGTTGATCAGATGGTAGATACTATTATGGAACTGCCGGAGGGAACGAAGTTTCAGCTGCTAGCTCCGGTTGTCCGTGGAAGAAAGGGGCGTCATGAGAAGGTGCTTGCACAGGCGAAGCGAAGCGGCTATGTGCGTGTGATCGTAGACGGTTCCCTGTATGATCTGTCGGAGGAGATCACACTTGATAAGAATAAGAAGCATGATGTGTCGATTGTTGTAGACCGATTGGTTGTGAAGAAGGGGATTGAACGCCGGTTAAATGATTCCATCGAGGCGGTTATGAAGCTGGCAGAAGGAATTATGGTAGTGGATGTGATCGGTGGTCAGCCGCTTAACATGAGTTCCAGCTTTTCCTGTCCGGATTGTGGAATCAGTATTGATGAGATTGAGCCGAGAAGTTTTTCGTTTAATAATCCGTTTGGCGCCTGTCCGACCTGTTTTGGACTTGGCTATAAGATGGAATTTGATGTGGATCTGATGATACCGGATCAGAGTATATCGATTGCAGATGGTGCGATTGCGGTACTTGGCTGGCAGTCCTGCACGGATAAGAAGTCGTATACCCGTGCCATTTTAGATGCTTTGGCAAAGGAATATCATTTTGACCTGAACACACCATTTAACCGGTTGTCCGGGGAAGCAAGGAATGTGATTCTGCATGGAACTAACGGACATGAAGTGAAGGTATATTATAAGGGGCAGCGTGGGGAAGGTATCTATGATGTGGCATTTGAGGGCCTGATCCGCAATGTGCAGCGGCGTTATCGGGAAGCGGGATCGGATTCCATGAAGGAAGAGTATGAGAGCTTTATGACGATCACGCCTTGTGATGACTGTGGAGGACAGCGTCTGAAGAGAGAGTCTCTTGCCGTGACGATAGCCGGTAAGAATATCTATGAGATCACGAAGATGTCAATTGATAAATTAGTAGAATTCTTAGACAATATGGAATTGACGGAACGGCAGCAGTTTATCGGTGGTGGAATCTTGAAAGAGATCAAGGCGAGACTGCATTTTCTTCTGGATGTGGGGCTTAATTATCTGGCACTATATCGACCGACCGGAACGCTTTCCGGTGGTGAGGCGCAGCGGATCCGTTTGGCAACACAGATCGGTTCTGGCTTAGTTGGTGTGGCATATATCTTAGACGAGCCGAGTATTGGTCTGCATCAAAGAGATAATGATAAGTTGATCGCTACGTTGAAGCATTTGCGGGATCTGGGTAATACATTGCTTGTGGTTGAGCATGATGAGGATACGATGCTTGCGGCAGATCATATTGTAGATATCGGGCCGGGTGCCGGCGAACTTGGCGGTGAGGTTGTTGCACAGGGAACCGCAGCGCAGATTATGAAGAACAAGAAGTCGATCACGGGTGCGTATCTGTCCGGCAGGATCAAGATTCCGGTACCGGCTGAGCGCAAGCAGCCGACCGGATGGATCACGGTGAAAGGTGCCAGACAGAATAATCTGAAGAATATAGATGTACCATTTCCGTTAGGCGTTATGACTTGTGTAACCGGTGTATCGGGTTCCGGTAAGAGTTCGCTGGTAAATGAGATCCTTTACAAGCATTTAGCGAAGGAACTCAATCGTGCCAGAGTGAAAGCGGGTGAACATGACGGCATTGAAGGATTGGAGCAGCTTGACAAAGTGATCAATATCGACCAGTCACCGATCGGAAGAACACCGCGTTCGAACCCGGCAACCTATACGGGTGTATTTGATATGATCCGGGATCTGTTTGCAGGGACAAAGGATGCCAAGGCAAAAGGATATAAGAAGGGAAGATTCTCATTTAATATATCCGGCGGTCGTTGTGAAGCGTGTAGAGGTGACGGTATTATCAAGATCGAGATGCATTTCCTGCCGGATGTCTATGTACCTTGTGAGGTATGCGGTGGCAAGCGATACAACCGTGAGACATTGGAGGTAATGTATAAGGGTAAGAATATCTATGACGTGTTGGATATGACGGTGGACGAAGCATGTGAATTCTTCCAGAATGTGCCATCCATCCTTCGTAAGATTGAGACGTTGAAAGAGGTCGGACTTGGCTATATCCGGTTGGGACAGCCATCTACTACGCTTTCCGGTGGTGAGGCGCAGCGTGTGAAGTTAGCAACAGAGTTGTCCCGTAGAAGTACCGGGCGGACAATCTATATCTTAGATGAGCCGACAACCGGACTACATTTTGCGGATGTGCATAAGCTGGTCGAGATCCTGCGTCGTTTATCCGAGGGCGGCAATACCGTTGTTGTGATTGAGCACAACTTAGAGGTGATTAAGACGGCAGATTATATCATTGATATTGGGCCGGAAGGCGGTGATCAGGGCGGAACGGTTGTTGCGGCAGGAACACCGGAGGAGATTGCGGCGAATGAGAAGAGTTATACGGGACAATATCTGGAGAAGATTCTGAAGAAATAATAATTACCCTTGCACAGCGTAAGTGAGGACGGACGCGCATGTTGAAGGTTGTGAATCTGGCTTTTGGGTGGTGTCATGTTGCCGCAGGCACATTCGCATTACGACTCGCACGCAACAGTACTAGCACTCCTACTAATAAGCGAACTCACAATAAAAAAGGATATAGATTCGGAAGTGTACCTACTAACGATAGAGACACACCATGAATCTATATCCTTTTTGTTCGTTCTGCTTATTATTACGTCGTTGAGTGCTGGCGTGCTCCACGTACCTGCTTGCAAGCATGACAGACCACCCAAAGCCGGGATCTACTTTTTATGTACATGCGCTGTGTACCGTATAACCTTCCTTACTGGCTGTGCTTACCGCCACCCCCGAAGCCGTCCTGTCGTTGGTGCAAGATAATCTATTGTACCAGCATAATGAAGGAAAACAGATA
>QWCE01002132.1_pt1 | contig 27737 bp, 17 predicted proteins | sample 1972531 | NCBI WGS metagenome assembly QWCE01 (sample SAMN09866716, study PRJNA288562) | Human gut metagenome isolate term4_stool, whole genome shotgun sequencing... | reverse complement strand
TGGTATCCTCTCCGGCCGGTACTTCAAACTGGGGCATATAGTCGGCGCCCTCGGCGGTGGTTTTGAAATGAACTTCGCACATTTCCGCGATTTTCAGGGTGTTATCGCAGGCTTCAGGGAATTCGGAGAAGAGTTCACGCATTTGCTCTGCCGTTTTCAGGTAATATCCGGATCCTTCGAAACGGAAACGGTCAGCATCATTTAGACGTGACCCCGAGTTAATACACAGCAGAGCATCCTGGGTGGGTTGGTCACTTTCGAGAACATAGTGGGAGTCGTTAGTAGCTACCAGGGGGGCATCGATAACTTTTGCTAGTTTAAGTAGCTCGTTGCGCACCCGCCGTTCGATTCGCAGTCCATGATCCATCAGTTCGATAAAGAAGTTTTCTTTACCGAAAATATCTTGTAGTTCCCCAGCGGCTTTTTTGGCTTCTTCCCATTGCCCTAGGCGCAGACGGGTTTGGATTTCTCCCGAGGGGCATCCGCTGGTGCCAATCAGTCCGGTGGAGTATCGTTCCAACAGATCTCGGTCGGCTCGTGGCCATTTTTGCATCTGTCCATCGATGGAGGCTAGAGAGCCTAGGCGAAACAGATTATGCATCCCCTCGGTAGTGCGCGATAGCAGGGTCATATGGGTGTAGGCGCCGCGTGCCGATACGTCATCTGCCCGCTGGCTTTCTTCTCCCCAACGTTGCCGAGTTTGATCAAAGCGAGAGGTTCCGGGGGTTATATAGGCTTCGAGACCAACTATGGGTTTAATTCCTGCTTTGCGGGCAGCCGCATAGAACTCGTATGCACCGAACAGGTATCCGTGATCGGTGATCGCTACGGCTGGTTGACCGATTTCTACCGCCCGCTCCACTAGTTTCCCGATCCGGGCGGCACCATCCAACATGGAATAGTCAGTGTGAACATGAAGATGAACAAAATCATTCGCTGGCGCCATGTTCCCCAGTTTAGCTTGGCGCCAACTTTGTTTCTTCTACGTGTGAAACTGCTCCCAATGCCGGTATTGGTTTCGCGAGGACGCACCTGGCGGGTTAGAGTTTATTCGTTGCGTTTAGCAGCGATGCGCCACTAGCTCAACTGGCTAGAGCATCTGACTCTTAATCAGAGGGTTCGGGGTTCGAGTCCCCGGTGGCGTACGAAAGTCATTTTGGCTTTTACCTGCGCCACTAGCTCAACTGGCTAGAGCATCTGACTCTTAATCAGAGGGTTCGGGGTTCGAGTCCCCGGTGGCGTACCACTAATTGATTCCCAGTTCTTTGCGCAACCGCGCCACATGGCCTTTGGCACGTACCCGATATTTCGCTAACACCACTTTTCCGTCTTTGCCCACTACTACGGTGGTGCGGATTACCCCTTTTACCAGGCGCCCGTAGGAGTTCTTTTCCCCGTAGGCACCCCAGGCGCTCATTACTTCGCGTTCTGGATCGGAGGCTAAGGGGAAGCTTAGTTCTTGCTTGTCCCGGAACTTTTCTAGGGCTGGCATTTTATCGGGGCTGATCCCTACCACCGCATATCCGGCTGACTTTAGCGAGTTCAAAGAGTCGCGGAAATCGCAGGCCTCAGTGGTACATCCCGGGGTGGAAGCCTTGGGATAGAAATAAATAACTGCCCCTTTTTCGGATTCTTCCAAGAGTCCTTGCAAACTCACTTCTGTTCCTTGATCAGTCGGCAAGGTGAAATCTGGAGCCTTTTGACCTGCGGTTAACTCTGACATGGACACTCCCTCTTAAATAGTTAAACGTAGAGATACTAGCGCCGAAGCGCAGTATTGTTTTAAACTCTACCATTTTATTTAAGCTGGTCAGAGCCGCTATAGCTGGTACGCGAGGCGGGACTTGAACCCGCACGTCGTAAGACACTAGAACCTAAATCTAGCGCGTCTACCAATTCCGCCACTCGCGCTGGCTTGAATATATTAACCTAAGGAGCACCGCCCTTTCCAGTCCCAGAATTGGCTACTGCCCCTTTTCCTGCCGAAACGCCTCTTCGATAGTTGCCTCACAGATTGCGCGATCCCCGGCATAGACCACCAGGGATTGTCCGGAGGCGACCGCGCGGGTGGGCTTTAGCAGCTCCGCTCGCAAGGTGCCGTCTGCCTCTAAATAAACTTTCGCCGGTACTTGTTGTCCGTGCGCGCGATACTGCAAAGTTACTTCTGCCTGCCCGGATAGTGCCGGATCATCTGGCTCAGTCAGTAACACTGCGTCGGTGGCGGTGATTCCCTCTACGCTCAGTAGCTCGCTGGCGCCGACTAGTACCGTATTGGTTTTCATATCGGTGCCTAGTACGTAGCGGGGACGACCGTCAGCGGCCGGCCGACCCAGGTTTAGCCCTTTGCGTTGCCCGATAGTGTATTGATAGGCGCCGGAGTGGGTTCCCACTTCCTTACCGTCTGTGTCCACGATTTTTCCGGCTTTACTGCCCAGGTGGGAACGCAAGAATCCGCGAGTGTCCCCATCCGCGATAAAACAAATATCGTAGGAATCTGGTTTGGCAGACATGGGCAGGCCGCGCTGCTCGGCTTCTGCCCGCACCTGGCTTTTCGATTCATACTCCCCTAGCGGGAATATTACTTTCTCGAGAGCTTCCCGCCCCATTACCGCCAATACGTAGGATTGGTCTTTTTCGATACATTTGGCGCGGTGTAGTTCTACTCCAGCTGGCCCAGTGATCACGCGCGCGTAATGTCCGGTACACACGGCATCGAATCCCAGAGCATCGGCGCGGGTAGCAAGTTCCTTAAATTTTACGAACTCGTTGCAGCGCACGCACGGGTTAGGGGTGCGTCCCCGGCGATATTCATTTAGGAAATCTTCTACTACGGTTTCCTGGAAAGTCTCTGCCATATCCCACACGTAAAACGGTATCCCCAGCATGGAGGCAGCCAGGCGGGCATCGGAGGCATCTTCTACTGTGCAGCATCCGCGCGAGCCGCAACGGTTTTGGGTCTGGTTAGCGCTTAACGCCATATGTACGGCAGTAACGTCGTGTCCGGCCTCTTTAGCGAGGGCGGCGGCGACCGCGGAATCAACTCCACCAGAGAGCGCTGCTAATACTTTCATTTATTTCCTCTCCCGCTCTGCTAGTTTCCGGGAGGCACGTAGGGCTTGCGGTAGTGCCTGCAATAACCGGTCTACGTCCTCCGGGCGCGTGGACCAGCCAAAAGATATCCGTAAAGATCCGAGGGCGTCCTGTTCGCTGTAGCCTTGCGCTAATAGTACCGGGGAGGGACGGGCTACCCCGGTGTGGCAAGCTGACCCGGCCGAGGCACAGATTCCCGCCTGATCCAGGGCAAATAGCAACCCTTCGGCTTCCGCACCTTGCAGCACAAACTGGACGATGCCGGGTACTGCCGGGGCGTCGCTAGCTAGTTTTACTCCCGGTATCGCTAGCGCTCCTTGCAGTAGTTTTTCGCGTAACTGCTGGTGACGTCGGGTAGTTTCTGCTAATTCCTGCTGGGCCGCCGCGAATGCTGCCGCTGCCCCTACGGCGGCGATCACGTCTTGAGTGCCAGCTTTGAGCGCCCGTTCTTGTCCGCCGCCAAGCCGGTCACTAGCAAGGTTTACTTCCCGGCGCGCCAACAATACCCCTAGCGCTGCCGGCCCGCCCACTTTGTGGCAGGCCAACGAGACGGCATCTACCGGGGAGTCGGCAAAGTTTATTTCTTGGCGCCCGGCAGCGGCAATCGCATCGGTGTGAATAGCAATCCGGCTTTTATCTGCGCTTTTCCTGGAAGTATTGCCAGGTAGAGATACAGCAGGAAGAACAGCATTATTTTCCGGTAGATATTCGTGTTCTTTTTCCCGCACAATCTGACAGATGTCGCGAAGAGGCTGAATAACGCCGTTTTCGTTGCATACGCTCATCACGGACACCGCCGTCATTTGGGTGGTGTCCAGGGCGGATACGGCTTCTAGATCGACTACCCCGCCGCCATCTACCGGCAGCACTTGCACCTGGAAGCCGGCGTCTTGTAAGTCGCGGGCATTAAGTCGAACCGCATCATGCTCTACCTGGCTAATCACTATTTTGGTGCGGCGGGGATCTTGGCGGCGCACCGCCCTAGCCAGGCCGCGCAAGGCAAGGGCGCAAGAATCAGTGCCGCCCCCGGTGAAAATAACTTCTGCCGGTTCGGCTCCCAGCGCCCTCGCCACCTGGGCGCGCGCAGTTTCTAGGAGCGCGGCCGCTTTACGTCCCGCCGCATGCGCAGAAGACGGGTTAGCCCCGATACCGGCAAGGCTAGCGGCAGCCTCATTCATCGCCGCTAACGCTTCGGGGCGTAGCGGCTCGGAGGCCGCGTTATCGAGGTAGGCTAGCTGCACTATGCGTCCAGCGGTTTGATTCTAGATAGGGCATCTGGAACCACGGTGAATAGGTCTCCAACAACCCCAAAGTCTGCCATTTCAAAGATCCGCGCCTCCGGATCATCACAGATGGCCACGATTTTCTTGGCACCGCGAATCCCGCACACATGGTGGTGATCCCCGGAAATCCCCATCCCGATATAGAGGTTGGGGGCAACGCTAATCCCGGATTGTCCTATTTGAGCGGCACGGTCAATCCAGCCTTGCTCGCAAGCCACGCGGGTGGCACCGACCGAGCCTCCGAGCACCTCGGCCAGCTGTTCGGCCGGACCAAAATCGCCATTAACGCCACGACCGGCACATACTACTACTGGCGCTTCGGTTAGTCCCGCGTGTGAAGATCCGGTATCTTCCCTAGAGACTACTTGAATCTGTTTTGTGGAGTCGCGTAGCTGAACCGGCAGATTCTCGGTCTCTACTTCGCCGGCTTCGGCTACCGGTACCGCAGAAAGTGCAGTAGTCCGCATGGCCACGATCGGGATGCCTCGGCGAATATAGTAGCTGGTTTCCCAGGTGCCATCGAGTACCGATTTACCGGCAACCAATTTCCCGTCAGCCACTTTCAGGCTGGTCACGTCCACGCTGGCTCCGGAACCTAAAATGATGGCGCTCTGGGCAGCTCCGTCACGTCCCCAGGAGGTAGAAGGCAGCAGCACCGCCCCAAAATCTCCGGTACGAACCGCCGAAACCACTAGGTCAGCCAGGATTGCCCCGACTTGCCAGGTTCCGGTTTCTTCCGGATCAAAATAGCGCACTTGCGCCACCCCGACCTGGGAAAAATGGTGAGGAGAAATAGAGGAGGGCGCGAGCGCCACTACCTTGCCACTGGTGATTTCGCGCGCCAGGGTAATCAGGCGCGCGGCCGCTACCGATAAATGTTGTGGCCGAGCCGCATCCGGGTGGGCAAAAACCAGGACGTCTTTTGCTATTTTTTCGCTCACGATTTCCTCCTACTTCTTCTGCGCAAATCCGGATTCGACCAGGTATTCGGCTAGTGCTTCGCCAGCGTTTGCCGAGTCGGTAACAATCGTTCCCTGGTTCTTTTCTTGGCTATAAAGCTGGGCATCCAAGACTTCTGTGCCAGAATCAGCTGCCCCTACTTCTTTAGGGCTAAGTTCTAGCTGCGCCAAGTCCCATTGCTCTACCGGTTTCTTCTTCGCCGCCAACATTTCTTTAAATCCGGGATAGTGTGGCCGGTTGGCTTCATCATTTACCGAAAGCACCAGGGGATATTCTGCACGTAAAGTCAGAGCCGTACTTACCTGATAACTGGTGGCTTCCACGCCATCAGCGCTGAAATCTACTTGGGAGGCATCAGTAATCACCGGCAACTGCAGGGTGGTTGCCAAAGCTCCCGGTAGCATCGAAGTCATCCCATCGAGGGAGGAGGTTCCGCAAACCACCAAATCAACGTCCCCGATTTTTTGGATTGCCCGCGCTAGCACCCGGGCAGTCACGGTTACATCCGAACCCGCTAAGGCCGGATCGCAGAGGTGATACGCCCGGTCTGCCCCCATTTGGAGGGCGCGCAGCAGGGCTTTCTTTGCCCCCTCTGGCCCCATAGTAAGGGCAATAATCTCGGCTTCCGGTACTGCCGCTTTCGCGCTGAGCGCCGCCTCAATGGCGTTTTCGTCCAGGTCGTTCAGAGTATCTTCTTCTCCGCGCACCACGTGACCGTTTTCGATTCGCCGCTCAGATTGCGGGTTGGGTACATGTTTTACAGTTACGACAATCCTCATACTTCTACCTTGCCACAAGCTATCCCAGTGAAAAAGTGAGAAGCCCTACCCCTTAGCTAAGGGAGTAAAATAACCATCTGTCTAAGCCCCAGCTAGCTAGCGGAATAGCTCTATCGAACCCCAGCCGATAGGATTGGCTTCGTGTCAAGACCAGTAATAGACGACTTCTTTAGGCCGTCCAGCCCCTATGTGCATGACGGTGCCGCTGATCCGACCCGCCTGGGAGTACACCTAGAAGGCAACGGGGTAGATATCGCGGTGGTAGCCCCGAATGCCGCGGCAGTGGAAATCTGTTTTTTTACTTCCGCGGAACCAACCGCTCCCGAAACTCGTTATCGCCTCTTAGGCCCGGTAGATGGTATCTGGCATGGGCATGTTTCCGGGGTATTAGCCGGCACCTACTATGGTCTACGCACCTGGGGGACTTGGAATCCGGAACGTGGGCACGTATTTAATCCCTATAAACTCGCCCTCGACCCCTATGCTCGCGCTATCAGTGGAAACGTACAGCTTTGCAGTCAAACTTACGCCCATAAAACCGATGATCAGCTCTATCCGCTACATCCTTTCGAGCTAGACCCCACCAACTCGGCTCCCTATACCGTGCGCGGAGTGGTCACCGGTAAAGAGTTTGACGTAGCGCCTGGCCCGGCCACCCCTTGGGAAAATACCGTTATTTATGAGGCACATGTAAAAGGGCTAACCAAGCAACTGCCCGGAGTACCCGAAGAGCTACGAGGAACCTATGCGGGACTGGCACACCCGGCCACTATCGCCTACTTAAAAGATTTAGGGATCACTGCAGTCGAACTATTGCCGGTGCACGCGAAACTATCGGAAGCGTTCCTAAACGAGCGAGGTTTAAGTAACTATTGGGGGTACTCTACCCTGTCCTATTTCGCACCTGAGCCTTCCTATGCCACTAAGAATGCCCGTATGCTCGGGCCAATGGCAGTATTGGATGAGTTCCGAGGTATGGTTTCGATCCTGCACCAGAATGGAATCGAACTGCTGCTCGACGTGGTTTATAACCATACTTGCGAGGGCGGAGGCGACGGACAGACACTTTCTTGGCGCGCCCTCGATAACGCTATGTATTATCGCCTGGATTCCCAAGGTGGCAATATCGATTATGCTGGCTGCGGTAACACTTTAAATACTGCGCATCCGCGAGTGATCCAAATGATCATGGATTCTTTGCGGTATTGGGCAGGCGATGTGGGAGTCGACGGCTTCCGTTTTGACCTGGGTGTTACCTGCGGGCGGGGCGAGGAACATTTCACTCGTTTCCATCCTTTCTTCCAGGCCTGCCTAGATGATCCGGTTTTACGGAACAAGAAAATGATTGCCGAGCCTTGGGATGTAGGTCCTGACGGTTGGCGTACCAGTGATTTTCCGTTACCGTTCTCTACTTGGAATGATCGCTATCGCGACAGCGTCCGCGGTTTTTGGATTGCTGATGGGCGCGCCCAGTCGCGGGGAGAATCTCGCGGTGCTCCCCCCTTTGAACTAGCTTCCCGGCTTTCTGGTTCCCAAGACATGTATGGGGTTGGCAACGTCCCCGCCGTGCGCCCTCCCCGCTGTTCGATTAACTTCGTAACCGCTCACGACGGCTTCACCTTGGGGGATTTGGTTAGCTTCGACCATAAACATAACGAGGAGAACCTGGAGAATAACCGGGACGGATCCCCCAATAACCTGTCTTGGAATCACGGTAGTGAAGGGCGCGCATTCCAGCTCGGTGTTGAAAAGGAACTGGCTTTAGATGGCGACTCTCCACTGGCAGAGCTGCTAAATGCCCGGGTGCGCTCTGCGCTTAACCTGTTTACCACCATATTTATTTCTGCGGGTACCCCGATGATTCTGGCTGGTGACGAGTTTGCCCGCACGCAAGGCGGCAACAATAACGCCTATTGCCAAGACAATGAAACTACCTGGCTGAACTGGGAACTGGTGGATTGGCAAAAAGACTTTTATGTGGCAGTACGAAAGCTGATTACTTTGCGGCGCGAACACCCGGTTTTCCGGCCTAAAAACTATCTGACCGGCCAGCGTCATCCGGGAGATAGCATCCCTGATCTTTCCTGGTATAACCAGGTGGGACTGCTGATGGGCGATCGGGCCTGGCATGATCCGGCCAGCCGAGTTTTCCAGATGCTCCGTTCGGGACGCCCCTACGGGGATCAGGATTTGCTGGCGGTTTTCAATGGGACGCTCGATCCTAAGCATGTGCGCTTAGCTCCGGGACGAGGAACCGCCTATCAAGAAATTTGGGATTCTGCGGTTTCTGAACCGGAAGCGGAAACTCCCCCGTTCAACCTCGCCGGTGACGATGTCTTCCTGGAGCCACTATCAATCAAACTGTTCCTAGCCGACTCCAGCGGGGATTAGCCCGCAGTTGTAGCTTTCGCATATGGAACGCGGGGGCGAGATTTTTCCTCCCGCCCAAGAATTTGAAAAACGTAGCGACGTTTTCCAAATTCTTATGCCCACCGCGCCCACTCGGATAAAATCTCTCTCCCGCGTAACTAGAAGTATTTTCGTAGTACATTGTTAGCAAGGTTTACAAGTGCCGAACCAGGGAGGATGAATATGGGTAAAGCAGTTAATTCTGTGCCAACAGTGGTTCGGTTACCGGTAGATTTAGTGAAGCGTTATGACAATCTGGCTAAAACTACCGGACACAGGCGCTCCTACTTCTTCACGAAAGCACTTGAGGAATCGATACCGCAGCTCGAATACCAGTACAGGCTTCTTAAAAAGGTTGAAGACTACCGAGCGGGATGCCTGGACACTGTGTCTATTAACCAGTTAGAAGATCACCTTTGCTTGCGAAAATAATTTGGTCATCTAATTGAATGAATTGGCTCCTGGAAAGCATATTTCTTACCGGGATTCGCTCCGCGCAGGGGAAAGTTTTTTCCTCCCGCCCAAAACTTTTAAAAAGGCACAACCTTTTTAAAAATGTATATTAAGCCTAGGAAAAGTTCAGATTATTAACCAGGTATCCGAAATATAGTCTTGCGATTACCAAGCTGTCTAGCCTACTCGGATAAAACTTTCCCCCGCGCTACCTCGAGTGCGATTTCCGAAGTTGATTGGTGGCGGCAAGTTTATCGCTAGATGGTTAGTAACTTTGTACGATAGAGGGCGAGGCTGCGATTATCGGGAGGTTCACCTTGAAAGCTGCAACAGCGCAAACACCAATCCCCAAAAGCGCCAGCAGCACCCCAAAAAACGAGGTAACCGCATGAGCCACGTAGGAGACCTAATCTCCCACCGCTGTCCCGATGGTGTGGAATTTATCGAGTTGCAGAAGCTATTTATTACCAGAAACGGCTACACCCCATCGAGGAGTAAACCCGACTATTGGGAAAATGGAACGATTCCCTGGTTTCGGTTGGCCGATATTAGAGGTGGAGACAGAATTCTCACTGAAGCGATTGAAAATATATCTCCGTCTGCCGTAAAAAAGAGTGGCTTATTCCCCGCAGGCACCATAATTATTTCAACTTTAGCTACAATCGGTGAACACGCATTATTGGAAATTCCCGGTTTATGCAATCAGCAGCTAACAGCCCTAACTTTACGCGAAAAATATGCCGCTCTTTTTAATATTAAGTTTTTGTTTTATTACACCTTTGTTCTAGCTGACTGGTGTAAGAAAAATACAATGAATTCCAACTTTGCCTCTGTGGATATGAAGCAATTTAAACGTTTCAAATTCCCGATGCCGCCACTGGAAGTGCAGGATGAGCTCGTACGAATTTTAGATTCTTTTACGGAACTGGAAGCGAATCTACAAACGGAACTAAAAGCTCGTAGCAAGCAGTACGAATACTACCGCGACTCGCTTCTAAGCTTGGAGAATCTCACCAACCGTTTAGGGAAGGAGAATGTCAAGCTCCTGCCGCTAAACGATGTTTGCGCAAAGGTTTCTTCTGGGGGTACTCCGAAACGTAGTGTTCCTGGCTATTTCGGTGGAAGCATTCCTTGGATTCGGTCTACAGATTTAAATTTCAAAACAATTGGAGCAGTGGAAGGCAACCTAACTAAATCTGGATTAGACAATTCCTCTGCAAAGTTAATTCCAACCGGAACGGTTCTAATAGCAATGGCCGGAGCGACTGTCGCGAAATGCGGAATAACGACTGTTGAGGCAACTACAAATCAGAACTGTTGTGCCCTAGAAGCTAATTTGAAACAGATTAACCCAAAATTTTTATTTCATACGCTCTGCCGTGAATACACAATTCTGAAGGACAAGGCTCAGGGAACACAGCAGTTTTTGAATATGACAAGAATTAAGCAGCACGAAATCCCCATGCCACCTTTGGCGGAGCAGGAACGTATTGTTGCCATTCTGGACAAATTCGATGCCTTGGTAAATGATCTTTCTTCTGGGCTGCCGGCGGAGATTGCAGCTCGGCGTAAACAGTATGAGTATTACCGCGACCAACTCCTAACCTTCACCCCCGCAAAGTAACTGCGCGATTCGGGTCGCGGCCGGTAAAAGATACGAGAGGGACACGCAAGCCGCCAGTATCTCTGCCAGTCGGAAACATAGCTATTAATCTCCTGTAGAAACTCCCTATCCTCGCCTAGGCGAGGAAATCGGGGTCCCCGGAGTGCTTTTACCGAGCCAGACCCACAGCAGGTTGCCTGATAATCAAGCTTGGGTAGGAGGAAAAACTTTCCCTCGCGCGTAACTACTATCCGATTGCCAAGGCAACAGAAAACCAACTGCACTCGCAACTAACAGCCGACACACCCTTTAATTAACTTCATTCCCGAAAACCCGGGTGCAACCAGAGCTAGCAGCTTCTCTTTTTTTACACGGGGGTAACCAACAAGAAGAAGATGCTTCGGGTCGCGGCCGGTAAAAGATACGAGAGGGGCTTGACCTGCGTAGCAGGTCATGGGGTCCCCGGAGTGCTTTTACCGAGCCAGACCCGCAACAGGGATCTGATTAATCCGCTTTGGCAAACAAGAAAAGCTGCAGGATTGCACCCGGTTTTCCGGGAATATCCTTGGCACCGTAGACTGGGAACCATGAGCGATAGCGGCGAGAAACTAGAAAATTCCACTGATGCGGCTTCTTTGAAGCGGGCAGAGCTGAAATCTCAAGAGATTGAGGCAGCGATCGAGAAGGATCCTTCCAAGTTCCGAGTACTCTCTGGGGATCGCCCCACTGGCGCCCTGCATTTGGGGCATTATTTCGGGACGATTAAGAACCGGGTCACGATCCAGCAGCGCGGGGTGGAAACCTGGATTTTAATCGCGGACTATCAGGTGATTACAGATCGGGAGGGTACTGGCCCGATTCGCGAGCGCGTCCTTAATATGCTGGCAGACTATCTTGCTTGCGGCCTGGATCCGGAAAACACCACGATTTTCACTCATTCGTCGGTGCCGGCAGCTAACCAGTTAATGTTGCCTTTCCTTTCGCTAGTCACGGAGGCGGAGTTGCACCGCAACCCCACGGTCAAGGCAGAGTTGGAGGCGTCGGAGCGTCCCATGTCGGGATTGTTGCTGACTTACCCGGTACATCAGGCGGCCGATATTTTGTTCTGTAAAGCGAACCTGGTGCCGGTGGGTAAGGATCAGCTTCCCCACTTGGAGCAGGCGCGGGTAATTTCGGATCGTTTCGAGCGGGTTTTCCGGCGCAAATCAGATTTAGACCACCGGGTATTTCCCCGTCCGGAGGGCTTGCTTTCTGGTGATGGCGCCCTGATTTTAGGGTTGGATGGCGAAAAAATGTCGAAGTCGCGGGGTAACACAGTGGAACTGGGAATGACCAGTGATGAGACTGCGAAACTGATTAAACGCGCGAAGACGGATGCGGAGCGCCAGATTACTTATGATCCGGATAATCGCCCCGAGGTTTCTAACCTGTTACGGCTGGCCGGCCTAGCTAGCGGGCAGGATCCGCGCGCTTTGGCCGAAGAGATCGGAGATCAGGGTGCGGGCAAGCTGAAGCAGGTACTCACGGAGGCTTTAGATAGCGCCCTGTCTCCGATTAGGGCGCGGCGCGCGGAACTCTTGGCTGACCCTGGCTATTTGTGGCAGGTGCTAGAGCGCGGAAATCAACGCGCCAATGAGGTCGCTGACCAGACCTTGGCGGAAGTTCGCCAGGCGATGAACATGGTTTACTAGCCTCATGCGTACTTTACGGGGACTGATCCGACTAGTGGTTACTCTAGTGGTGATTGCCGCTATTGTCGTGGCGGGAACCAACATTTATGTTTGGCAACAAACGAAAGACCAGATGGTTTCTTTAACTGAGGCCAAGGATAAAAACGCCCAGGTAATCCTGGTTTTGGGTGCGGGGGTAAAGCCTAATGGCTCGCCCTCGCCGATGCTTACCCACCGCCTGCAAACCGCTTTGAATCTGTATCAAGCAGGAGCGGCGAAAAAGATCTTGATTAGCGGTGATCACGGGCAGGTTCACTATGACGAGATCAAGGCGATGCGGCAGTGGCTAATGAAGCATGGGATTAGTCCCCAGGTGATTTATGCTGATCATGCCGGTTTTTCTACCTATGAATCGGCTTATCGCGCAGAAGCAATTTTTTCGGTACAACGCGCGATCGTAGTGACCCAGCCCTACCATCTGCCCCGCGCCCTCTACGATTGTCAAAGCCGCGGTATCGAGGTTTGGGGAGTAGGTGCGGCCGGTAATGCGTATCGGGGGCAAACAGAACGAACCCTCCGTGAATATTTGGCGCGCACCAAGGATGTTGCTTGGATGCTTACCGAGCAAAAACCCACCTATCTCGGCCCTAAGATTTCCTTAGACGGTCCGGCTTCTGCTACCGATGGTTAAAACTGTTTTTTGTCCAAAGTATCTGCACTTTACGCTCACTTTTCTTGCTTGCTGACAGCGGAAAGGACGCGAGGCGCACTGCTGCTTGTTAGGCTGGAGGGGAAGCAGTCCGTCTAATAAGGAGACACTATGGCCGGCGATACGCCTCGTTCCCGCAAAACTCGCTCAACTACTAGTTCAGCTGGTCAGAGGGCTAAATCTTCCAAGGTGAGCGCCACCAGTTCCCGTAAAACCGCGGTTCACGCCAAAGCCGCCACCACTACTCCCCCGGCAGGCACTACCGCGAAAGCTAACGCACCCTCCGCCAGTAAAACTAAAACTGCTACCAGCGTTCCTCGCCGGCGCGCCAGCCGGGCGAAAACAGCTGCGACCAAAGCGACTACCCTTAAACCTTTGAACCTTATTTCTCCCGAGGCTCGGCTGGCACGGATCCCGGTCACCGAAGTAGAACCAGTTTTCGAGGACGGTTTGTGGCCAGCCAAAGCAGTCGAGAACGAATCCTTCCCCGTGCGCGCCACGGTGTTTAGGGAAGGCCACGATGCTTTAGGGGCGGAAGTGGTATTGGTCGATCCGCAGGGTAAAGAAACGATGCGGGCGCGGATGTACGATGTCGCGCCCGGTTTAGATCGCCTGGAAGCCTGGATTAAGCCCACCGGCGTTGGGGACTGGAGTTTTAGGGTCGACACTTTCTGTGACCCCTATCAGACCTGGGCAAAGGAAGCCTCCATTAAGGTGCAGGCAGATCAAGATGTAGAGATGGAATTTGAGCTAGGCGCCAGGCTTTTTGAGCGCGCCGCTAACGGGGAAGCGGAAAATAATCCTGCTCAGCAAGCACCGGATCCCAAGAGCGCCGCTCGCCTCTTGGATGCCGCCAAAGCTATGCGGGATCAGTCACGTCCGGTGCAAGAGCGCCTGTCGGTGGGGCTTCATTCTTCGATTCGAGGAATCTTCCGGGCTCATCCCCTCCGGGATCTACTCGAGTCTTCCCGCACCTATCCTTTGCGAGTTGACCGCGAACGCGCCCTTTACGGTTCCTGGTACGAAATCTTCCCCCGTTCTATCGGTGCCTATAAAGATCAGGAAGGGCATTGGCATACGGGAACCTTGCGCACTGCCGCCGCTGATTTGCCGCGCATTGCCGCTATGGGGTTTGACGTCGCCTATTTAACTCCGGTTCACCCCATCGGAACTACTTTCCGTAAGGGACGCAATAATTCTTTGGAGGCTACCCCGGAAGATCCCGGCTCGCCCTACGGAATTGGCAGCCCCCAGGGCGGCCATGACGCTATTCACCCTGATCTGGGTGATTTTGACGATTTTGATTACTTCGTTAAGAAAGCGAAAGGTCTAGGTCTAGAGGTAGCGCTAGATTTGGCACTGCAATGCTCCCCAGATCACCCGTGGGTAAAGGATCATCCGCAGTGGTTTAAGCACCGCCCGGATGGGACGATTGCCTATGCGGAGAATCCTCCCAAGAAATATCAAGATATTTATCCCCTGATTTTCGATCAAGACTATCGCGGTTTGTATAACGCGGTGCGGGACGTGATTCAAAAATGGATTGATCATGGAGTAACGATTTTCCGGGTGGATAATCCCCACACCAAGCCAGTACAGTTCTGGCAAGAGATTTTAGCGGAGTTCCGCAACAAGCATCCCGAAGTTTTGTTCCTGGCGGAAGCGTTTACCCGCCCCGCGATGATGCGCACTTTGGCGCAGGTGGGTTTCCATCAGTCCTATACCTATTTCACTTGGCGGAACACCCGTAAAGAGATTGAAGAATACTTTGACGAGGTGGCTTGGGAATCCAGTCCCTATATGCGGCCTTCTTTCTGGCCAACCACCCACGATATTTTGACCCAGGTCATGGTGGATGGCGGGATTCAAGCCTTCAAAATGCGGGCAGTTTTAGCTGCTACTGGCTCCCCTAACTGGGGTATTTATAGCGGATATGAACTGATTGAAAATGTGCAGCGTCCCGGCTTTGAGGAGCAAATCGATAACGAAAAGTACGAGTACAAGCCGCGTGATTACTCCGGGGAAACCGCGCAAGAAATGATGGGTTTGCTCACTACTTTGAATGGGATTCGTCGCCGTCACCCGGCTTTGCAGCGCCTGCGGAATTTGAAGATTCATGAAACTACCCATCCGGGAGTAGTTTGTTTCTCCCGGCACCTGGATGCTTGGGAATCTCCTACCGGGGTGGCTGACACCGTGATTGTGGTAGTAAATCTGGATCCCCACGAAACCGCGATCGGGGCGATTCACCTAGATCTGTCGGCGCTGAAGATCAGTGGTTCTTCCTCGTCCTGCTTTAAAGTACGCGACGAGCTAGATGGGAAAGTCTACGATTGGGGGGCAGCTAACTATTTCGAGCTCAACCCGTCTGATCGACCTGCTCATATTATGTCTATCGAAGCTTCCTAGACTAAAGCATTTAAGAGGGGTATCTGTTGAGCGAAGCCATATCTGAGGAATATGACAACCTGGGCAAACTATTACTGCCGCGCCGGGATTGCCAAGCGGTTCCCTCCCCTGCGGAAACCCCGAACTGGTATCGCAGCGCCGTTTTCTACGAGGTGTTGATCCAGGCTTTTTCGGATTCTAATGGGGACGGCGTTGGAGATTTCCAGGGGCTGATTTCCCGTCTGGATTACCTGGCGTGGCTAGGAGTGGACTGCCTGTGGCTACCTCCCTTTTACCCCTCACCGATGCGTGATGGCGGCTACGATATTAGCGCTTACACCGATGTGAACCCAGCTTTTGGTTCCATGGAGGACTTCACCGCCCTAGTGGAGGCCGCTCACGAACGCGGCATCCGCATCTTGGTCGATATCGTAGTCAACCACACCTCTGACCAGCACCCTTGGTTCGAGGCTTCCCGCAAGGATCCGGAGGGCGAATACGGGGATTTTTACGTTTGGCGCGACAGCGATACCGATTATCAGGACGCGCGTATCATTTTTATCGACACCGAAACCTCGAACTGGACCTATGACGAGGTACGCGGACAGTACTATTGGCATCGTTTCTTTTCCCATCAGCCGGATTTGAACTTTGAGAATCCGGCGGTGCAAGCGGCAGTAATGAACGTGGTGCGTTACTGGTGTCGCACTGGGGTGGATGGTTTCCGTCTGGACGCGATCCCCTACCTATTCGAAAAAAATGGCACCAACTGCGAAAACCTCCCGAAAACTCACTGGTTTGTAAGCGAACTTCGAAAAATGGTGGATGCGGAGTTCCCGGGAACTTTAATGGTGGCCGAAGCCAATCAACCTCCCCTTGATGTGATTGACTATTTCGGCACTGAAACCGAACCCGAATGCCATATTTGTTTTCACTTCCCTCTGATGCCGCGGCTGTTTGCGGCGCTGCGCACCGGCTCTTCCAAGGGGCTGCGGCAAATTCTAGCGGAGCTACCGGAGCTGCCTGCGGGTGCGCAATGGGGAACTTTCTTGCGCAACCACGATGAACTCACCCTGGAAATGGTGACTGACCAGGAACGTGAAAACATGTATTCCTGGTATGCGCCAGAATCGCGGATGCGGGCAAACGTGGGGATTCGCCGTCGCCTCGCGCCGCTTTTAGGAGGTTCTCGCCGCAAAGTAGAACTCGCCCACGCCCTCTTGCTTTCTATGCCTGGCTCTCCGTTTTTGTATTACGGGGACGAAATCGGCATGGGCGACAATATTTGGCTCCCTGACCGTTTCGGGGTACGCACCCCGATGCAATGGGATACTTCGGCGACCGCCGGTTTTTCTACCGCCGACCCCGAGTCTTTCCTGGTTCCTTTGATTGACTCTCCCGGTTGGGATAACCGCACCATCAATGTGCAAGAATCTTTGGGGCGCCCCACGTCTTTGCTGCACTGGTTGCGCGATGCTATCCATTTGCGCCGCCGCCTGACCTGCTTCGGGCAAGGGTCATTGTCACAGGTAGGCTCGGATCAAGACTCGGTATTGGCCTTTATTCGCCGTGACCAAAACTCCACTGTGCTTTGTATCTACAATCTGGGCGAGGGCGCGGTAGCGGCGAGACTATCCCTGCCCGGGATGGCCACTTGGTGTCTGCGGGAAGCTTTCGATGGCGGCTGGTTCCCCACGGTGGGCGCGGATGAAACCGTCACCGTAACCATGAATCGCCACGGTTTTTATTGGCTAGAGCTTTTTGCTCCTGACCAGGCACAAGAGCTGCAAGATCAAGAAAATGAGCCCCCAACCACTACTACCTCTGTTCCGGTGATCGCCCATAGCGCCACCCCGGCTGCTGCCCCACAACCCGACACAGATGCCGAAACTACTGCCTATCCTTACCCGGCGCTAGATTTCTCGGTGTTAAAGGAGAATCAAGATGACCGCTGAGTCCCCCAATAGCCAGCTTAATTGGCCTGGCAGAGACATTATTATCGACACTATCTGGGACTATCTGATCCAGCGGCGTTGGTTTCCCTCCCACCTGGAACGCTCCCAGGTGCGAGTTTTGGATTACCGCGAACTTGAGGATCCAGGTTTTCGACTCTTGATTTTGGAAGCGCAGGGCATCTGGTATCACCTGCCCTTGGCCTTGGTGGCAGATTGGAGTGGGGCAGGAATAGCGGGACGTACCCCCTGCCCGCAAAATCCCGGATACCTAGTAGACGGCCCCTACTGTCCGGCCTATGTGCAGCATTGGATCCGCTCTACCCACCAGGCTGGCACTTTGCCCCTATTACCAGAAGCTGACGATTTACTTTCAAACCTTTTGGCTGCCAGTTTGGAAAGCAAAGTTTTATCCGGGGAACAATCCAATACTTCCGTGCTGTTGGGCGGAAAATACCCGACGATTATTAAGTTCTTCCGGGTGCTAGTAACCGGGTCGAACCCGGAAGTGACTGTCCCCTTGGAGCTGGCGCGTACCGGTTGGCAAGGGGTGCCGCAGCCCCGCGGCTACTCACAGCTTAGTCTTTGGGATCAAGACGGTCAGCCACAAGAGGTCACTACCGCTTGTGCGGCGATCCGCCTAGATCAGGCGCAAGATGGTTTCCAGCTGATTTGTTCCCTCGCCGCTAGCGGCGAAGACCCCACGAAACTAGCTCGCCAGCTAGGAGCGTTTACCGCCGATATGCACCGCCACCTTTTGGAGGCTTTTGGACAGGGCGAGGATCCGGCCTCGGGAACTATGCTCGCTACCCGTTTGCGCAACCAGTATCAGCAGGCCGAGACCGCTTATCCGCAACTACGAGACCATCGTCAAATCGGGGAGGAAGTCGCTCGCCTCGCCCAGGCACTTACTGGCCTGGGGGGATTACCTCCTACGCAACGAGTGCACGGTGACTATCACCTAGGACAGTGCCTGTACAGCTCGAAGAGTTGGTATGCTATCGATTTCGAAGGCGAACCTTTACGCCCCTTAGAAGAACGTACCGCTCCTGACCAGGTAGAGCGCGATATCGCCGGGATGCTGCGCTCATTTGACTACGCTCGCGTAGAGGGCGGTGCGGATGGAAAATGGCTTAACCGTGCCCGCCTGGCGTTCCTGGCCGGATACTTTGGAGAAGAGCAACTTCCCGGCCCCGCTCTAGTGGTTTTGAGAGCCTTTGAAGTGGAAAAAGCTCTCTATGAAGTGCGCTACGAAGCCGAGCAGCGTCCCGACTGGGTAACCATCCCCTTAGAAGCGTTAATGCTACTTTTACCACAATCGGTTTAACCAGCATAAACAATAAGTTTTTAAGGGCGAACACACTAGCGGATCAACCTCAAATTCTGGTAGACTTGTTACAGAATTGTAATCTTTGTAACTTTGAGGAAATCAGCAGGAGTCCTGATGCGCAATCCCTTAGCTAAACGCCCTACGGCGCTAGTCCTCGCCCTCTCCCTAATCGGATATATGATTGCCCTAATCGGCCCGGCGTTAACGGTAGGTGTCGCTAACGCCGCCAACGGCAAGGTCATCAAGTCCTGGAATCAGTTGGGTACCGTTATCACCGAGGACATCGACCTCAGCGATTCCGCTTTGCCTGCCGACGCCTCAAAGCGCACCATCACTGTTGGTGGCAACGTGACCGTGACCGGCGCGAGTAATAAGACTTTTAAGGGACTGTCTTTCCTGGTTAACGAGGGTCATACTCTGACGGTAAACAACCTCAACATCGATAATTCCTCCCACCCGGACTTGGCGATGGTTACCGCTGGGGACAACAACGCCAATAACCGTCTGGCTTTTAGCGGGACAAACACTTTCACCCGCCAGGGCGCCTCCTCGGAAAATGCCACCAAGGAATACCCGGTTCCGCTCCCCTTGGTGCAGGTAAAGACGGGTACTACCCTGAATGTTGGGCAGGCAGGATCTGGGGTCTTGAACCTGAACAATCCCGACTCTCCCCGCTCTCAAGCAGCCCTGATTGGCACCCAACACTTTTCAACTTTCGGCACCATTAACATTGCTGGCGGCATCTTAAACCTCAAGGGATCTTCCGAAAGTGCAGCCCTGATCGGTTCCGGTGGCGCTTATTACGAGGTAAAGCCGAACACTAATCCCAGCTGGCTTAACAACTACGATCAAACTCCCTGGAGCGCTGGGGGCACTATCAATGTCAAAGGAGGGAGCGTCAACCTCGCAAAAGTAGGCAACGGTGCTTACGGTGGAGCTTTTATCGGTACTGGTCGCGGCGCGATTCAGCTTCCGACAGGCGCAGAATCCGATTGGGCACGCAAAAACGCGGCGGTAACTCTCAACGTTAGCGGCGGACAGATTAACGCTACCGGGAACCACACCGCCCTGGGAGCAGGCAGCTTCACTACCCCAATGCAGGATTCTGAGGGACACATCAAGAATGCCTATACCCAGCCGTACCCACGGGTAAATATTTCTGGCGGCCTCGTCCAGGTCAGCCCGGCTACTACTGACACCGGCAATAGCGCGATGAACATTGGTTGCCGTGGGGTGGGCAACTGGAACGAAAACTTTGCTAATCTCGGCTGGCCAAAGGCTCCTGGCTGTGAAGTAGCTATTAGCGGCGGCAAAGTCACAGTCGGTACCGCTGACTCCCACCTCGATCAGGCTGGGGATATCGCCGCTATCGGGTCTGGCCCCGACAGCGCCAACCTAGACGTACGTATCTCTGGTAATGCCCAGGTAACCGCTTATTCTAATGGTCGCGGCGCCGCCATTGGAGGGGGTTATGCCTCTGGATCTTCTAAGGTCACCATTTCTGATAGTGCCCAGGTTGATGCCCTGGGGGTAGTTCGGGAATCCCCCGCTATTGGGGCTGGTGGTCTCCCACCCGAGCAAATCTTTGCGGGAAACTCCCGTTTGAACGAAGACACGATTCGCACGGCCACGCAAAACCAGGTGGTTATTTCGGGAAATGCGCGAGTCAATGCCGAGACTGCCCGGGATTCCGCCGAAAAGTACACCGCGGTTAATGGAGCTATTGGCTCTGCCGCTAACCGTTCCGGGCGAGTAAGCCTCACTGACCAGGCAAATGTAACTGCGAAAGTCTTTGGACGCCGTGATGGGGCAGTAATCGGTAGTGCCGGTTTTATCGATACCTACGTATCCGATCCCTTCCAGGTCACTATTTCTGGCTCTCCCACGGTGCAAGCCGCCGTGCAGCCAGTATCGCAGCAAACTCAAAAGTTAGGTTATGGCTTCGGAGCAGCAATTGGCTCCGGCTATCAGACTAAAGTTCCCGCTAGAATCACTCTTTCGGGCAGCCCTAATCTGGATTTGATTGGTGGACAGGCCAGCTCTGGGGTGGGTCTAGGTTTCCAAAGTACCGGTGGAGGTAGCTCGGTAACCGCAAACTTGGATGCCGGCGCTAAGCTCCAGGTCACCTCGCCCGAGGGCGCTCCCCGTACTGATGGCAGCGCGCAGCGTACCTACCCGCTTGCCGACAGGGAAAATATGCCGCTAGACACCAGCTCCGGCAAGGGACAGGTACTAAACTTGCGTTTTGCTGATGGCAAAGCGGACGGAGCCGGCAATCCGCAAACTTTGGGTCTGAGTACTGCGGTAGCTAAACTCACCCAGAACAAACAGTCAGTGCCCTTCTCACTGGTAACCGCCGAGGGTGAAACCGTACTTTCTTCTGCCCTGACCAGCACTCTTTACAACAACTTGGCACTGTCGGTTCCCAAGACCGGTAACTATTACCTGCAATCGCGGGTGACCCCCAGCCTGTTCGCCTATCACGGCGATAAGAACGCGGCAGGAGCTTTTATCTTCCCAGTTAACGGCCAGATTTACACCCAAGACGGGTTGCTGTGGGCGCAGGGTTACTCGTTGAAGTACCAGGTGGCTGGGGAGGGCGGTTCCCTCCCCCAGGCGTATACCACTGCGCGTTATCTACCTCCGAATACGGTAATCGGGGCGCTACCGGCGGTAACCTTGCCGTCGGTTTCGGGTAAGACCTGCGCGGTGGATCATTGGGAACTCAATGATGCCCCGGTAGCGGAGGATCAGTTAGCGCAGACGAAGCTGAGCGCCGATACCGTGGTGAAAGCGGTAACTAAGTGTGAGGACACGGTTACCCCCCCGGATCCGAAGCCAGAAAAAACTGCATTCACCTGGCAGCTGCAAGATGCTAAAGGCCAGCCCTTAAGTGGCGGACAGTTCACTTTGACTGAAAAAGACGGCGCGCCAGTTACCGTTCCGGATTCTGCTTCTGGTACTTTCACCGCCAGTGACTTGGATCCGGCAAAGAGCTATGTGCTCACCCAAACCGCTGCTCCTAAAGGCTACGACTTGCCGCAGCAAACCAGTCATACCGTTACTTTTGTAAAGACCTCCCAGGGATACCAGGCAAAAGTCGACGGTCAAGCGGTAACCGGCGATGCTTTCGTAGTGCAAAATACTAAGACTCCGCTGCCTCCCCGGCCGGTAGCTTTCAACTGGAAACTACAAGATACCGACCATAACCTGCTACCGGGTGGCAGCTTCAAACTGGTTTGTGCCTCTGAGGAGGTAGCACTTCCTGCCGCAGGTAGTGCCTCAGGTACCTATAGTGTTTCTTTAGATCCCACTAAGGAATCGTGCACCCTCACCCAGTCCGCAGCCCCCGCAGGCTACAAGCTGGGTGACGTTACCTCCTATGAAATAAGTTTCGTGGAAAAAGATCATGCCAGCGGCATTTGGGCTGCGAAAGTGGGCGGTAAGGAAACCACTGAAGTTGTCTTCACCAACGTGGCGTTACCGAAGCCTCCGGCCACTGCCTCTTTTGCTTGGAAACTGACGGACACTGCAGGTAAATACCTTAATGGAGCTACCTTTACCCTTAGCGGTGGGGATGCCCCGTTGACGGTGACCTCGCAAGATGCGGCTGATCCCGGGGTGTATAGCGCTTCGAATCTGGATCCCACTAAGACCTACACTTTGACGCAAAGCGCCGCGTCCAACGGCTATGAGGTCGATAAGGCCAGCTATCAGCTAACTTTCGTTGCCAAGGGTGACACCTACCAGCCGCAGATAAATGGTAAGCCGTTGGCAGATGCCGGTCTGGTTATTAAGAACGTTAAGCTGCCTACCAGGGCAGAGATTCGTTGGGAAGTGGTTTCTTCCGCGGATGCTTCGCAGTATGTGCCAGGAACTTCTTTTAAGGTGACTGCCTTTAAACCTGATGGCCAAACTTTGGATACCGCGAAGTCTTTCACCGTGTCTGATGCCACCGCTATCGCCGGGGATCGGGATCTGAATCCGAATCTGGGACAATACCGGGTAGAGGTTCCAGATGGTTCTCTTAGGTACCAGGTGGAACAGCTAACCGCTGGCGCTGATTTCGTTCCCAAGACCGGCGCTCAAAAGGTCACCTTCAAGCTGCAAACTGATGGACGCTACAGCCAAATCGTTGATCTGGGCGGCCTCAAGTTTGAAAACACCCCGGTGATTAAGACCGCGCAGTTTACTTGGAAACTGGTAGATAAGGATTCTAATCCCCTAGCCGGCGGCAGTTTCTCCCTGAAAGATGGCAACGAAACCGTTCCGGTCACGGAGAATAAGGCGGATGCCTCGTTCCAGGCCACTTTGAATCAGGCTAAGACCTATAAGTTGCAGCAGACCGCAGCACCGGAAGGCTACGACAAAGACACCAAGACTTACACCATCAGTTTTGAGAATGGAAAAGCCCAGGTTTCAGTAGATGACACCGGGGTTGACCTCAGTGAGGGAACGCTGGTGATTAGCAATAGCAAGCAGGCTACCGATCCCACCCCTGGCCCGAAACCGGTCAGCGGGTTACTTACCTGGAAGGTAGTTGATTCCCAGGGTAAGGCAGTAGCCGGAACCTCTTTCCAGGTCACTCCCCTGGGCAAAGATGGTAAGCCCAATACCGCGGCTGCCTTTGAAGTCACGGATATTGTCAGTGGCACCACCACCTTCGCGGTACGCACTGACCAAGATGCTGCGACCGGTGCCTATAAAGTAAAGGTTGACGACGTAAGCTTGCAGTACCAACTAAAGCAGCTAACTACTGCCAAGGGGCTGCAACTGGCAGAACCACAAACGCGTTCCTTTAGTAAGGGAACGGATGGCAAATGGTCACAAAACGCGGCGAAACCGTTCGTTAACCTGGCGGAACCGGAAGATAAACCGACTACCGACCCGACTGATGATCCGACTACGGAGCCTAGCGACGAGCCTACTTCCCAGCCGACTGCGCCCAGTACTGACCCCACCTCTGAACCCCAACCGGGTGACAAGGATGGCGCAAGCACCACATCGCCGTCAGCTGGCCAAAGCGGCGGAGCTACCGAAGCGCCTGCCGGTGCTTATATGACCGGTGGATCAAACGGCTCTAAGGCTAGCGCGGGGCCGGCGCCCTCGTCACTGCGCATTACCGGTGCGAACGGAGCCACTCTGGCTTTGATCTCCGCGATCCTGGCACTAGCCGGTGCCGGACTGCTCACAGCTCGCCAGCTGCGCCAAGCCCGCTAGGAATTGCGTCCTTGTAGCGCTACCCAGGCAGAGGCTTGAGCGCCGGCTTCTGCCAGGTTAACGCCCAGTTTGCTTTGCAGTTTTTCTAGCCGCTTCGCCACGGTGTTACGGTGCAGTCCCAGGGTATTGGCCATCTGTTGCCGATTACCCTTAGTGGCTACATACTGTTCCAGCAGCGCCAGTAGTTCCGCTTCTCCCCGTAGAGGTCGCAGGAATTGCTGAGAGAACGCCGCTACCGTTTCCCTACCCATTACCTGCAATAGTCCAGAACGAGAAATCTCCTCCCACCGGGCTACCGGCTGGGTATTTCCGGTGTGCCGCAGCGCTTGCCGCGCCCCGGATAGCCCTGCACTAAACCGCGAGATCGGGTAATCCTGCCCTACGCCTACTCGCAAAGCCGAAAACTGTTTTTGCGAAAAGTTGGACAAAGTCAGCGGCAACGCCGCTACCGGAATCGCCATTTCTAAATTATCGGCGTGAAAACGCCACAGCGGCGGTGGCATAGTTTTAGTTACTGCCCGCTCCACTCTGGCAGCCAAAGCCCGCAGGTCGCCCTCCTCCCCTGCCACTACCAACGGAACATAGCGCCCACTAAGCGCCCACGCGTCCGGAAACGCCATCTCGGTTAGAATCTGCGCCGCCCCCAGCTCCCCAGAAAGCAACAGGGTAAAAGCGCGCTGCAGTAAGCGCCCATGATAGGAGGACACAAAGCGGGAATTAGCTAGCGCCGAGGCGATTAACAGCCCCGCCTGCGAAAGCGCCTGCTGCTGCCACGGCTGAGGAAATACGCTCCAACACACCTGCAGCCAAGCGGTTTCCTGTCCTAGGGCGTTAATAGCAGCGAAAAGACAGTATCCTTCCTCGCTTTCAAAGGAAAGCTGGGAGGTATTTGCGGAAAAACCCTCCCAAGATTGTTCTGCAAAATTCCCTAAATCGGCACTCAACGTAGGCGCGGATGCTTGAGCTATCATCCTGCCCGCCTTATCTCTGATGATTACCTGTGCGCCGATCCCTCGCGCCAACTCCCCCGTAATCAGGTCTACACTGCGCGGCTGTGCAGATGCTTGGATCAGGCGCTGTTGCAAAGCCGCCAGTTTATATTTCCCGGAGGTGGCTTCGACCTCGATCATCCGCGCTACTTCTTGGGAAAGCGCCACAAAAGATTGATCGGCGGCTACCTCAATTAAGTTAAGACCAGTTTTCCGGGCTGCCTGCACCAAGTGCGGAGGAACGGTATCGTGACTAAGCCCCAAACCGAATCCCAGGGTAGTGATTCCCCCCGCCACCAGGCGCTGGGCATATTCGAGCCAACCAGCTTCCGCCTCCGGATTCCCCGCGGAAGTGGTTAGCAGCAGCTCGTTTCCCTCTAAGGAAATAGCGGGATTTATTTGTTCCGAGGTCGCCACCCAACGTAGTTTGGCCAAAGGATTAGGACACCAAAGGGATTGAATATGTAAATGCGGTCGCCCCAGGAGCGCCTGCACAGTAATCATATATACATTATGCACATTCTACTTCCAGATTTTATGCATATTGCATATTTACCCCTGACTTACGTCCTAGATAGACTGCAGTTACCACCGCTCAAAACGGAGGTAGATGGGGCGCTGACCGCCTTAGTAATGACGACGATCGTCGTAAATGATTCCTGCCAGTCAGGAAAAGCTAAGGTCAGACCCCAATCGATAACCTTAAAGGAGATCAAAATATATGTCCGAGGATTACAAACCGAATCCCTATGAGGACGCGAAGAATCAGCTACGGGAAGCCCAGAAAATTCTGGGATTTTCCGAGGGCGACTACGAGATGCTCGCTTCGCCACGCCGCGAAATGAGCGTTTCTATTCCGATTCGTCGCGACGACGGCACCCATGAAGTGCTGCACGGCTACCGGGTACAACACAACTTGACGCGCGGGCCGGCCAAAGGCGGCATCCGTTACAACGAAAACGTCGATATTGACGAAGTTCGCGCCCTATCTATGTGGATGACCTGGAAATGCGCCCTAGTGAATCTGCCCTATGGCGGAGCAAAAGGCGGGGTAACTATTGACCCCAGCAAGTATTCCCAAGCCGAACTAGAGCGGGTAACTCGCCGCTACATTTCCGAGATTCTGCCGATCATCGGCCCGGAAAAAGGACCATGGCCTGGATTATGGACACCTATTCCCAGTTCCAAGGCTATACCGTCCCCGGCATTTGTACTGGTAAACCCGTTTCTCTCGGCGGATCACTCGGACGCGCAGAAGCAACCTCCCTGGGCGTAGTAATCATGGTAGAAGCCGCCCTGAAGAAACAAGGCATTAAATTCGAGGACGCCTCCCTGGCCATCCAAGGCTTCGGTAAAGTAGGGCGCGGAGCTGCCGAAATCGCGCAGCGTCGCGGCGGCAAAGTAGTCGCCATCTCCGATATTTTTGGCGCCATCTACAACGCCGATGGTATCGACACCAAAGCTCTCGGCGAATACGTTGACGAAAAAGGCAAAGTCGTAGGCTTCCCCGGTGCCGAACCCATGGACGCCTCTCAGCTGCTACTTCTGGACGTAGACGTAGTGGTACCAGCCGCCATTGAAGGCGTGCTCACCAAGGAAAATGCTCCCGATGTGAAAGCCAAGATTATTGTCGAAGGCGCCAACGGCCCCACCGATTCTGCCGCCGACAAGATTTTGAATGAAAAGGGAGTAATGGTGGTTCCCGACATTCTGGCAAACTCCGGTGGCGTGATCGTGTCCTACTACGAATGGGTACAAGGACGCGACAACTTCTTCTGGCCACTAGAGCGAGTACAAAAAGAAGAGGAACAGCGGATTACCGCCGCCTGGAAAGATGTAGAGGCTTACGCCGAAGAAAAGGGCGTGACCTTGCGGGTGGCAGCTACCGTATTGGCGGTGGAACGCGTCTTGCAGGCTCACAAACGGCGCGGTCTTTACCCGTGATCGACGCCTAGGCAGAGAATCTGCCCGTTGAGGTGAAACCATATCTCCCCCGAGCGGACCAGCCGCTCGGGGGAGATACTTTTCCACCACCCCTGACGGTAACGCTATAGACTGAACGCAAAGACGCAGAAAAAGCGGTATTTAAAACGAAAAGAGAAGAAGAGGTTATGGATAGCGCAGAACTAACGCAGTATGTTGCAGAACTGGAACCGGCAAAAGCCATTTGGATCAACAACTCTCCCAGACCAGCATCTAGCGGGGAAACTTTCCCGGTAATCGACCCCGCCACCACTCGCGCGATTACCGAAGTAAGCTCGGGCACCGCTGCCGATGCCAGTGCGGCTCTCGATGCGGCAGCCAGCGCTCAACCCGGGTGGGCTGACCGCTCTCCCCGCGAACGTGGCGAAATCCTGCGCCGCGCCTGGGAATTGATGACGGCTTCCGCTAAGGAACTCGCTAGCCTAATGAGCTGGGAAAACGGTAAAGCCTATCCCGATTCTCTGGGCGAAGCCTCCTACGCCGCCGAATTCTTCCGTTGGTTCTCCGAAGAGACAGTCCGCTCTGACGGCGATTATGCGATTCCGCCGGCAGGCGGCTCGCGTACCCTGGTCACCGCCCGCCCGGTCGGGGTATGTGCGCTGATTACTCCCTGGAATTTCCCTGCCGCCATGGCAACCCGGAAAATCGCGCCCGCCCTCGCCGCCGGCAACGCCGTAGTGCTAAAACCAGCCTCCGAAACCCCCTTAACCGCCCTCGCCATTATGCGCATCCTAAAAGAGGCAGGCGTACCAGACGGGGTAGTAAACCTGGTACCTTCACGCCACTCTGCCGAAATTTCCAATACCTGGCTAGCCGATCCCCGCGTACGCCTAGTGTCCTTCACCGGCTCCACCCCGGTGGGACGCACCCTGCTGGGGCTCGCCGCTCCCCGGGTAGTGAACACCGCTATGGAACTTGG
>QWCE01002185.1_pt1 | contig 27761 bp, 20 predicted proteins | sample 1972531 | NCBI WGS metagenome assembly QWCE01 (sample SAMN09866716, study PRJNA288562) | Human gut metagenome isolate term4_stool, whole genome shotgun sequencing... | reverse complement strand
TTCCAGGCCACTTTTGCTCAGGACCAGATTGCCGCTGTCTTCGATTTTGAGATAGCCTTCATCCTCCAGCAAATGAATAGCCCGGCTCACCGAGGGTTTTGAAAAATCCATCTCACGCGCAAGATCGACGGAACGCACGCTGCCGTTGCGCTTCTGCAGGATGTAAATGTTCTCCAGATAATTTTCACCAGATTCTTTTAATTTCATGGTTTTCCCCCGTGACATCGTTATAGTCGGCGTGACATCGTTTTAGTCGGCTTTAATATGCTAGTCTTAGACTGCTTTTTTCTGTATAAGCATGGTTGTCTGAGCGATGCCTGTTCTCGGTATGATTCATTTTGTCTGTGTGACGCTTTGAGTTCACGTGCTGTTTTGTGTCAGTGTAGCACAAGCCCATGAGGCGAACAAATGCGGTAATAAAAAAGGACAGCTGCTTCTTGCGCAGCTGCCCTTTTCACTTAGACTTTTTCAAAAATAAAGCGCTGATGCTCGTCCAGCCCAATGCTGAGCTTATCGCCATCATGAATCTCGCCCTGGATGAGGGCGCGTGCGAGCGCAGCCTCCATCTCATTCTCGAGGAAACGACGAATGGGCCTTGCTCCATACTGCGGCGAGTACGCCCTCTGGAAGACAAATTCGCGCGCCTCATCCGTCAGACTGAGCGTAATTCTGCGATCTTCCAGTCGTTTTTCAATATCTCTGAGCTGCAAGTCGATAATACGAATCATCTCCTGCTCTCCCAGCGGCTTGAACATGACGATCTCGTCGATACGGTTAAGGAATTCTGGCCGGAAGCTCTTCTTGAGCTGGCGCTCAACAGCCTCCCTGGCCTCATCGCTGATTTTTCCATCTCGATCGATGCCCTCGATCAAAAACTGCGAGCCAATGTTCGAGGTCATAATGATCACCGTGTTGCGGAAATCCACGGTGCGTCCCTGACTGTCAGTTAAACGCCCATCATCCAGGACTTGCAGCAGTAGATTAAAGACGTCAGGATGAGCCTTTTCAATTTCATCGAAGAGGACGACCGAATAGGGATGACGCCGCACGGCTTCGGTCAGCTGACCGCCTTCTTCATAGCCGATATAGCCCGGAGCCGCGCCGATGAGTCTGGAGACAGAATATTTTTCCATATACTCAGACATATCGATGCGAACCAAGGCTTTTTCGTCACTGAAAAGCGCCTCGGTGAGGGTTTTAGCCAGCTCGGTCTTGCCCACACCTGTGGGTCCGAGAAAGATGAAAGAGCCGATCGGACGTCTTGCATCTTTGAGTCCGGAGCGGGCGCGCAGGATGGCGCGGCTCACAGCCTCAATCGCTTCTTCCTGGCCGAGCACACGACGGCCAAGGATCTCCGGAAGGGCGAGCACTTTTTCTTTCTCGCTCTCCATAAGCTTGGCAACGGGAATGCCCGTCCACTTGGAAATCACTTCGGCAATATCGTCCTCACTCACCTCTTCCCTGAGGCCGCTCTGCCCTTCTTCGGCCTTTTTATTGGCTTCACTCAGCTCAGCCTCAAGTTCTGACATACGGTGATATTTTAGCTCCGACAACTTTTCGAAATCATAGTTGCGTTCGGCTTCGGCCATCTCCAGACGAACCTTGTCGATCTCGGCCTTGATCTCCTTCACGCGGTTGATATTCTTTTTCTCGGCCTCCCAAAGGGCAATTTTCTGATCGTACTCCGCCTGGAGCTGGCCACACTCGCTTTCCATTCGATTCAGTCGCTCACGTGAAGCCGCGTCTTCTTCTTTCTTCAAGGCCGCAATCTCAATCTGCAACTGCAGGATGCGATGGCGCATATCGTCCAGCTCCTGAGGCATGGTATCAATTTCTGTGCGTACCATGGAAGCCGCTTCATCCATGAGGTCGATGGCTTTATCCGGCAAAAAGCGGTCGCTGATATAGCGCGCGGAAAGCTTGGCGCAGGCCAGAACCGCCGCGTCGGAAATCTTAATGCCGTGATGAATCTCGTATTTTTCCTTGATGCCGCGGAGAATCGACACCGTGTCCTCGACGGAAGGTTCGCCCACCATAACTTTCTGGAAACGGCGTTCCAGAGCACCGTCTTTTTCGATGCTCGTCCGATATTCATTGAGGGTCGTCGCGCCGATCACCTTGATCTCGCCGCGGGCGAGCATCGGCTTCATCATATTAGACGCATCCAGCGAGCCTTCCGATTTCCCGGCTCCCACAATCGTATGCATTTCATCAATAAAAAGAATGATCTCACCAGCGAGCCCATATCCAAAGCCCATATACGCTTGCCCTGCAGAGGCTCAGGTACATCATTTCTAATAATGCGCTGGGCCAGGCCCTCTACAACGGCCGTCTTGCCAACACCAGGTTCGCCGATCAGCACAGGATTGTTCTTTTTACGGCGTGACAAAATACGCCCACAGTCGCGAATTTCATCGTCCCGACCGATCACCGGATCGATTTTTCCATCTCTCGCCTCTTGGGTGAGATCCCGGCCAAAGCGAGCCAGGAGTTTATTGCTCTCAGAAGTATCCTCGCCACCGGCACGCTGAGCCAGATGGAATTGCTCCAGCCCCTGGCGAAAACTTTGCTCACTGAGGCCAAAGCGGCGGAATATCTTTGCCGACTCAGTATCCTTTTCCTGCAGCAAGGCCAGATAGATGTGTTCGGGATAAATCTTTTCCGAATGGAAGCTTTTCGCCACGTCCTCGGCTTTGAGCATGATACGGCGATAGCCCATGGACACGTAGAGTTCAGATTGCCCGCTCTGCTGCGGCAGACGCGAAAGCGCCTCGTCCAGGGCCGTTTGATAGGCGCTGAGATCCACCTTCATCTGAGAGAGAACCTGTCCTACCACCGTTTTCTCACTGTCGATCAGGGCGCGGTGCAGATGCAGCTCCGTCAATTCCGGATGGCCGTTTTTAATGAGCAGATTCTGGGCTGTCTCCAGGATTTCCAAGCTTTCTTCACTATATTTTTCAAGTTGTTTTGCCATGTTTTAAGTCCTCATTTTTCTATATATTTTAATCTTTTCGATAGTCTCGAATTCATTGATTTTATTTGTTTTTTCAATTGTTTCGATGTTTCAGTCTCTTCGATGTTCCGCTTTCTCTTTATCTCAATTTAACGTTTTATCGATTAATTCACTTTATGCAATTAAAATCGATTAAATTGTCGTTTGACTTTCTTTGACTATTATAACGCAAGACAAAAAAAGTGCAAGAATCTCAGCCAAAAAATCAGCCAGATAAAGTGAAGTAAAAGCAAAAGTTTTATGAACAATGTGGGAGTGCTGAGCTTCTGGGGGTGGGCTGAGCTTTTTGTTATAATAAAAATATGTATACAGAAGATAAAGAAGTTACAAAATATACAAACGAAGGTCTCCAAATTCGGCCCGGGAGAGCGTTTGGCAGAGTATTTATATCCGGCCTTCTGGGCCTGCTTATCACCACCCTCATCTTTTGTTTTCTGCTTTTCGGCGTACTCTCGCTGAAAGGCCTCTATCCGCCTTTTGCGCAGGACAGTGTCAATCTATACGAGCTCAGTGACGATGAAATTCAAGAAAATTACAGCCGCATGGTGGACTACCTTATGCAGCCGCAGCCCGGCGAACTAACTTTCATTAAACTGCCCATGTCGGAAGAGGGACGCGTACACTTTGCTGATGTGCGAGCACTCGTCCAGGGACTTTTCAAACTCGCCCTTCCCGCCCTCGGCCTGGCTCTCCCTTTAGCTTACCTTCTCTTTATTAAAAGAAAAGATCTGCTGGCCCTAAAATGCAGCGCGGGTTTTTGCCTGTTTTTCCCTCTGCTCATCGGCAGCGCCATGCTCATCAATTTTGAAAAGAGCTTTATTGCTTTTCACAGGCTTTTTTTCCGCAACGACTTCTGGCTCTTCGACCCGGCCAGAGATCCTATTATTCTCTATCTTCCCTCGAGTTTTTTTGCCGCCATGGGAGGCCTGCTGCTGATCCTGCTAATCCTGGCGGCTGTGCTTCAATACGTTCTGGCGCATGTGAAGGGCGGTTTCAGGAAGTCCCGATCTTAAGATGGAAAATCTGCAAAATGCGCAGAAAATCACATCTGACAAAGTAAAGCTGCAGTCACTGACTACTGCTCCGCTTTTCTTATTATTTTGCCGGCAGGACCGCCATCAAATCTGCTTTCCCGCGTGGCTGCCATTCAAATTTGCGGAAGAGCTATTTCAGCTTCTCAGGTCTATCCCCTGCTGCAGGCGCTTTCCGGCCCGCCACCACATGGTCACAAAGCAGGCCGTGCCGCCAATGAGCTGAGAGAGGGACTCCGCGAGATACACCCCCTGAACCCCGAGGAAAGGACAACGCGGCAATAAGATGGTGAGCGGAAGCAAAAGGAACATTTTTCGCAAAAGCGAGAAAAAGGTCGCCTCTTTGGCCAGCCCCAGGGCGGTAAAGGTCGATTGCCCGCTGGTCTGAAGACTCATGAAGAAAAAGCAGCAGAAGTAAAGCCGCATGGGCAGCACGCCTTCGGCAATAATTTCAGGCGATGCCGTAAAAAGGCGCATAAAGGGCGCTGGAAAGAGGCAGAGCAAGAGGCCCGCGGTCAGGTTAATAAAGCCCGTGCGCCGGAGCATCCAGAAAATGCACTCAATCACCCGGGGATATTTTTTAGCTCCATAGTTAAAAGACAGCACCGGTTTCGCCGCATTGGTCATGGCCTGCGTGGGCAGCGAAAAAATCTGCCGCAGGCTGGCAATCACCGTCATAATCGCCACATGGAGATCGCCGCCGGTACTGAGGAGAACAGAGTTGCTGACGGCCTGGGTGGTCGAGGTGGTCGCCTGAAAGACAAAATTGGCAAAACCGATTTGCAGGATCTCCCGGCAATGAGTTGCATAAGGACGAATGCTCCAGTTTTCAAGTTTCAGGAGCGCACGTTTTCCCATGAGAAAAGACAAGGTCCAAATCCCTGAGGCCAGCTGCGAAAGAACCGTAGCGAGAGCAGCTCCACGGATACCAAGTCCAAAGCCAAAAATAAAAAGAGGATCCAGGATAAGATTTGAAAGGGCGCCGATCATCACGGAAAACATGGCCGTGCGCCCGAAACCCTGCGCGGAGATAAAGGGATTCATGCCCAGGCTGATAAGCTGGAAAGGTGTTCCCCAAAGATAAATGCGGAGGTAGTCGGCTGCGAATTCATAGGTCTGAGGGCTTACGCCACAAAAATTCAGCAGAGGAACTTCAAAGATGGAGAGAGCGACCATGAGGCCTAGAGAGAAAAGCAACTGTAAAAAAAAGGCGTTGCCCTGAATAAGCTGCGCCCGGCGCTCGTCCCCTTCTCCACGGGCAATCGAGAAGAGTGTCGCACCTCCCTGCCCACTCCAGTTGGCAAAAGCGTTGCTCATGGTAATCAGCGGAAAAACAACGCCGATCCCGGTCAGCGCGTAAGCGCTCACCTCAGGAAGATGTCCGATAAACATGCGGTCGACCAGGTTATAAAGCACGCCGACAAGCTGGGCAAGCAGCATGGGACGCGCCAGGCTCATGATATTTTCATGAACTGTACCCTGGTCAAACGCTCCGTGCAAAGTCTCGCCTTCAGCTGGCCGAGCATTTGACTCTGCCGTCTGTGGCTCAAGCTCCGTCGTCAGCGGGTTTTCTTCTTTAGAAGAATATTCGGATCGCGACTTTTGTTTACTCATCTTTACATGCTGTCATCATGATTAAGTAGGCCGGAGCACTGAGCTTAGAACACAACATGAGGCTCTGCGGCATTTTCGCCTCGCCGTTCTTCTCGCAGTTTTCTTGCCGCAGCAAGTTCTCATCATGAGTATTCTCCTGACTTTTCTTCTGGATCTGCTTAAGATCGAACTGCCAGAGCGTGAGCGCCGGGGCCTTAGCAGCTTCTCCTTCCACTTCGAAGCTCGTGGCTTTGGGAAAGAAAAGATAGATTTTTTTTGCCTTGGATACGGTTAAATCTGCTCCAGTGGTTCCTGATTTGTCTAAAACTGCTCCAGCCAAAGCAGCAGATAGGTCTAAAGCAAGAGGCTCTTCTCCAGGGTCAAAGCGTATGACCTTCACGTCCAGGCCATGGCGGAAAATGACATTAAAATCACGTCCCCTGCCCCGGCAGAGGGTCTTTTCTCCGCCGTCAAAGGCATGCAGCTGATATCGTTCCAGATGAAAATGCTGCAGCCCCTTACGATCAGGATGCTGCAGGTCAAAAGAGCCTTCCAGGGGAGCAATAATTCGGGAGTAGCCTCTTAGATCTGAAAAAACACTCTCCTCAATCTCAACCGTGGCGGAGCTGATGCGCAGATCAAAATTCCGCTCAGCATAAGAAGCACCCGCAGGAAGTAGACAAAGCTGCGTTGTGCGGCCTCCGGACCAGGTACTGCTTAGATAAGTTTCAGGAGAAATCAGGGTCAATTGTTTCGTCATAGTTTCACTATAAACCTCACCATGTGCCTCTCTGTAAGGTGCGCAATAAACCTTGCTAAATGGGTTCGCTCCGCTGCCTCGCTCGCCCTTCAGGCCTTCCGAACCACGGAGAGCAGTACCTGAACTGTGCTGACTTAGATTTTAACAGAAAAGTGCCGCGGCGTTTGCCGCGGCACCAGAAAAAGCTGGGGAGCATGAAAACTTAAGTTCAACGGCTCCACTTTACGGTTTCTTTTAGCTGGCCTCCCCGAACTCGTGTCAAATGATGATAGAGGCATAGACCCTCGTAATTTTTACGGCACTTTTGGCTGGCTTAGCCAAACGCGTGCCACCCTCTTTACGGCGCCTTTTGCTCTTCTTCGCCGGACTCCGTGACCTGCTCTTCCGCTGGAGCCGTTTCATTTTCTTCGGCTGAGCCAGCTTCACTACTGTTGCTGCTTTCTTCGGCTGGAGCTTCTTCGGACATTTCTTCGCCCTGCTCTTCATTTTCTGCAGCCGCTTCTCCCTCTGCGAGGAGCTTCACCACAGCTTTGAAGAGCTCTTTGTCTTTCTCGATTTGTACACTGTTGCCGACAACGCAGAGCTCATTGTTCTCCATCAGTTTTTTCAGAACAGGACCGTACGACTGGATCGTCTTGAGATCCGTCGCAGCGACTTCTTCCGCCTCGCGCAGGTAGTCCTCATTGCTGAGTCCGTTAATATAGCGGTAGCAGATTTGCTCGGCGGTCGTTTCGGGCGGCAGCGGATAGGCTTTAAAATAGCCGATGATCAACTGCTCAAGATCCGCTTCGTCAAGATCCAGCTGAGAGAGAAAATCACCTGCACCATCGAACACTTTCATGGATTCAGCAATGTTCGGGTCACGGTAGGTATACTGCAGGAAGTTGCCATAGTTATCGACCAGAGAGTAAGCCCCATAGGCCCCACGCTTGGCCCTCAGTTCAGGATAAAGATAGAGGTTTTCGAGAATGTTGGAAATCAGTTTGGCACTGCCAGGCAGTTTGCCGAGCGCCTTTTTGAGGCTGCCGGCTTTGGCAACATAGTTAACCTGACTGGCCGTAGATATGCCTTCCTGCAGATTTTCAGTCTCCTCGAAAAATTTGCCGCGTTCTTTCTCTTCTTTTGGCAGTTGATCCAGGAAAGACTGAAGCTCCTTCTTAAAGATCTCATAGTCTTCTTCATCAGAGGTGACGCCAATGATCAGCTGATTCTGATTGAAGAGCTGCTGATAAACTTCGGTCAGCATTTTGACGGCTGCTTCCGGTTCGCTCCTGAGCTGCTCGTCCAGTTTCTGCACGAATTTCAGGAAATCAAGACCTGAGAGTTGTTCGCGGTACTTAAACATGGGGGAGAAATAAGAGCGAACACGCTGCAGGGCCGTGGAGCTGCCGTCATTCACCAGGCTGTTTTCCAGCTCGTAGCGCAGGCCGCTGACCTTCTGACTTAACCATTTCGTGTCTTCAAAGGACGTACGGAAAATGATCTCCTCCATGTGGGCAAAAAGCTTTTCAAGATTTTCCGCCGTGGCTTTGCCGCTCATGATAAAGCGGGCGTCCTGCTCGCCGCTCTTCACGTGTTCCGCGTTAAAGTTCGAGAATCTGATACCTCCAGTGGACTTGTAAATCTCATTTTCCAGCTCGCCCCGGCTGAACTTTTCGGTATCCAGATTGCCCAGCAAACGGGTCAGAAGAGCCGCATAGGGAATTTTGTCGAGATCGATGGTGGAGAGATCAAATTGCAGGTTGGCGTAGACAATCTTGCCGGTATTCTGAGGCGCGTGCAGAAGGGTCACGGGGCCGAGTTTTTCGACATTGTAGTCTATCGAATTGATATCCTTGTCAATCTCGTCCAGCTTCAACGTCGGCAGGTTATTTTCCTGACGTTCCTCTTTGAATTTCTTGTTGGCCTCGTTTTCAGCAATCAGCTGACCCAGCTCATCTTCACTCAGAGAATCTTTGTAAGCAGCAAGCTCTTTTTCCACTTCTGCCGCTTTTTTATCTTCCAGACCGGGTTCAGGCTTCATCACGATAAGGGAACTAAAGGGTGAATCCACCAGATATTTTTTCACATACGCCTGGAAACCACCATTTTTCGCCGCCTCGCGAAGTTCTTTGAAAATATCCGTGAACTTCAGATAGGCGAGAGCGTCGCCGCCATAGTTGCGTGAATCCAGAATCAGGTCAAGGTAATCCAAACCCTTGATCCCGTTATTGTTATTGGCTTCGCGCATGGCAAGTTCCCATTTGTTGATCGAGGCCTCCAGCATATCGAGATCTAAGCCCTTTTCAGCGGCTTTCTTCAGCTCTCCTTCGACAATTTCTTTAAATTGGTCTTTCTGCTCCGCCTCGGCATTGATGGCCACGACGCCGAAGGAGTTTTGATTATAGGCAAGCCAGAATGAACCGTTGTCTTCACCGATACCCGCGTCAAAAAGCGCTGTTTTAATGGGCGACTCATTGCTGTCACAGAGCACATCAGAAACGATCTGAAGCATAAAATAGTCCAGCAGATTGCCACCTTCTCCAGCATAAATATTGTAGGAGAGGTAAGTTTTACCGGAAGGATCTTCGTCCGCGTCTATGTTATAGACCGTCTCGACTTCATTCTGCTTTTTCAGCTCTTCCTGTTTTTTATAGCTGAATTCATCTTCCGACTTATCGAAATGGCTGAGATATTCCTCATCCATGTGAGCAAGGTAAGTCGGCATATCCACATCGCCATAAAAATAGAGCAGCACATTAGAACTGTTATAAAAACGATGGTAGAACTTGAGAAAGTCCTCATAGCTCAGCTTCGGGATCGCATCGGGCGCACCACCCGAGTTGAAAGCATAGGTGGTGTCCGGGAAAATCGACTTGCCCACTTCGTCAAAAAGCAGGCTGATGGGATCCGACATGGCTCCGCGCATTTCGTTGTAGACCACTCCGACATATTCGATAGGGTCATTTTTATCGAAAATTTCGTGATGCCATCCTTCCTGCTCAAAAATACGTTTATCTTCCGTGATCTGAGGGTAAAACACGGAGTCCAGATAAACATCGACCAGGTTGTAAAAGTCTTTGGGATCACGGCTGGAAACCGGAAAAATCGTTTTATCCGGATAAGTCATGGCGTTCATGAAGGCGTTCGTCGAGATGGAGTACATATCCGTAAAAATATCATTGGAATGATATTTGCGCGAACCGCCCAGAAGAGCGTGTTCGACGATATGGGCTTCCCCTCCGTTATCCCCGGGTTCGGTTTTGTAGCAGGCAGCAAAGACCTTAAAGGGATCATCATTCTTCACCCAGAGGACTTCTGCACCGCTCTTCTGATGGGTAAAGAAATAAGCTGTCGAAGCAATATCGGGCAAATCCTCAACGCGCGTCAGCACGAAACCTTGGAATTCTTCGTTCAGCTGAAAATCTTTTTGACTTTGAGATTCCGCCTGGCTCTTGTTTTCCGACATATTCTCAGCCTGTTTTCCTTCTTCATTCTCCGCTGTGCCAGCCGTCGCTTCCGCTTCGGCAGGGCTCTGAACTTCTTCCTGAAGTTCCGTCGGAGTTTCTGTTTCAACTGCCGACTCCGTTTCAGCCATGATGGTGGCCGGGCCAAGGCCAAAAGTCAGAAGAAGGCATATTGCCGCAAGGCAGGATAGGTGCTTTTTCATGGGCTTTCCTCCCGTAGGATCTTTGCAGGACTCTCTGCGCCCTGCAATCACGGTCTTCGCTTCGTCCGTCGTCTCGTGACGGGCGATGGACAGAGCTTGTACACGTGTGTCTTGCGCACGTTGGAGGACGTGCTCTTTATGACACTATTTTATCTGGAGCTTGCAGAAATTGAAATATGAAAGTTTTTGCGCAAGTTGAGTGATCGAGGAAAAAAATTGAAACCTGAAAATATAAAAAAGCCCCGGCGGAAGTGGGGTGAGGCCAAAGCTAAAACCAGAAACAGGTTTTAAGTTTTGAGTCACCCAGCAGCACCACCGGGGCTTCATTTATTTGTCAGGTCAGCTTGCGACCTTTTTTCAGCTTAGAGAAGACTTAAACCCAGCCTCTCAGCTGCATGGCCTCGTAAATTCTCTTGACCGAGACGAGGTAAGCCGCTTCTCTGACGGTGACCTTTTTCTCTTCAGCAAGGTTCCAGATATTGTTGAAGGCGATTCTCATGGACTCTTCCTGTCTCTTGAAGACTTCCTCTTCGCTCCAGTAATAGCCCTGAACGTTCTGCACCCACTCGAAGTAGGAGACGGTCACGCCGCCGGCATTAGTGAGGATATCCGGAGTGAGGATGATGCCTCTTCGCTTCAGAACTTCATCAGCGCCGGGGGTCGTCGGGCCATTGGCGGCTTCGGCGACCATCTTGCAATTCAGTTTTTCAGCAACCTCTTCAGTGATGGAGTTTTCCAGCGCGGCCGGAACAATAATATCGACGTTCATGCTCCAGAACTCATCAATACTGATGGTTTTGGAACCGGGGAAGCCGATCAGGCTGTGATCGTGCGCGGCCATATAATCGACCATGGCATCAAAATCCAGACCGTCTTCTTTATAAATGGCATAGGTGCCATCTTTTTTGGTCCACTCTGCAATGGCGACAACCTTAGCGCCATTCTTCTCCATGTTTTTCACGGTGAAGCGACCCGCATTGCCGAAGCCCTGGACGGCCACTCTGGCTTTGTTCATGTCGATACCGAGTTTTTCAGCGGCAAATTTGGCGACCAGATAGATGCCATAGCCCGTGGATTCGCTGCGGCCGAGAGAGCCGCCCCATTTCGGGTTTTTGCCCGTGAAGACACCGAGGCAGGCGCTGTCACCGGTCAGTTTAATATATTCGTCGAGCATCCAGCTCATGATGCGATAATCGGTCCCGACATCCGGAGCGGGCACATCGATTTTCTCGCCGATGAGCTTATAGATTCCGCGGACATAGCCACGGCTCAGCTGCTCCAGCTCCCTCGCGGAGAGCTCGGCAGGGTTAACAATCACGCCGCCCTTGCCGCCGCCGTAAGGAATATTCATGATGCCGCATTTGAAGGTCATCCAGACAGACAGTGCACGCACTTCATCGTAGTTGACGTTCTGATGGAAGCGGATGCCTCCCTTGTACGGGCCAACTGCGTTGTTATGCTGGCTTCTCCAGCCCTTGAAGATTTTCAGGGAACCATCATCCATGCGCACTGGAATATTCACTTCCAGAACACGCTGAGGTTCACTGAGCATCGTGTACACGTCATTATTGTATCCCAGAGTTTCACAAGCACGTTTGACCTTTGCCTGAGCACTTTCAAAGGGATTCAAATTTTCTTTAGCCATCGTTTATCCTCCTTCAACAGCCAAGACATCACAGTCTCAAAATCTGTCGAAATTATAGCACATCCGGCCAGAATAAGCTGAGCATCTTCGCTGAAATAAACAAAAATGTCCATGTCTTTTTCCGATTCCCCGAACGAAATTTCAGCCACAAAGGAAGTCCGGCTAAAGAGTAGGATCGACTACAACGGAACTTGAGAAGTTTTGTCGCACTTACCCTGTTCAAAAACCCGACCTGAGTAACAATGTCGATAAACTTGCATGAGATAACTCCTGGTGAAAACCCACTCGTAACCCTGAGGGCAGAGCCTTGACAAGTGACACTGTGTCATTTACGATGGTGATACTGTGTCATTCCAGAAAGGATCCGGAAGACGAGAGAGATCTGGAAGATCAGAGGGATCCAGAATACCTGGAGATTCCAAAAGCTCAGAGGAGAATCCCGAAGATCAGGGGGATCTGAAAGACCAGAAAGGAGCTGTCGTCTGTGCCAAAAGCCACCTATGAAAATTTGAGTGAAGTAAAAAAAGCGGCGGTACTTTCCGCCCTGGTCGCTGAATTTGAGCGCCACCCTCTTTCAGAAGCTACGGTGAAGAGCATCGTGGAAGCTCTGGGGATTTCCCGGGGGAGTTTTTACCAGTATTTCGATAGTTTAACCGAAAGTTATTTCTACGTCCTCGAGCGGGAGATTGTCGAGACTCATACACTCTTTCGCAAAGTCTACGAGGAGTCAGGGCAAGATCTTCTGAAGGCTCTGGAAGTCTATGGCGAGGCTCTGGCGGATGAAATTTTCAGCAGCCGCCATTACGCCCTCTACCGCAACCGTTTCCTTTACTGGAACGCCCGTCTTGACGACGAGTGGCGGGTTTATCTGCAAAAGCGACAAGAGGATCTTCAGGAAGTTTCTGCTCTGGACCAGAGCGAAGTTCTGCGCTTTATCCGCGCTGTCGTGCACGCCCTGATGCAGCGCCTTTTCACGGAGTCCTGGAGTCGTGAAGAATTTTTAAGCCACTACCGGCAGCAGCTGGAGTGGATAAAAGGAGGAATTGAAAGCCATGTTTCATCTCATGGAACCCTTATTTGATCTTGCCTATCTCGGCCTTGTTATCGCCCTGGGTCTGCGCCTGCTCCTGGAAGAAAGCCCCTCTGCCAGGCGCTATGGTTTTATGGCGGTGCTGCTTGGTGCAGGAGACGCCTTTCACCTCGTTCCCCGGGTTCTCGCTCATCTCAGCAGCCAGGGTTTTGAGCGCTATCTCCCCCTGCTTTCCTGGGGCGAATTTGTCACCAGCCTCAGCATGACCTTTTTCTACCTGCTCTTCTATGCTTATTATCGTGAGCGCAGCGGTGACAGCAGTTCCTGGAAAAAGACGCTGGTTCTTGTCCTCGTCGCCTTACGCGTTGTTCTGGTTTTGCTGCCTCAAAACGGCTGGGGAACAGAGGGCAATTACGCTTTCAGCCTCCTGAGGAACGTACCCTTTGCCCTGCTCGGTTTCTTTCTCATTCTCTGGGCCTGGCAGAAGCGGGAGGTGGAAGGCCTCCGCTACACTGCTCTGCTCATTTTTCTGAGTTTTCTCTTCTACCTCCCGGTAGTGATCGGAGCGCGCTTTGTGCCTCTGCTTGGCGCCCTGATGATCCCCAAAACCGTGGCCTATGTTTTGCTCGTCCTGGTCGGCTACCGTTACTTCATCCGGGACTTTACGGCTCTGAGCCTCCTGAAGACCTCTTTTGTTTTCCTGATTCTGGGGCTTTCCGGCGGCGTCTTTTACCGTGAGGTCACCCGGGCTTTTCATTACAGTACCTACACCAGCCTCTCAGTCCTCCACGTACATCTGCTGGTGCTGGGAGCGCTCTTTCCTCTCATCCTCTACGCCCTGTTAAAAGAGCAGACAGGCGAACTCAGCAGTCTTAAACGCCCCTTTACCCTCACCCTCTCGGGTCTTGCCCTGACCGTAGTCAGTATGAGCGTGCGCGGGTTGAGCCAGATCACGGTGACCGAGGCTCTGCCCTTCCCGGATGGCGCACTCTCCGGCATTGCAGGGATCGGCCATATTCTTCTGGGCGTTGGCCTCGTGCTGAGCTTACTCAACGTGCTGAGACTGGAGTTCGTTTAGAAGAGGCCCCAGGCAAAGAAATCATTGAGCTGACCGGTAAGCACAAAGGCCATGAAAAGCGGCACAATCCATTTCAGGGTGAAATGGAAAAAAGCCTTGTTTTTAAACTCACTACTCAGCTGAATTTCCTCGTCCAGCCAAGCTGTTTTGATCCAGCCAAAGAGAATAGCGAGGAAGAAAGCACCCAGGGGCATGAGGAAGCCTTCGGCAAAGAGGTCGAAGGTGGTGAGCCAGTCGCCGAAACCAAAAATGTGTTTGATCGCCGGGTTTCCGCCCAGAGCATCCAGAGAAATCAGGGTGCTTCCGGCAGCCGCGATCGCCGTAAAGATGAGGGTGATCCCTGTGCGTCCCAGAGCGATACCTTTGGCCTCCATGAGGTCCTTCATCGGCGAAACGGTGCCTTCCATCATGCCCATCGAGGAGGTCAGCGCGGCGATAAAGACCAGGAAGTAAAAGACAAAGCCGAAGAGCGAGCCCCAAACGCCCATTTTGTTAAAGACCGTCTGCAGGGTCACAAAGAGCAGACCAGGGCCGCCGCCAGGCTCAAGGCCATAGGCAAAGACCGCAGGAAGCACGACCAGAGCTGCCAGAAGAGCCGCCGAGGTGTCGTAAATCGGGATGAGCCTGGCGTTTTTCTCAAGATTCTCATTTTTATCCAGGTAAGAGCCAAAACTGATCATGCAGCCAGAAGAAAGAGAAAGTGAGAAAAACATCTGTCCACCGGCCGAGGCCAGCACAGTAATCCAGCCGCTGCCCCTGAAGACCTCCCAGTTGGGCTTGAACATGTATTCCACGCCCTTCATGGCTCCGGGAAGAGTCAGGCTGCGGATGGCCAGGATAATCAAAATAACGTAGAGTGCGGGCATGGCGGTGGTGGCAAATTTCTCAATGCCACTCGCACCGTGCAGGACAATATAGGTGGTCAGAGCCAGAAAGAAAAAGCCAAAGAGCACCGCTTCCGTGCCGCTGCTGATAAAGGAGCCGAAAAACTCACCGCTTTCCATGCCGCCCACGCCCCAGCCGAGACCCAGCAGATCCATCAAATTAGCGATCATGTACTTGCAGACATAGCCGCCCAGCGTCACATAAAAGCAAATGAGGAAGACCGGGGCTAAAGCCGCAAACCAGCCATTAAAAGTAAAGCGTTTATCGGTGTCTCTGTACGCAAAAATGGCCCCCTTCCCGCTCTTGCGCCCGAGTGAAATTTCGCCAAGGAGGATAGGATAACCGACTAAAACCACCAGAATCAGGTAGATCAGCAGGAAGGCAAAACCGCCGCCCCTGCCCATTTTAAAGGGGAAGCCCCAGATGTTGCCGAGGCCTACCGCAGAACCCACGGCGGCCATAAGAAAGCCGAAATTGGTCTTGAACTTGTCGACGCCTTTTACAGGCGTTTGCTCCGTTTTTAAGGCAGCATTTTTCTCATTTTTGTCCATAAGCGCCTCCTCAAAATCTCAAAAAAGATACCCATGATTATACGACAAAATGAGATATAATCAAAAGATTTTGCGAAGACCTGGAAGCAGCTCAGTGCTTGATTTTAGGCTCACGGAACCACTTGCCCTTAAAGAGCAGATAAAAGCCGAAAATGTCTATCAGGACATTCGAGAGCAGCATGGCAATCCAGACCGCCTCAGAGCCCCAGGAGCTATAGCGCTGGAAGAGATAAATCATGGGCAGACGGATGACCCAGAGCCGCCCTATGGAAATGTACGCCGCATAATTCTGATAGCCTGCACCGCTGAAAATACCAGCAAAGAGGTTAAAGAAAGCCATCAGCGGCGTAATCAGAGCCGAATAGAGGGAATATTCCAGGGCCTGCGCCCAGACGAGCTGGCTGTTCCCGCCGCTGCCATTCAGGAAGACCGATAGCATGGGTCTTCGGAAGACCCACTGCAGAATACCCCCAATAATTGCCATAGATGTGGCCGTCAGAAAAGCCAGACGGACAAAACTTTTCACACGCTCCTTTTCGCCAGCTCCCATATTCTGTCCGATAATTGCTGTAAGCGCCGAGCCCACTCCCTGCGACGGCATCATCAAAAAGCCGCTGATGCGATTGACTGCTGCGTAGGCGGTCATCGTGGCCTCGCCATAGGCCACAATGACGGAGTTTAAAAGGGTAAAGCCGATGGCCGCACTGCTCTGTCCCAGAGCCGTCGGAAAACCGGTGCGCAAAAGTTCGCTAAACTGGTAGGTCGAAAGCTTCAGCGAGCGCAATTTCAGGCGCACCAGGTTCTTTTCGGAACGCACCGCAATAACCCCCAGAAAAACTTTGATCGACTGCGAAAGCACCGTCGCCCAGGCCGCGCCTGCAATACCCATGCCCAGGCCAGGAAGACCAAAGACAGGCTCGCGGGTAAAAATAAAGAAAGGATCGAGCAGCACATTCAAGATCGAAGAAATGGTGCTGATGAGGGTGGTAATTCGCGTTTGTCCCTGTGCTCCAAGAATCGAGTTGAAAGAGAGAAAGACCATCTCAAAGACAAAACCCAGCAGAAGGATAGAAAGATACGCACTGCTTTTTTCAGCGAGCACCCCCTCCGCCCCCATCCACTGCACAATCCTCGGGGCGAGAAAATAGCCGCAGACAGAGAAAAAAAGCCCGATCACAAGCGAAAGCAAAAAAAGGTGGCTGCCGTAGGATTCTGCTCGCTCCAGATCCTTCTGACCCAGGAGCTGCGCGATGATCGCCGTACCTGCAATGGAAAGGCCCATGCCCAGAGAAACAAAAAGATAATGGGGAGGCCAGACAAAGCTCGTTGCCGTAAAATCCGTCATCGAGATCTGAGCTACCCACAGACCATCGGCGAGATTATAAAGCGACATGATCACATTGGTGATGATCAGCGGTAGCGAAACCGCATAAAGCACCGGAAAAATTCCGCCCGTCAGTAAATTCTTATCCCGTTCTTTCTCTTCTTTCAAAACAAGCACACTCTCATATTAAAAAAAGATCACTCTCATAATCTTTCAAACAAGCTCACTCTCATAAAAAAAGCGCAGACTGAAACCCACGCCTTTTTTTATCTTGCCTCAAAACATCAAAAAACGCAAGAAAAACAGCCGCCGGCAGACCAAAATCGGCCACTCAACTCTATGACATCTAAACCGCGTCTTTGCAATAATAATTTCCGGAAAGTCATCTTCCGGGGACTTAGACTCCCACTTATCTAAGCAGGCTTTCAGAATCAAGCAAAAGATCCATCACATCAATCACTAATATGCCGTCTTCTGTTCTCCATGATTTAATAGGTTCTTTTACAACAATGATTTTCTTAAAACTATCCTGTATATGATTCAGTGGCCTGCTCTCTTGTCTCGTCTTATCCTGTGTATCAAGAGCTAATGCAGACTGTATATAGATACGATTCGTTCCCTGATTGCATACAAAGTCCACTTCAGTTTGCAAGCGTTTGCCGTTTTCCCTAAGTTCTACGACTCCCACGTCAACATTGTAGCCACGATAAAGCAATTCATTATAGATGGCATTTTCCATTAAATGCGTTTCTTCCTGCTGCCTGAAGTTCAGTCTGACATTTCGTAATCCTAAATCTGAAAAATAGTATTTATATGGAGTATTAATATACCTTCGCCCTTTTACGTCATATCGCAATGCCTTTCGGACGATAAATGCCTCTTCCAGATATGAAAGATAGGAGTTAACCGTATTGATCGAGAGCTCCTTCTCTCCTTTGCTTCTAAACGTGTCATGTATCTTTTGTGTATTTGTCAAAGAACCGACTGCAGAGGCAAGAATATTGGTAATGGAATCCAACACGTCCGTTCTTTGTACTTTATTTCTCTCTATGATATCCTTGATATATGTCTGGTCGAACAGTTCCGCCAGGTATTCAGCTTTTTCCGCATCTCCTGTTTTTGACAGAATTAGCGGCATCCCGCCAAACATCAAATAATTATTCCAAGCCTCATATTTATCACCGCCGCAAGCTTCGTAGTATTCAGAAAAAGTAAGAGGCGCAACCCTGATTTGGTCACCTCTTCCACGAAACTCTGTAATAATATCAGACGACAAAAATTTTGAATTGCTTCCCGTCACATAAATATCAATATTTTTTTCATAAAGAAGTCCGGTAAGGACATATTCAAATCCTTCAACTAATTGTATTTCATCAAGTAAGAGATAATACGGCTGATCATCTCGAATCAAGGAAAGAATATATTTCTCAAAAGCATCAGCATCCTTATGATATTTCCTGTTTGAAGCACGATCCAATTCAATTTTTATTATATGATCGGCCGGTATTCCCTCATTTTTCAGATGATTCCGGAAGATAGGATCTAAAAGATATGACTTGCCGCACCTTCTGATTCCTGTCAAGACCTTTATCTGCCCATTGTTTTTTTTACCGATCAATTTTTGTAAATATGTATCTCTCTTAATGATCATCGCAACACCTCCATTGAATTATTTTGCCTCTTCGGACGTTTTTCTTCAATCACATTATAATTTGATTCATGCAACTTTCAAAAGCTTAATGAAGTTTTTTGCCAAATATGTCATTTTTCTTCAATTTTATATCATTCCTTCCGCCCTGATGTTGGCATGTGCTCGCCTGCGGTACATGGAAGACAGCTAATGGGGTATTAAGAACGACCTGAACATGAAGCGGCTCAGAGAGCAGCAGAAGGATGAGGCATTTGAGGAAGAGCACAGCGCGAGCTGATTTTTTAGAATCCCCCATGGGGGATTCTAAAAAACACCAGGTGATTCAAGAAAGTGCGCAAAACTATTGACGGTACCGAAATTTGTTGCCATTTAAACGACTTTAAATACTCTTTTTTTCCATTGGTAACGCACTGGCTTTCACGGGCTTTTTGTATTGCCTTGTTGTCAGTCCATGTGTCTAAGCGAAATCTTCGATTCATGCGGCAGATCGCTCAGAGATAAAAAAGCTGCCCGCAAGCTTTGGCCTGCGGGCAGCTTTCTATAATATCCATTCATATTAAGGGCTACTATAGGACTTTAGCTCTCTGTGCCCTCCAGATTTCCAGATTGGCCGAGCTTAGCTTCTCTTGCGGCTCAGAATGAGCGCTCCGCCGAGCAGCGCCAGAAGCGCAGAGGCCACAAGAGGCAGTCCGTTGCTCTCACCGGTTCTCGGCAAAGTTTTGTAAACCCTGAGGGCACTCGCACTCGGCGCAGGCTGCACCCTTAAAATCTGTGGATTTGCACCAGGAATGACCTGCAGATTTGGCGTGTTTCCACCAGGAATTGGCACAAACCCCCGAGGTTTTTCTTCCGGATTTATAGGAGGATTCTGGGGCTTATCATCAGGATTTTTTGTCGGATCCGGTTTCTTTGCCCACTGAGCGGTGAACGTATGGTCAGCGTTGGCTGTAAATTTATCACCAGGATTGTACCTAGAGCCTTCCCAGTATTGGAAGTCAAAGCCATCCATTACAGGAGCAGGCATGATGGTAATTTCAGTTCCTTTTTTAACCGTTACTGTTTTATTCGTCGTGTCTCCGCTCCAATTACCCCCATTCGGGACATAAGTAATCGTGACCATGATGTCTTTCCAAATGGCTTTGACCACGGTGTCTTTAGTAACAGTTTTCTCGGTACCAGGAGCGACTTTTTCACCATTAATTTCCCAAGTATCAAACTCTTGGTTATCAGGGGCTTCGAATGTATTATCCGAAATCTTGTACTTTGAGCCCTTGTTGAGCTTCTTACTATCCATCTCGCCGGTACCGCCGTTGCGGTCGTAGCTAACAGTGGCAGTTTCGAGCTCCTTGCTTGCCGGGTCTGAAGTGAGCGGATTGGTGTCACCCTCGAGGCCACCATTATCCTTTGCGGTTACCGTGATGGTTCCAGCGACTTCGATGTCTTCGACACTCAGAGTGATCGCCCCAGTGTTTTCGTCAACACCCTCTCCGCTCCATTTATTGCTTTGCAAATCTCGCGTTGCAGTCACAGATTTCTCAGTCCCAGACGCATCCTTATAGGTAATCGTGTAAGACGCCAAGTCGGTATCATCACCCGGTTTTTCATAATCAGGCGGGGTGATGGTGACTTTGCCAGTATCCGTATTTACCTCAATCGCAGGAGATTCAGGTGCAATATTTTTCACCAGATCTTTGGCAGGGAATTTAAAGACTTTGGCTCCATCTTTTATTTTATAGGTTCCATCAGAATTTTTTGCAAATACCGGATCGAAGTTACTATCCCAACTATCAACAACCACATCATTAGGACTGATTATTGTAACGTTTCCGTCTTTATCAAACTCAATGATTGCCGGGTATGGCTGGCCTTGGAACAAGTCGGGGAGTTTAGATTTTCCGTTTTTTGTTGTGTTCGCTGACCTGATGGCATTTCTAATCTTTTCTTTATCTTCATCTGTCAGTTTTCTTGGATCTCTGACCTTAGTTTTGACTGGTGTACGCAGTACGGGTTGTGATTTCGTACATGAAGCAAGTTTCTTAGGCTCTTTAACAATGATGCCAAAATCTTTATTAAGCTCTAAGTCGGCATCTCCTACATTGAAAGTATAAGAGTTTCCTGAAATATTTCCCCCCAATTCTGTAGAGGTAGTTTTACTAGAAATCTTGCAAGTACATCCTTCTCCTGGGTCAAAATTATTTTCGTCATTATTACGAAAGTAAGTGACGAATGTAACTTTTGTTCCTTCAGTAACAGGAGAAGCAAATTTTATAGTTATCGTATCGTCAGCAACATAAACTTGATCTATTTGAGGTTCAGCCGAGCGTTCCGTTATTTTTGTTAATTTTATTGTCTTAGCTTGACCAACAGAATCGTCCTCATATATGATCGAAACATTACAACTATTGTTCGCAGGTTTGTCAATATTAATTCCTTTCATTTTATTTGCATAAGCAGGATTCTTTTTCTTAAAGGCCTCAAAAATCTCGGCCTTCTCGTTATCATTAAGAACAAAAGAATCTTCAACTAAAAATTCATCATCAGGGATGATTATTTGATTGTCAAAATCATCCGCATCAGACGCTGCAACTGTCACATCTAAGGGATCTGAATCTAGGAAATCCGGATCCGGCTCCCATTTTCCATCATTTCTTTTTTCTTGCTTTACCACGAGGTAAATAACCTGATCTTTAGCTAGGGGTTTTTTAGACGTAATACTAAAAGTTCCGGCAGGTCTTACAGCGTTACTTATACCGATCTGATTCAATACGATAGTTGGATCACCTGCATAAGCGAAAACTCTCCTGCGTATATTTCTATCGACACTGCCCTCTACTTTACCCGTTATTTTGGGTGCCTGACCTGCTTTTACCTCATCTACATTAGTAGGTTGCGGCAACTTTGCAGACTTAACACCATTGAGAATAATATCGTCACTAATCTCAATCTCAGATTCCGTTACCTCGGCGCTTTCTGAAAGCTCCCAATACGTTTCTGGGATTTTTATCGTGATCTTAATTTTATCGCCAGCTACAAGTGGGAGAAGTTCATCTGGCAGGGGTATCGTCCACTCAGGGTAAACAGGAGCAGTCGGATCTCCTTGAAGGATAGCCTCAAACTTTTTAACGCCCTCTTCGTTGAAGATCTCCAAAAAAAGATCATAGGTAGGGAGATCTCCTTCGGTTTTTATTTTTCCTGAAATCTTAGTATCTCCAGCTTGTACCTCATTTATAACAAGAGTCGGATTTGTGTCGCTATCGTTATTTTTCTGAATTGAATTCAAATCAGCCTGCGGATCAAGGGTTCCCTGGTTTACAGAATTCACCAGCTGCTTTAAACCGTTCAAATCGGCTGGTTTTTCCGGATTTTGCGGATTGGCAGGCTGCCCTGGTTGCCTTGGTTGCTCTGGTTCCACAGGGGTTTCGGGCTCAACAGGTTTTTCCGGCATCTCCGGCTGTTCTGGTTGCTCAGGTTGCTCAGGGTTTTCACTATCTTTTTTTGAGTCAATCTTGCCTTGAATCTCTCCCTCAGCAGGATCCGGGTCATCGGCAAAGACCGACAAAGGTGTAAGGCTTGTGAAGAGCAGGGCGAGCACACAGAAGATTGAGATAAAGGCCAGGCTCCTGGAGAGAAGGCGGCTTTTCTTTCCTGCGGTCGTCTGTTTTAAACAGGACGACCCTCCTTCAAAAGGTTGTCCTGACGAAAATTTGCAACGAGACATAAGGCTCCTCCTATATATGTATAAATACAATAGTCCAAATGATTCTAGAGTAATTTTATCATTATCAGGGTGAGAACACAAACCTCTAAAGCGATCACAAGCTGCTATTCATGAGGTTTAAAAGCATAGAAGGCCGGGCATTTGCTGAGTGTGGCGTGCATAGATAAGCTGAGCCTTCCGAAACATTTGTTACTGTCTGAGCCTGCCCCAGAATAGACTTTCCAGAGTTTTTTTCTTTTCCCCCATCATGTGGCTATCGTAATGAGGCGCTATTTCTTAAAAAATCATTTTTCAGGCAATGGTAAGTATTTATACCTCTTAGGAAGTCTTAACTTATCCCAATCATATTTTTCGCACTATATACGATTTCTGTATACAGCTCTTCCTCTATTGCCTTTCGATACGTCAAAACAATACGATTCGCCCGTTTGGTGATGTCCCGAACATCTTGTTTTAATACCGTGTTTGGTACATTTTTTTGCCCATGAAGATCAGTAACAAAACCCATACATGCGTGCACACTTCCCGCTATACGTTCCGTATATAGCCTCACCCTATTCGAGAAAAAATTCCCGATCATTCGTGCAGAAAGATTAGTGCTTACAAGCTGGGGCAACACCTCTAACTTTAATTCTGTTGTGCCGTCTGCTGCGATTTCAAAATCAGAGACACTTAACCTTTTTGCCAGGCAGCGTTGGTAAAAAACCTGAGCGGGCATAGTTGATTTGTCCACTATTAATCCGGTTAAGTGAAGAAAGTTACTGCCTTCAAACACCACTTCGTATGAATCGATATTGTGATGTTTATCCTCGTAAAGGAACAGCAGATTCCTGTTTCTTAAATTTTTCTCATAACACTCAGCCGTTTCCAATATTATTTTGAGTGCATCACCTTTTTTTATTGCCATCAATCATCCTCGTAAATGAAAAAGGATCTGTGCTACCGCAGCAACACTAGATCCTTTTAGTGATTGATTTTATCGTTGTCTGCCAACTTACGAGCCTTTACATCTCGCATCTCTTTCAGCTTTTATCGTTGCCTGCCAACTCGTGAGCCCACAAGTCTCACATCAGTTTCAGATTAAGGTGTCAATCACACCAGTAGGATGACGCCTACTTACCTATACAGATTGTACCATGGCACACTCAGGCTGTCAAAAACGCGAGAAAAGTTCCCGCTAAGGTGGGATCAGGGTCTCTCGACCAGTCCTTTGTTACAAAGTCTCATAGCAATGAATTCAGGACAAAAAAGGACGACCCCGGATTGTATCCGTTTTGTCGTTCTTAGACCCAGATGCAGAATACGTATTTTCGGATACGATGGCAATACCAGTTCAGTGGCTTTCTGGTCGATGTCGGCAATATCGATGTTGTAGAACAAAATCAAGACGGGAAGCGCAAGCAAAAGAACCTGGAAGTAGATTTTATTGCTCGAAAAGGGAGGAGCAAAAAATACTATATTCAGTCTGCGCTGAGCATGGACGATGAGAGCAAGGCCCTTTCGGAGCTCAGGCCGCTAAAGGCAATAGATGATTCCTTTAAAAAAATCATCATTTCAAAATCATATGGGAAAAGCTGGACCGACAGCAGCGGGATACTGACGAATCCCCCGTGGCTATCATATTTGTGGTTGATGATTTTCAACATGAACAAGTTCGTGCTAAACTAAAGAAAATAAAGTTTTCTTTAGTTTCTTAATTTAGAAAGGAATCCATAATGAACTTAGCCAAAGTGTCAAACAACGGACAAATCACCGTTCCTCTTGAAATCAGACGAGCCCTGAATCTAAAGCCGGGCGATAAGGTCTTATTCATGGAAAACCAAGAAGGACAAATCACAATTGGTAATGCTTCAGCACAAGCTATCCTTAAAGCTCAAAATGCATTTGTGGGCGTGGCTGAAAAGATCGGTCTCGCAAATGATGATGACGTTCAATCTTTAGTGGATGAAATACGGTACAAAAAATGAGAATACTGATAGATACCAATATTCTCATCTCTGCGATACTCTTTCCCAAATCCAAGCCTGCTAAAGCTCTACTCAAAGTGGCAGAAGATCATGAGCTGGTACTCTCTGAGCAAAATCTCATAGAATTTCGTGAGGTCATTAAACGAAAAGCACCTGAACATCTCTCAAATGCAGAAGCTTTACTTGTGGAGCTTTCGTATGAGCTCATTCCCTCCTCTCCTTATGCAGGAGCACTGATTCGAGATCCAAAAGATCAGCCAATATTAAATGCTGCAATATTGGCGGGTGTTGACATACTCATAACAGGCGACAAGGATTTTCTTGTTCTTGACTTAGAGCAGCCACTTTGCATCACTGCAGCTCAATTTTTAGACAATTATTAAGCCTCATTAAGGTACGGCCGTAAAGCACATGTCGGCTTGCACCCTTCTGTATTTTCTTTTTCTGCTCAAAAACATAGTCATATCGACAATTTCAGAACACAAAAAAAGACGACAAACGGATGAAATCCGTATGTCGTCCTTTTGGCATCGTACACCTAAACGAATACAATCCACTCGGAAAGATTACTCGGGTGCATTTAGGTGCAAAACGAAAATTTGGGTGCATCGGGAAATTTGGGTGCATTTTCTGGTGCATGGCAGCAAGCGGAGTACGCCAGCGCAATGCGGGAAAGATGCTAGTAAGAACTCAGACCATGGAATAATCAATCGCACGCAATAACGATTGTATTAAGTTCTTTCTGGGAAGTCTCGCCGGTTTCGGTAAAATAGTTTTTATGCCAGAACTGCCTTGCTTGCTCATTATCTTTCACCCAGCCTAACCTAAGCGTTTCAATCCCCTCATGAGCAATCATTTGGCAGAATTCCTCGATAATCTGCCTACCAATCCCTCTGCCTTGGATTTGTACGTTAGTCATAAAAAAGCCAATAAAACCGCTACTAGGAGCAGGAAATTTATGGATGTAATCCATTACGGCCACCAGCATATCTCCCGTAAAGAAGCCTAAGTAGTACTTGTCGTTCGCTGTTTTTCCTGGAGGGAGAGCTCTAATATCTTGATAAATACTCCGCTCGTTAACCAACGGCGGACAGTACTTGTAGTATTGAGGATTGCCTTTACATAAGCAGAGAATGTCAGGAATATCCTCCTCAGATAAGACCCTCACCTGAAATTGATTTGAGATTGCTTGTATATCCATAATTCTATTTTTTCGAATCGTTCTTCCCATCCGCATTTTCCGTCTCCATGCGGGCGCTTCACCATCGTCAGCCCAAAATTCATCCAACTCGCAAATAAGATCGCCTTTAAGTAATCGATGACACATGATACAACAAAAAGGACAATTAAGTTGTTCATAAAAAAAAAATCCCCACGACCTATGTTCAACATAGACCGTGGGGCAACTATCAAATTAACTCGTTCACTCTTTTTTGCACTTTGTTATAGTCATAACCGGCTTCTGTGAGTCTTTTCTTTCGCTCCTCGCCGATTCCCCAATCTCCTCGAATGACATCCTTGGCGATTTTATCAATGGTATTCTTTGAGAGAATTTGATTCACCCTATCCTGCACAGCGTCGTAATCATATCCGTTTGCCCGAAGTTTTTCTCTGCGTTCATTGCCATTACCCCATTTCCCGGCAATGACTTCTTTTGCCAATTCCTCCACGTTCTTTTGAGGAGAAGAGGAGGTGGCTGTTTTTTTAAAACCGTTGAGACCATTCTCCCTCATGATCTTCGGGTAGTCCTTGTGGGCATAGTTGCAATTGAGCCTTCCGTTATAGCCCTTCACCTTTCCGTCACTCGTATATTGCCAAATCCCGTGACAGACAGCCGGTTCCGATACGCTCCACTGAGCAGCCCAGATGTCGTACGGAGCAAGCCTTGCCAAATCGAGCTCGTTATGAAGCCACCAGGTAGAAGAATAAATCATGGCATAGTAACCTGCTTTTTCGATGGTTTGGCAAAAGGCAATGACCGTATCCGTGAGCACTTGTTTTGAGGTTGGTGTCTGATGATCTTGATCCTCCACATCCATCACCAGTGGATATGAGAATGTCTTGCCTTTAACGAGCCGCAAGAGCTCCTTAGCTTCCGCAATTCCCTCTAATGGCGTGTTGGCACAAGAATACCAATAGGCAATAGGCTCCTAGAGGAACCCTTCGCTTGGAAAGAACTCCTTTTCCGGACGGATCATCTGTGGGTGCTGCGGAGAACCTTATACCAGAAATGTTTGGCACTCAACCACGAAATACCGCCGCTACATCTCGCAATGTGGCAAAAAGTATGAAGGTGAAGAACCCTGCTCCACTCCCCATTTTACCGAGGATGAAATAATTGATGCTTTGGAAAGAATGGCTAAAGAGCTTGTTGCAAGCAAAAAAGAAATCATCACGCTCTGCAGAGAAACGCTAATCAAAGTTCTCAATACGAGTAGAGATAAAGAAAAAGCCCGGCAACTTGAGTTTGAGCTGGATCAAGATTACATGAAGCTAGGGCAAGAGCTCAGGGTCATCGGTAAGACAGAGCATGGTAAAAATGAATCCTATGACAATGCCCTCGCAGCCTACGAGACTAAGAATCAACTCCTGCAAGAGCTGAAAGCACGAATCGCTGACAAGGATAAACGCTGCTTTGATGCCGTGCAGTTTGCTGATAGGCTTGAAGACATCACGGACATCAAGTTCAGTGAAGAGCTGTGGTGCAGCCTGATTGATCACGTCAGCGTTCCCACAGGTGGTAAAAAATCACTCATTTTCCATCTGCAAAACGGTGGTGCGATAGATATCGTGTTGGATCAATAATAAAGCTTCATACCCCTCGCTTTTTTCTCCCCTAATGATCAGGGGATTTTTTTCTATTTACAATCTTCGTAAATAGAAAATACATAACAGAAAAGATTACAACACCCGTCAATAAGAAGTACCCAAAAACCTTCAAGTAATCCAACGGATTGTTTAACTCAAACCACCCGCTAACGAGTAGACATGGTAATACAGTTATCAGCATGATTAGAAAATGAACGACTGTCTGCTTTCTTATCGACCACTTGTCATTTTCATATATGACAGATGCCGCAGCCACAACGGTGATAATCAATCCGACTATGAAAGTACTTCTCACTTGAAAGGCATCAATGCCCTGATAATTCATGATTATTGATAGAGTCGTCATGATGACGAAGGGAATAATCCCCCGTATGAACGATTTCTTTAGCAACATATGTTTAAAATCTAATCCTCCAAATGGCATATTGAAATAATCGTAAAAGAACGATTGTTCCACAAACTATTTTACTAGAATAATAATATTATCCTAGACTTCGACACCAGCTACGAGTTATTCATACCTGCCACGAGAAAGTGAACCATACCACGCAAAACTCATACCAGATACACGAAACTTTTTATTTTGAGTGGACCGTCTACACGAAAGCCATACTAGCGACACGAAAGTAAACAAGCGATATGAAAATCGAAGTTTCGTGTAGCTGGTTTCACAAGCAAATAAAAGGGTGCAATAAACAGGGCAACTATCGGGAACTTAGGCAATTTTGCACCCTTTCGTTTATTTGGCGATTTTCTAAAAGCCTTGCTATATCAGCCTTTCAGGCATAAAAAAAGACGACTGGCGGATTGTATCCGTTTTGTCGTCCTTTTATGGCTCCCCCTGCTGGATTCGAACCGGCGACCCTTCGGTTAACAGCCGAATGCTCTACCGCTGAGCTAAGGAGGAATAAAAGCCCCTCCCATGAAGGGAGGGATGATGGATCCGGCAGCGACCTAGGTTTCCGGGCCGTCTCCAGCCAAGTATTTTCGGCACAGCTGAGCTTAACTACTGTGTTCGGGATGGGAACAGGTGTGGC
>QWCE01001965.1_pt1 | contig 27820 bp, 25 predicted proteins | sample 1972531 | NCBI WGS metagenome assembly QWCE01 (sample SAMN09866716, study PRJNA288562) | Human gut metagenome isolate term4_stool, whole genome shotgun sequencing... | reverse complement strand
CTTTTTGCGTAATGTGATAGATCAAATATTATTTTTTCTGGTTTGTAGGCTCCGAAAAGCCTTGTATTTACAGTGTTCCTAATAGGAAGTAATCATATGATTTTACGGCAGCTTAAAAACAGTCAAAAGCGCCGTCTTGGGGGCATTCCCAAGACGGCGCTTTTCATGATGGAAGTAGGCAAGTGCTTTCACGGCATAGAAGCCTTATCAGCACAAAGGGGAGATGATTCGCAGAACGCTGTCTAACATTCGGCTGTGCAGGGCCTTCCTCAGATCCTGCTGTGTGATTTTCTTACACAAGGGAAGGGTTTCTTCAAAATCCTGCTTCAAGTCCCGCAAAAGCGAGGCGCGGTAAAACAGGGCGTTGCATTCAAAATGAAGAAAAAGGCTGCGATAATCCAGATTTACCGTGCCCAGCATACCGATTTCATCGTCGAGCAGGCAGGCCTTTGCGTGGAGGAAGCCGGGGGTGTAGGTATAGATGCGTACGCCGGCCTCCAGCAGCGGGCGGAAAAAGCTCTGCGTCATCCGGTAGGCGAGCTTTTTATCTGGAACGCCGGGCACAAAGATACGCACATCAACGCCCCGCTGCGCTGCTCGCACAAAGGCGTCCAGCAGTGTGTCGCCCAGCATGAGATACGGGGTAAAAAACCACGCATATTGTGTCGCCTGCCCCAATAATTCCATATACAGATGGTTGCTGACCGCATCCCGGTTTGCGGGAGAATCGCAGTAGGGCAAGACATATCCATCCCCCTGCTCAGGGGGGCAGGGGCCGCAGGAATCCGGGAGCGTCAGGGGGTCTTTAGAAAAGGCGTTCCAGAATTCCGTGAACATCTGCACATAGTTCTGCACCGCCGGCCCCTCCAAACGGAAGCCGCCGTCCTTCCAGTACCCGTACTTTTCGATGTGGTTGATGTATTCATCCGCAAGGTTAATGCCGCCGCTGAAGGCAACTTTTCCGTCGATGACCAGGATTTTACGATGGTCCCGGTTATTCAGCGTTCCGGAAAGGAAAAGCCGCATGGGGTTAAAGGAAACGCACTTGATGTTCCTGCGCCGCAGATACTCTGCATATCCCGGCGGCAGTGTGGTCAGGCTGCCGAGATCGTCATAGATGATCCGAACATCCACGCCACAGGCAGCCTTTTGGACCAATGTGGCGAGCATGGACTGCCACATTTTGCCCTCTGAAATAATGAAATACTCCAGATAGATATACTTTTCCGCCTGCTCCAGCGCCCTTAGCATCACCGGGAACATCGCCTCTCCCGACGGATAATACCGGGCGTCCCGGTTTCTTTGGACCGGATAACGGCTCAGCCGGGAGGCGTAGTGAAATATCTGTGCCATATGAGGCGATTCCTGCTCCAGTTCGTGGGCCGCGTCTGCCTCTGCCTTCGGCGGCCCGATCTCGGCAACAGCCTTTTCCAGGCGACGGTGCAGCGGGCGGCTGGTTTTTTTATCGCCGAAGCCCAGATATAAGATCGCGCCGAACAGGGGAAAGGCAAGTATGCAGATCAGCCACAGGATCTTATAGGCCGGTTCGTCGCGCTTGGATGCCACATAGAGGACAAACAGCACCGCTAAAACGGTGAGTACGATATTGATAGGCAGCGCATACGGCGCGAGAAATTCCAGCAGTCCCCAAAGCCAGGTGAGCTGTATCAGGACTGCAAGGGCCGTAACGATCAGGCGGCTGCCGATGATCCGTTTATAGCTCCGCTTCATAGGCTGCCTCCCCATTCCTGCCGCACAAAAGGTAGTTTTCATTGCGTGTTGTCAAAAGATAGATAGATTTCATACGCCTTTCACCTCAGGGCCGTGCTCCGATACAGCATTTCAGCGTCTTAAAAAAGTCTTTTTACCCCTTTTTACTGCTCCGCGAAATACTGGGGGCCGGCGCCGCAGATGGGGCATTTATAGTCCTCGGGGAGGGTGTCGCCCTCGTAAACATAGCCGCACACCTTGCAGACATAGCGCTTGCCGCCGGCGGGCTTTTCCTCTTTTTCCTCGGCCCGGCGGACATCCTTGGCCAGCAGGTCAGCCAGGGTATCCAGCTGCAGCACCTGGTCGGGACGCAGGGCAGACTTTACCGTGAGGGTGTCGCTGACCTTCTCCCAGTGCAGGGGCTCAATGATCTGCTCCATACCCTTTCCGGCGGCGGGAGACCAGGAGCCGTTTTCCAGGATGGCGTAGCGGCGGTTTGCCAGCTTGTGGGCCGCCAAATCATGGAGAAGCTGCTCCATGCAGATGAACACGCCCATATTATAGGTGGCGGAGGCCAAAACGATATGACTGTACTTAAAGGCATCGGACACAATGCTGCTGAGGGGGACCACAGAGGTATCGCGCATGGTGACGGGAACACCCTGCTCCGCCAGACGGCAGGCCAGGATATTGGCAGCGCTCTCCGTGTCGCCATAAATGGAGGCGTAGGCAATAAGCACGCCCCGGACCTCCGGCTGATAGGTACTCCACAGCAGATGCTTATGAAGAATGTAATCCAGATCCTTGCGCCACACGAAGCCGTGAAGGGGCAGGAGCATGGCAATGTCCAGCTTTGCCGCCTTATCCAGCACCGCCTTCACCTGGGGGCCGTACTTACCCACGATGTTGGTGTAGTAGCGGCGGCACTCGTCCAGGCAGTCCCGGTCAAAGTCCACCTCGTCGGCAAAGAGGTGGCCATTGAGAGCGCCGAAGCAGCCGAAGGCGTCCGCCGACAGCAGGAGCTTGTCCGTACGGTCGTAGGTCATCATCACCTCGGGCCAATGGACCATGGGCGCCGCCACAAATTGCAGCGTATGGCGACCGGTGCAGAGGGTGTCCCCCTCCTTGCACACGCGGATGCGGTCGTCGTAGACATGACCGAAGAACTGGCCGATCATGGTCTTGGCCATGGCGGTGCAGAGGATCTGCACATTCGGGAAGCGCAGCACCATGTCCTCCAGCTCGGCGGTGTGGTCAGGCTCCATGTGGTGGACCACGATGTAGTCCAGGGTGCGGCCATCCAGGGCGTGGTACAGATTTTCCCGGAACTGGTGGATCACCTGGGCATCCACCGTGTCAAACAGGACGGTCTTTTCGTCCAGAAGCAAATAACTGTTATAGGAAACGCCCTCCGGCACGCCGAACACGCCCTCGAACACCGCCAAGCGGCGGCTGTCGGCTCCGATCCAGGTGTAATCATCATTGACTTTGCGAACACAATACATATTGGTTCCCTCCCGGTATATTTTTTTGTTATTATACTGCAAAAAATTTTGATTGACAAGGGCAGATAGAAAAGAAAAAAGCCTCGCAGAGTTTGCCGCCCGCAGGCGGCAAAAAATTAAAATCATTTTTCACCGCGACATGTGCGTGGGGAAAAATACCTCTCAGACTGCAAGTGTGGAATTTTTGCGCCCGGCGCAAAAATTATGCGCGAAGCAGGCTGCAAACCTTTTGTCGGAAAATTCCTTCGGAATTTTCCGACAGCAAAAAAAGTGCAGCCCGGAGACTGCACTTTTTTGCGGATACTATATAGACTTAGGCCTTCTTAGCGATGTCGCACAGGGCGGTGAACGCCACGGCATCGTTGATAGCCATTTCGGACAGCATCTTGCGGTTGATCTGGATGCCAGCCACCTTCAGGCCGTGCATAAAGGTGGAGTAGTTCATGCCGTTCTGCTTGCAGGCAGCGGAGATACGGGTGATCCACAGCTGACGGAAGTCGCGCTTCTTCAGCCGGCGACCTACATAGGCGTAGGTCAGGGACTTCATGACCTGCTCATTGGCCATCTTGAAGTGCTTGGACTTGGCACCCCAGTAACCCTTGGCCAGCTTCAGGGTCTTATTTCTTCTTTTACGCGCCATCATTGCGCCTTTAACTCTTGCCATTTGTACTTGCCTCCTATTCTAACGATTCCGTCGATTATTTGTAAGGGATCATCTTGCGGATGGTCGCCTCGTTGGTGCAGTCGGCATAAGTGCCGGAGCGCAGGCGACGGCCACGCTTGGTGTCCTTCTTGGTCAGGATGTGGCTCTTGAAAGCGTGGGCTCTCTTGACCTTGCCGGACTTCGTCAGATTGAAGCGCTTCTTTGCGCCGCTATGGGTCTTCAGTTTAGGCATGATAAATACTCCTTCCGTATGCTCTCCGCCCGGTGGCGGAAAGATAAATTACTTGCCTGCTTTGGGGGAGAGGAAAATGAACATATTCCGTCCCTCCATCTTGGCAGCCTTTTCCAATGTTGCTGTGTCGGCGCACTGCTCCGCAAACTTGTTCAGCAGATCCCGGCCGATATCCGTGTGGGCCATTTCACGGCCACGGAAGCGGACAGACACCTTGACCCGGTTGCCGTCTGCCAGGAACTTCTGGGCGTTTTTCAGCTTGGTGTTGAAATCGCCCACATCAATGCCCGGGGACATCCGGATCTCCTTGATCTCCACCACATGCTGATTTTTTCTGGCTTCCTTCTCGCGCTTGCTCTGCTCAAACTTGTACTTGCCGTAGTTCATCAGCTTGCACACAGGGGGCACAGCCTGCGGAGAAATCTTTACCAGGTCCAAACCGCGCTCGTCTGCGATGTGCAGGGCCTCCTCCGCGGAAACAATGCCCATCTGTTCGCCGGTCTCACCGATGAGGCGGATCTCCTTATCGCGGATCTCCTCGTTCAATTCATGCTGCAGCTTGCTAATGGCCGAAACACCTCCATTCAAAAATAAAAACACGGATGCCGAAAGCACCCGCATAGCCTAAACACCGCCCCAAAATCGGGAGGGCGCTGCGCTATTGACCTCTTTGCCTGTGGCGGGAGGTGAGGCGGATGCATCCAGCCTTCTTTGTTTTTCCTATGGTATTGTAGCACCCGGGCGGGGCAATGTCAATATTTTTTTGAGAAAAATTTGTATATTTCACCGGGGTCATGGCACACTAAGGGCGTACACAGTTCGGAAAAGGAGGTGCTCAACATGGCTAAGAACAACCAGAACAAGAACCAGAATCAGAATCAGAACAAAAACGGCAAAAATGAGAACCAGGAGCAAAACAAGCAGGCCAAGGAGTGCAACTGAGTCAGCCGACCGGGAGCCCGTGCTTTCCCCTCTTGAAAGCATGGGCTCCCGGACCGTCTCTGCAAGGCTCTTTGCCCCGCCGTCCGATTACATAATTTTCTTACAAGCCGTCAAACAAATTCACCTGGCTGGTGTCCGCCATACCCGCAAAGGCCCCCAGGGCCTTCAGCTGCTCGATATGGGTCTTGGACAGCTTGCTGCAGCACATGGAAAACTCCTCCACGGAGATGAAGGTCTTGCCCTTGCGCTTTTCCACCGTGTCCTGGGCGGCGGCCTCCCCCAGTCCATGGACGGAGATCAGCGGCGGCAGCAGCCCGCCCTCGGTGATGATGAATTTCGAGGCATCGGACCGGTAAATATCGATGGTGTCAAAGTGGAAGCCCCGGAGATAAAACTCGTAGCACACCTCCAGGGTCACCAGCAGGTTTTGCTCCACGGCGGTGGCGTCCTTGTTGTTCTCGATCTCGTGAATTTTTCGCTCCACGGCCTCCTTTCCGGCGCAGCAAAACTCCGCGTCAAAGGCCTTGGCCCGGATGGTGAAGAAGGTAGCGTAGAAGGCCAAGGGCTCATGGACCTTGAACCAGGCGATGCGGAAGGCCATCATCACATAGGCCACGGCGTGGGCCTTGGGGAAAAGATAGCCGATCTTGGCCAAGGACTCGATGTACCACTGGGGCACCCCGTGCTCCTCCATGGCCTCCACCCAGCCCTCCTGGAAGCCGCCCTTTTTCACCTTGCCCTTTCGCACGGCCTCCATGATCTTAAAGCTCATTTTCGGGTCCAGACCCATGGAGATGAGATAGAGCATAATGTCGTCACGGCAGCCCACGGTCTGCAGAACCGAGGCCGTACCGCCCACGATCAGCTCCCGGGCGTTTCCAAGCCACACATCCGTGCCGTGGGAAAAGCCCGAAAGCCGCACTAAAGTGTTAAAATCCTTGGGCTGGGTATCTATGAGCATCTGCCGGGTGAAACGGGTATTGAACTCCGGGATGGCCACGGCGCCGGTGGGGCCCAGAAGCTCGTCATTTTCAAAGCCCAGCACCTTAGAGGAGGTAAAAATGCTCATGGTATCCGGGTCGTCCAGGGGAATAGCCCGGGCGTTGACCCCGGTGAGGTCCTCCAGCATACGGATCATGGACGGGTCATCGTGGCCCAGCATATCCAGCTTCAGGAGGTTGTCCTCCATGCAGTGGTATTCAAAATGGGTGGTGATGGTCTCGGCATCCTCGGCATCTGCCGGGTGCTGCACGGCGGTGAAATCCTCCACATCCATATCGTCCGGCACCACCACCAGGCCGCCGGGGTGCTGGCCCGTGGTGCGCCGCACGCCCACGCAGCCCAGGGTCAGGCGGTTCATCTCCGCGTTTCCGGCGGTGATGTCCCGCTCCTCCAGATATTTTCGCACAAAGCCGTAGGCGGTCTTTTCCGCCAGGGTACCGATGGTCCCGGCCCGGAACACCTGGGTCTCGCCGAACATCTCCACCGCGTGGCGGTGGGCCCGGGCCTGGTATTCCCCGGAGAAGTTCAGGTCGATATCCGGCACCTTGCCGCCGCCGTAGCCCAGGAAGGTCTCAAAGGGGATGTCAAACCCGTCCTTGACCAGCTTTTCCCCGCACTGGGGGCAGATTTTATCCGGCATATCCGCGCCGCAGCCGTAGCTGCCGTCGGTGATGAACTCCGTGTGCTTGCACCGGGGGCAGCGGTAGTGGGGCGGCAGGGAGTTCACCTCTGTGATGCCCGCCATATAGGCAACCAGCGACGACCCCACAGATCCTCGGGAGCCCACCAGATACCCGTTTTCCAGGCTCCGCTGCACCAGCTTTTGGGCCGACATATACACCACATCGTACTTGCCCAAAATGCCGCCCAGCTCCACATTCAGCCGGTCCACGATGAGCTGGGGCGGGTTTTCCCCGTAGAGCTCATGGCACTTGCTCCACACCATGTCGTGAAGCTCCTGCTCGGAATTTTCCAGTCGCGGCGGGAAAAGCTGTCCCGGAGGCAGCAGCTCGATCTCCTCCACCAGATCCGCAATGGCCCGGGTATTTTTCACCACCACCTCGTAGGCGGTCTCCTCTCCCAGATAGGAAAATTCCTCCAGCATTTCGTCGGTGGTCTTGAAGTAAATGGGCAGGCTCTTGTCCGCGTCGGGAAATTTTTTGCTGGCCAGGAGCACATGGCGGAAAATCTCGTCCTCCGGCTCCATGAAATGCACATCTCCGGTGGCGCAGACGGGCTTATGAAGCTCTGCGCCCAGGCGGACGATGGTGCGGTTAAAGTCCCGCAGCTCCTCCTCGTCCCGGGCCTCGCCGCTGCGCAGCATGAAGGCGTTGTTGCACAGAGGCTGGATCTCCAGGTAGTCATAAAAGGAGGCGATGCGCTTCAGCTCGTCCCAGTCCTTGTGCTCCACCACCGCCCGGAAAAGCTCTCCGGCCTCGCAGGCGGAGCCGATGATAAGCCCCTCCCGGTGGGCGGCCAGCTCGGTCTTGGGAATGATGGGGAAGCGCTTGAAATACTTCAGGTTGGAGGCCGACACCAGCTGATACAGGTGCTTGAGCCCCAGCTTGTTTTTTGCCAAAATAATAATGTGCTTGGGTCTGCGGTGGTTCTTATTGCCCAAGGGCCGCAGCTCCAGCATTTTTCCGTTTATTTCCTGCAGGCGGCTGATGCCCAGCTCCCGGCGCATTTTCTCGAAAAAGGGGATGAGCATATAGCCCACCATGCCCGCATCGTCCGAGGCACGGTGATGATTAAAGGCGGGCAGATCCAGGTGCTCCGCCACCACATCCAGCTTAAATTTATTCAGCTCCGGCAGGAGATTTTGGGCCAAAATCAGGGAGTCCACATAGGTGGGAGAAAAATCCAGTCCCGCCCGGCGGCACCCCTCCCGAATGAAGCCTATGTCAAACTCCGCATTGTGGGCCGCCAGAGGCCGCCCATCTACGAATTTCAGGAACGCCTCCAAAGCCTCCTTGGGCTGGGGCGCGTCCTTGAGCATAGCGTCGGTGATGCCCGTGAGGCCGATAATTTCCGGGGTCAGCCGGCGGCCAGGGTTTACAAAGGTCTGAAAGCGGTCCGTAATTTCCCCGTTTTTCAGCACCACCGCGCCGATCTCCGTGATGGCCTCCTTCATCACCTGCAGGCCCGTGGTCTCAATGTCGAAGCAGACGATCTCGTCGTCAAAATCCTGGTCCGCCGGGCCGTGTACCACCACCCGATCGTCCAAATTGTTGATAAAGTACCCCTCTACGCCATAGAGAATTTTGATCTTTCCCTTGGCCGTGTGCCAGGCATCGGGAAAGGCCTGGCACACCCCGTGGTCGGTGAGGGCAATGGCCGGGTGGCCCCAGGAAATGGCCTCCTTGATCACCGCCGCCGGGTCTGTCAGGGCGTCCATGTTGGACATACGGGTGTGCAGGTGCAGCTCCACCCGCTTCTCCCTGGCCGTATCCTTCCGGGCCTCGTGGCCGATCTTCACGATGTTGAAGGGGGCCAGCTGCATATCCTTTCCGTCCCTGGTCAGCTCCATGATCCCCTGGACCCGCAGCCACATACCCGGGGCGATGGCGCTTTGCAGGCTGCCCAGCTCCTTGGTCTGCATATACTTGCGGACGGTGACGGAGTTTTGGTTATCCGTTATGTCAAAGGTCAGGACCCACACCCCGGGCCGCCGGGTCTCGTGGCAGTCAAAGAAGAATACCTTGCCCTCCACCACCACGGTGCCCATCTTAGGGTTCAGCCCCTCCATGGAGATGGGCCGACCCTTGATGGGCTTGCCCAGCAGCACCTGCTCTGCGCTCTTTTTTTCGCTGGCAGACACGAAGCGCAGCCGTATCTGGCGCAGGTCATAGTGGGTCTGCAAAAGCTGCTCCAGGGCGGTCACGGCGGCCTCCGGCACCGAATGCTGGCACTCCACCTCCGCCTCCAGGGCGCGGCTCTCCCGATTCACCTCTCCGCTCACCACCTTGGCCCCCGTCAGCATAGACCGAAACTCCTGGGGCGGCAGGAAACTCCCAAAAAAGTCAAAAAATCCGATTTTCTCCATACTTACAGCTTCTCGATCTCTTCCATCAGCGCATCCACCAGCTTCTCCTCCGGGACCTTATACAGAATCTCGCCCCGGCGGAATACCAGGCCCTCGCCCTTTCCTCCGGCGATGCCCACATCGGCGGCAGCGGCCTCTCCGGGCCCGTTGACCACGCAGCCCATCACCGCCACGGTGATGTTTTTATCGCAGCTCTCCAGCCGCCGCTCCACCTCCCGGGCAATGGGGATCATGTCGTACTGCGTCCGCCCGCAGGTGGGACAGGAGACCAGATTCGGCCCGAAGCGCCGCACCCCGGCGGCGGAAAGAATCTGCTTGGCCGCCCGCACCTCCTCCACCGGGTCTGCCGTGAGGCTCACCCGCACGGTGTCGCCGATGCCCAGGCACAAAAGGCCCCCGATACCCATGGCGGACTTCAAAATGCCCATGGTGGGTGTACCCGCCTCGGTGACGCCCAGGTGCAGGGGATAGTCCGTCTGGGCCCGCAGAAGCTGGTAGGCCCGCATATTCACCGGCACATTCGAGCATTTCACGGAGATGCAGATGTTGTCAAAATTACAGTCGTTTAAAAGATGCACATGGCCCAGGGCGCTCTCCACCAAGGCCTGGGCCGTAACGCCGCCGTACTTGGCCAGCAGTTCCTTTTCCAGAGACCCGCCGTTGACGCCGATGCGGATGGGGATGCCCCGCTCCTTACAGGCGTCCGCCACGGCCCGCACCCGGTCCTTGGACCCGATGTTTCCGGGGTTGATGCGAATTTTATCCGCCCCCTGCTCCGCGCACATAAGGGCCAGCTTATAGTCAAAATGGATGTCGCACACCAGGGGGATGTGGATGTGCCGTCTGATCTTCCCCACGGCCCGGGCTGCCTCCATATCCGGCACGGCCACCCGGATGATCTCGCACCCGGCCTCCTCCAGACGGAGGATTTGGCCCACCGTGGCCTCCACATCCCGGGTAGGCGTGTTGCACATGGACTGTATGCTCACGGGGGCGCCGCCGCCCACGGCCACGCTGCCCACCTGAATTTGCTTACTCATGTTCTCATACGCTCCTTTCTCCCGCGCCTAAAGCGCAAAAAGCCTCGCAGAATTCGCCGCCAGTTATTGGAAAATTTTCCACACATCCTGGAAGGTCACCGCCAGCATCAGCAGCATCAGCAGCACAAACCCGGCAATGTGGACATAGCTCTCGAATTTCTGCGGAATACGCTTGTGTACAAGCAGCATACACAGGGCGTTGATGATCAGGAAGAAAATCTTTCCCCCGTCCAGAGCCGGCAGGGGCAGCAGGTTCATTACCGCCAGGTTTACCGCGATCATAGCCGCCAGATACGCAATATTCCGCACGGCGGCGGCGGTGGAGCCGCTATTCTGGCCCACATCGGTGATGACCGTCACAATGCCCACCGGGCCGCTGATGTCCTTGACCCCGGCCTGGCCCGTCACCAGCATCTGCATCGACAGGCGCGCCATGCGCACGAAGTCCGCGGCATTGGCAAAGCTCATTTGCAGCCGGTCTCCCAGGGTGGTCTCCTTCACGGTGAAGTTCAGCCCGTAGCCGGTGTAGGCCTTGCCGCTCTGGTCGGTGTACTCCCGGCGCTCCATGGAAACCCCCGAAAGCTCCACCTTTTTCCCGTCCCGCACCACGGTCAGGTCGTACTGCCCCGTTTGGTTCAGGTTCAGCAGCAGCGACAGGTCGCTGTACACATAGATCTTTTCCCCGTCGATGGCCGCGATGCGGTCCCCCACCTGCAGGGTCTCCTGGAGGGGGCAGCCGTCGGCAAAGCTCCCGATAACGGGCTGGACCATGGTTTTCACGCCGCTATTGAGGCACAGGATAATAAGCAGGCCCGCAAGGAAATTCATCCCCGCCCCAGCGGCAAAGATCAGCAGCTTCGCCCAAAAGCCCTTGTTTTCCAGGGCCCGGGGATCGCTGGAGGCCTCGTCCTCCCCCTCCATGGCGCAGAATCCGCCAAAGGGAAGGCACCGCAGGGCGTACAGGGTCTCCCCCTTTTGCTTCTTGCAAATGGCCGGGCCCATGCCGACGGAGAACTCATTCACCCGCACGCCGCAGGCCTTGGCGGCCATAAAATGCCCCAGCTCGTGTACGGCGATGAGCACGCCGAACACCAGCACCGCAATTAAAATATATACAACAGTGGACATAGTCACTCCCATCTGACGCCCCGGGCGTCGGTGACTGTCGAAAAACCCTCCGGGTTTTTCCGACAAAAGGTTTGCGGTCTGCTGCGCGCATAATTTGTCCGTCTATGACGGACAAATTCCACACTGGCAGCCCGAGCGGTATTTTCTCTCACGCACATGTCGCGAGAGAAAATGATTTCATTTCTTTGCCGCCTGCGGGCGGCAAACTCTGCGAGGCTTTTTTGACACACTGTGACGCACCGGGCGTCGGTGATTTACCCGGCGGCCTCCCGGCCCAACCGGTCTGCCTCCAGTATATCCGCAAGGCTCGGCTGATATTTCACCGCTACCCGGGAAAGAGCCTGCTCCACCCGGCGGGAAATATCGTTAAACCCTATCTCCCCCCGCAAAAATTGCGCAACGGCCACTTCATTGGCCCCGTTCATAATGGCGCAGGCGGTGCCCCCGGCGGCGGCGCACTGCTTGGCAATGCGCAGGCAGGGAAAGGCCGTCTCGTCCGGGGCGCTGAAGGTCAGAGGCCCGCAGGAGAGCAGGTCCAAGGTCCTGTCCGGGGTCTCGGCCCGGTAGGGATAGGTCAGGGCATAGCGGATGGGCAGCTTCATGTCCGGCGTACCCAGCTGGGCCAGCATGGCCCCGTCCCGGAACTCCACCAGGGAATGCACAATGCTCTGGCGGTGGATCACCGCCTCCACCTGAGAAAGAGGCAGCCCGTAAAGCCGCATGGCCTCGATGATTTCCAGGCCCTTATTCATAAGGGTAGCGGAGTCGATGGTGATTTTTGCACCCATGGTCCAGTTGGGGTGGCGCAGGGCGTCTCCCGCCGTCATATGCTCCAGCTCTGCAAAGCTCTTGCCGAAAAACGGCCCTCCGGAGCAGGTGAGCAGCAGGCGCTTAATTTCGCTTCTGTCCCGGCAGCCCTGAAGGCTCTGAAATATAGCCGAATGCTCCGAGTCCACCGGCACGATCTCCGCGCCGTATTTTTTCGCCTCGGCCATCACCAGCTCCCCGGCGCACACCAGGGTCTCCTTATTGGCCAGGGCAATGCGCTTTTTCTTTCGGATGGCCGCGAGCGTCGGCTCCAGGCCCACGCTGCCCATGACCGCCGTGACCACGGTGTCACTCTCCGCCAGCTCCGCAGCCGCTAAAAGGCCCTCCATGCCGCTCATGACCTGGATGGGCAGGTCCTTCAGCCGCTCCCGCAGCTCCCGGGCCGCCGCCTCCTCATACACGGCAGCAAGGCACGGGCGAAACTGCCGTGCCTGCTGCTCCAATAAATCGATCTGTCTTCCGGCGGTGAGGGCCGCCACCCGCAGGCCCAGCTCCTCCGCCACCTGCAGCGTCTGCCGGCCAATGGAGCCGGTGCTGCCTAAAATGGAAATACACTTACTCATTTTTTCTCACATTCCCACGCTCACAGCGATCATCCACACCACCGGGGCGGCGAAAATAACGCTGTCAAACCGATCCAGCACGCCGCCGTGGCCCGGCAGCAGACGTCCGTAGTCCTTGATGCCGAACTGGCGCTTGATAATGGAAAAGCTCAAATCACCCAGCTGGCCCATAAACGCCCCCACCAGGCCGATGACCATGCACCAACCGATCGGCAGCGGCTCCACCGTGACAAAAAAGAACACGATGCGGAACACGATCATCCCCAGCACGCCGCCTGCCAGGCCGCCCACAGCGCCCTCCACGGTCTTTTTGGGGCTGGCCTTGGGAGCCAGCTTGTGCTTGCCGCAGGCCATGCCCGTAAACAGGGCCGCCGAGTCACTCATAAAGGCCGCCACCAGGGGCATCAGCACCAGCCCGCCGCCGTAGGTAAGCAGCCGCAGCCGCAGCAGGCAGCTCATGGCCAGAGGGATGGCCACACCGCCCAGCAGCACCGCGCAGATGTCCTGAAACGCAATGGCATTCTCCCGGCCATACCACCGCACCGCCAGGAAAAACAGCAGCGCCACGCCGGCGCACAGCAGCCAGGGGGCCGCCGCCAGGACGGTTTTCTTATATGTGTCCATACCCGCGTAGGTGGAAAACACCGTCAGCACGGCCAAAACTCCCGCCAGCACCCAAAGCTGCTTGGTTTTTTCCGGGCCGCACACCGCCGCCAAAAGCTCATGGGCTCCGATGATGCCCAAGGCCGCCAGCAGCGCCGCCGTAGCCCAATGGGGGGCCCAGCACAGCACCAAAAGCAGCAGCGGTATACCCACCACCGCCACCAGAATTCTCTGTTTCATAGCTTAAATTCCTCGTTTATATCTCTTACTTCACGCCGCCGAACCGCCGGTCCCGCTGCTGGTAGGCTACAATGGCCTCATCCAGGTCCTTTTCGCCGAAATCCGGCCACAGGGTATCGCAGAAGTAAAACTCCGAATACGCGCACTGCCACAGCAGGAAATTGCTCAGCCGCAGCTCCCCGCCGGGGCGAATGATAAGCTCCGGGTCGGGGATACCGGCGGAGTAGAGGTGCTTTTCCAGATTCTCCTCCGTCATCTCCTCCCCCGCCGCCGCGCAGAGCTTGGCCGCATGGAGGATCTCATCCCGTCCGCCGTAGTTGATGCACAGGTTTGCCTGGAAGCCATCCACCCGGTCGGCCACGGCGTTCGCCCTGCGGGCCAGGTCCTGCAGCTCCGGGCTCAAGGCCGAGAGATCACCGAAAAAGCGGAGCTTCATCTTATCCCGCTCCATGGTGTCAATGGCCTCCTGCATATACTTTTTAAGCAGGCTCATCAGCGTGCTTACCTCGTCGGCGGGCCGCTTCCAGTTCTCCGTGGAGAAGGCGTAAATGGTCAGGTATTCCACGCCCAGTGCCTTGCACTGCAGGGCAATTTTACGAAATGTCTCCGCGCCGACCTTATGTCCGGCAGTACGAGGAAGCCCGCGCTTCTTCGCCCAACGACCGTTGCCGTCCATAATGATAGCGATGTGGCGGGGAAGGCGGCTTTTATCCACCTGCCCCGCCTTATGAGAGACTTTTTTAGAAAACAGTCCCATCAGACCGACATCAGTTCCTTTTCCTTGATGTCCAGGAGCTTATCCAGCTCCTTGCAGTTGTCGTCGGTGATCTTCTGCAGGTCCTTTTCCGCCATTTTCAGCTCGTCCTCGGTGATCTCGGATGCCTTCTGCATCTTCTTAAACCTGTCCATAGCGTCCCGGCGGATGTTGCGCACGGCCACCTTGCCGTTTTCGGAGTACTTGTGGATCTGCTTTACCAGCTCCTTGCGGCGCTCCTCGGTGAGCTGGGGGAAGGACAGGCGGATGCACTTGCCGTCGTTCTGGGGATTGATGCCCAGGTCAGACTCCAAAATGGCCTTTTCAATGGCCCGCAGCAGGGACCCGTCCCAGGGGGTGATGACCAGGGTCCGGGGGTCCGGAGAGGCAACGCTGCCCACCTGCTGGATGGGCGTGGGGGTGCCGTAATAGTCCACGGAAATACGGTTGAGCACGGCGGCATTGGCCCGGCCCGCCCGCACGGCGGCAAAGTCGTTTTTAACGGACTCGATGCTCTTTTTCATTTTCTCTTCGTAAATCTTGTATTCATCTTTCAGCATGGGGTTAAGCCTCCTTTACGATCGTACCGATTTTTTCTCCGCGCAGGGCGCGAATGATGTTGTAGGGGTCCTTCAGGGCAAATACCAAAACGGGGATGTGGTTATCCATAGACAGGCTGGTGGCGGTGCTGTCCATAACGGACAGATGCTGGGCCAGCACATCGTCATAGGTGATGGAGTCGAATTTCTTGGCATCGGCAAACTTGGCCGGGTCGCAGTTGTAAACGCCGTCAATGTTCTTGGCCAGCAGGATGACATCCGCGCCGATCTCCGCTGCCCGCAGCACCGCTGCGGTGTCCGTGGAGAAGAAGGGACTGCCGATGCCGCAGCCGAAGATGACCACCCGCCCCTTTTCCAGGTGCCGAATGGCCCGGGCCCGGATATAGGGCTCCGCCACTTCTTTAATTTCCAGCGCGGTCTGCACCCGTACATCCACGCCCTTCTGCTCCAGCACATCGGCCATGGCCATGCAGTTCATAGCCGTGGCCAGCATACCCATGTGGTCGGCCCGGGTGCGCTCGATGTAGCCCTCGCCGTTCTTCACGCCGCGCCAAAAGTTGCCGCCGCCGATGACGATGCCCACCTGCACGCCCATCTCCACGCATTCCTTAATCACATCCGCCACCTGACCCATAACGCCGAAGTCCAGGCCAAAGTGCTTTTCTCCCGCCAGGGCCTCGCCGCTGATTTTCAGCAGCACCCTTTTATATTTCGGCTCGTCCATACGAATCCTCCCTCATTTATTCTTCATAGTATTCTACAATATTTCCCGCCCTTTGTAAATGAAATTTTCATAAATGCTCCGTCTTGTTTTTCTCAGCCCATGGGATATAATGAAATTATTGAGGCTATTCTTGTAAAGCCGATGTATCCCCCAGGCACGGCTTCGCCGTGCCAGCCCCCTTTAGGCAAGGGGGCCGAGGGGACGGGGGACGCGGATTGCCACAGCCAGTGTGCGCACTGGCTGTGGCAATGACACATTGCAAGGAGTGCGGTGTGCGGCGGGACCCATGTGTCCCGCCCTACAAGCGTTTTTGTAGGGCAGGGCCCGCGTGCCCTGCTGGGAGTGCGGTGCGTTGTCGGCGGGCGGACAGAGGCGTCCGCCCCTACGGATGCATTAACGGTGTCATTGCGATGCCAGTGACCGATGTCACTGGTGTGGCAATCCGTTCCCCCCGACCTTTGTGCAGAGGTATTACGGATTCCCACGACCAGTCTGCGGACTGGTCTCGGAATGACACGCAAATTCTTTCGGCTTCTGTCCTTGCGATGCCGGTTCGCAAACCGGCTGCGGCAATCCGCACCTCCAAAGGGACGAAAGCACGGCTTCCCACAGCCGCTTCGCTCCCCGGGAATGACAAAAACAATGTTTTCAAAAAAGGAGAAAAACATCATGGAGCTTCGCCCCGTTTTAGGCAGCACCTATGTGGCCGACGGTGCCACCGCCCTGCTGCCCATTTATAAGCTAAACAGCACCGACATTGTCCTTCTGGACACCGGCTATGCCAAGTTAGACCGCAGCGCCCTGACCCACCTGCTGGATGATAACGACTTTCATCTCAAGGGCATTCTCTGCTCCCACGCCCATTTCGATCACACCGGCAATGTCCGCTATCTGCAGCAGCGCTACGGGGCCTTGGCCGCCGCCCAGCTCATTGAGGCGGGCATCTCCGTAAACCCCGACGCCTATCGGGCCAACTATGTAGCCCTCACCTATGGCCGCAGCCGGGCCTATTTCCTGGAGGAGTGCTTCACCGCCGATGTCATCATCCCCGCAGACGCCACGGAGCTGACCTTCTGCGGCGCGAGGTTCGGCATCCTTCAGCTCCCCGGCCACAGCGCCGGTCACATCGGCATCGTCACCCCCGACGGGGTGGCCTACCTGGGGGACTGCCTTATCAGCCGCTCAGAAATAGAAGGTGCCAAGCTCCCCACCTCCATGTTCATCGCCCGGGACTTAGAGAGCAAGCAAAGCCTCTACTCCCTCCGCTGCCCTGCCTACATTGTGGCCCACAAGGAGGTGCTGACGGACATCACCGAACTCATCGGAGAAAACATCCGCTTCATCCGGGATAAGGCCCGGGAAGTGCTCTCCTGCCTGCAGGACGGCATGACCTTTGACCAGTGGATCTATGAATTCTGCAAAAAGGAGAATGTCCGCACCCACAATCAGCTGAAGTTCAGCATCGTGGAGCGCAACTTTTCCAACTTCGTCGCCTGGATGGAGGACGAGGGCCTGGTGGAGATCCGCCGGGAATTCTGCGCCAAAAAATATTACCGTACCTAACCCCCCGAAAAGCACCGCAGCCGTCCCTCTGCGCCGGGGCCCGGCGGGGTGAAAATGCCTTGCGGCAGACAAAAAGAGCTTGTCCCCTGCATCTGCGGAGACAAGCTCTTTTATGCTCTTTTAAGAGGCGTAGATTTTGCCGATAAGCCAGTTCAGCGCCCGGGCGGGGAGAATTTTGGTCAGGAGCACCGCCGCTTTATAGGAAAAGCCGATGGTGTACAGGGGCTTGTGTCCGGTTTTCAGGGCCACCTTTCCCACAAAGGCGCCGGCCTTGGCCGGGTCCATGCCCGTCTGCTCGTCGTGCTCCATGCGCTTTACGGAGCGGCTGATGCGCCCGGCGTAAATCTCGTCCCCCTGGCCCACCTTGTGGCGGGCGGCGGTAAAGCCGGTGTGGATGTCCCCGGGCATTACGGCGCAGACGGTGATGCCGAAGGGCCGCAGCTCATTGCCCAGGGCCATGGTATAAGAATTGATGGCCGCCTTGGACGCGGAATAATAGGTCTGGAAGGGGATGGGCACCGGGGCCGCCACGGAGCTGAGATTCACAATGCGGCCGCTGCCCCGGCTGCGCATGGCGGCAATGACCGCCCGGTTCATACGCACCATGCCGAAGAAATTCACCTGAAACTGGTGCTGGGCCTCCTCTGTGTCCGTAAACTCCACAGCCCCGCTGATGCCGAAGCCCGCATTATTCACCAGGATGTCAATATGCCCGGCCTCCTGCAGAATCTGCTCCACCGCCCGGCGGACGGACTCCTCGTCCGTCACATCGGCCCGGATGTGCCTGAGGCCCTCCACGCCCCCTTCACGGCGGCTCAGCTCATACACCGTGCAGCCGTTTTTTGCCAGGTACAGGGCCGTTTCCCGGCCAATGCCGGAGGTCCCGCCGGTGATAACAGCGATCTTACTCATGAAGCAGCACCTCCGCCATAATGTCCATAGCCTCGTCCAGCAGGGCCTCCCCCTCCGGAGTGGCCGGGGGCAGGGTGGGATTTACATACACGCCCCGGTCGTAAATCTTCTGGGCCGCGTCCAGGGTATGCATGGTCTCATAGGTATATATGGGGATGATGGGCGTAGGCGCGGACAGGGCCGACTCGCGAATTTTAAGGCCCCGGTCCGTGAAGCCCTTCCGGGCGTACAGGCTCAGATCCCGCAGACGCTCCGGCAGCTCCGGATGCTGCTCCAGCTTACGGAGGGCCGCCAGGGCCGTGGCGCAGTTGGCAGGAGGAATGGAGGCGGAGAAAATAAAGGGCCGGGAGTTGTGGCGCACATACTCCGTCACCGCCTTATCGGCCGCCATGTAGCCGCCCAGAGATGCCAGGGACTTGGAAAAAGTACCCATGTACACATCCACTTGGTCCTCCAGGCCGAAGTGGCTGGCGGTGCCCCGGCCGCCGGGGCCCAGAACGCCCAGGCCGTGGGCATCGTCCACCATGACCCGGGCCCCGTACTTCTTCGCCAGGGCGCAGATCTCCGGCAGCTTTGCAATGTCCCCGCCCATGGAGAACACGCCGTCGGTGACGATGAGGGCTCCGTTCTGCTCCGGCACCCGCCTAAGCTGCTTTTCCAGGTCCTCCATGTCGCTGTGGCGGTAGCGCAGCATTTTGCCGTAGCTCATCTGGCAGCCGGCATAAATGGACGCGTGGTTTTCCCTATCGCAGATCACATAGTCGTGCCGGCCCACCAGGGCGCTGATGATGCCCACATTGGACTGAAAGCCCGTGCCGAAGGTGATGACCCCTTCTTTATGCAGAAAGCTGGCCAAAGCCTCCTCCAGCTCCAGGTGCAGCTCCAGGGTACCGTTGAGGAACCGGGAGCCGCTGCAGCCGGTGCCGAACTTTTCCATGGTGCGCACGCCTGCCTCGATGACCTCCGGATCGGTGGTGAGGCCCAGATAGTTGTTGGACCCCAGCATGATGCGGCGCTTACCCTCCATCATCACCTCTACATCCTGCCGGGACTGCAAGGCCCGGAAGTAGGGATACACGCCCTTTTCCTGCAGGTCGGTGGCAAGAGAGGGGGCATAGCACTTTTCAAAAATATCCATATACTTCTCCTTTTCGGGGGGTGTTTCGTCTTATGTCAACCTATTATAATAAGACTATCTGGCATTTGTCAAATAAAATGTTTCCCGACCCGGAAATGTGACAGGAATTTCCCAATTTATTCACGAAATATTTATATTTCTGTGGTAATCCATGGTATACTAAGGAAAACCGTTTGAAAAAGCCGCAAGGAGGCAACTATGCCTAACAAGCCCACCCTCACCCAAAAACAGAAAAAAGCCGCCGCCCTGGCCACCCTCCTCCTCTTTATTCTCCTGTCCCTGGCGGTGTTTTGGTTCGTTGGCCGCCCCATGGTGCGCTTTGCCAAGGAGCCGGAGCTGTTCCGCCAGTGGATCGCCGGCCTGGGGCTGTGGGGCAAGGCCGTGTATGTGGGCATGTGTATGCTCCAGGTGGTGGTGGCCATCATCCCCGGAGAGCCCCTGGAGATTTGCGGCGGCTATGCCTTCGGCGGCGTATGGGGCAGCATTCTGTGTATGCTGGGTCTGTTTTTAGGCAGCGTTGCCGTCTTTTGGCTGGTGCGCCGCCTGGGTCAGCCCATAGTGGAGATCTTTTTCCCGCCGGAGAAGCTGGATAAGCTGCATTTTCTCAAAAGCTCCCCCAAGCGCAACTTCCTCTTTTGGCTCATTTTCACCATCCCCGGCACCCCCAAGGACCTGCTGTGCTACTTCGCCGGGCTTACGGACCTCCGCTGGGGCACCTGGCTGCTGCTGTGTACCGCAGGGCGGCTTCCCTCGGTACTCACCTCCACCGTAGGCGGCAGCGCCCTGGGTGGAAAAAGCTACCTTTTCGCGGCCCTGGTGTTCGGCGGAACGCTGCTTCTGTCTCTGGTGGGTCTGCTGATTTACCGCGGCGTATGCCGCCACCACGAAAAAGCCCGGAAAAACCCGGAAGAGCCCGAAGATTGACGGTTGCGCCCCGGAGTGAACTATGCTATAATATTTATTTAGAACTGACGGAACGGAATGGGACAATCCCAGCGGTACCAAGCCGCCGTAGACGGACATAGGCCGCCATCGCCATTGGGGCGCAGCTCCGAGAAGGCTTTGGCATCGGGCGTTCGGAGCCGGAATACATTCCCCAGTTCAGGCGGCCCGCGGCTCTTGGGGGATGCCCCGCGGTCGATACGGAAATACTATGCCCCCGCTTTGGGGGCTTTTTCTATTGCCCCGGAGAGGAGAAAAAATGAAGCTGAAAAAGAAAACCCTTTATAACATTCTGATGATCGCCGCCATCGCCGTCATCGCGGCCCTGGCCGTGTTTTTCGCCGGGCAGCATCTGGGCTGGTTCGATAAGCCCGCCCCGGAGGGCGAGGCCACCGCCATCACCGCCACAGTGCAAAAGGGCCTATCCAATCTCACCCGCGGCGGTATCGCCTCGGAGATCACCGGTGAGACCCGGCTCCGTAAGGGGGACACCGTCTCCGTTACCAGCGGCTATGTGTCCGCCAAGGTCGGGGGCTGCAGCCTGACGCTCTCTCAGGGCGCCAAGCTGGAGATCCTCTCCGCGAAGCCGGAGGATATGCAGATGCGCCTGGTGACGGGCGAGGCCTTCTGTCAGGCCGGCGATGCCGCTGTGACCCTGCACTACGGCGCCCACAGCGCCAAGCTCCGGAGCGCCGTGCTGGTGTGTACCGTCCGCACGGGGTCGGAGACTCTGTATGTGCTGGGCGGCTCTGTCAGCGACGGGGCCAACACCTTTGACGCCGGAAAGACCGGCAGCTATGTGGGTACAGAGCTCTCCGTACAGGATCTGGATCTCAAGGCCCTCAGCTCCTTTGCCCTGGAGTGCATTTTGGACAGTCAGGAGGACATGGTCTGCCATGCCGACGAGGTGAAGTCCGTACTGGATAGCCGCAATGCTACCTCCGAGCCCACCCAGCCCGAGGCGGATGAATCCACCGACACTACACCCGACAGCTCCGCGAAGCCCGACGAAACGCCCAAGCCTGCGGAAAAACCCACCTACTCCTGCACCATTGAGATCCGCTGTGATACGATCCTCAATAATAGGCAGGATCTGAGGCCGGGTCTGGATGTCTATGTGCCCGACAGCGGCACCATCCTCCCCACCACCACCGTCACCTTTACCGAGGGGGAGACCGTGTTCGATGTACTTAAGCGCATCTGCGATGCGCGGGGCATTCAAATCGAGTATAGCTACACGCCCATGTACGGCAGCTACTATGTCGAGGGCATCAACAACCTGTATGAGTTTGACTGCGGCCAGCAGTCCGGCTGGATGTACAAGGTCAACGGCTGGTTCCCCAACTACGGCTGCTCCAGCTACAAGCTGGAGGCCGGTGACACCATTGTGTGGGCCTACACCTGCAAGGGCCTGGGCACCGATGTGGGCGCTCCCGACTTTATGGGGTAATCCCCACACCTGCAAACAAATTTATAAGCAAAGGAGGCGATGGTCCTGCAAGAGTATGATGTGTTTTCCCGCTGCCACCCGGCGGTGAATTTCCTGTTTTTTGCAGCGGCCATCGTGCTGACGGTGGTGCTGTTTCACCCGGCATATCTGCTGGTGTCTCTGGTGTGCGGCGGAGCTTACTACGCTGCCCTGCGCCGGAGCCGCTGCGGTAAGACCCTCGGCTTTTTGCTGCTGGTGCTGGTGCTGGTAGCGGCGGTAAACCCGATTTTTAACACCCTGGGGGACACCGTCCTATTCACCCTACTGGGCCGCCCCTATACCTGGCAGGCCCTGTGCTACGGCCTCTGCTCGGGGCTCATGTTTGCGGCGGTGAGCCTGTGGTTTCTCTGCGGCGGCATTGTCATGACCTCCGATAAATTCACCAGTCTTTTCGGCGCGGTGATCCCCTCCATCTCCCTGGTGCTGGTGATGGTCCTGCGCCTGATCCCCGGCTACTGGCGCAAGGGCAGGCAAATCGCCGGGGCCCGCAAGTGCATCGGCCGCAGCGCCGCCGGAACCCGGAAAGAGAAAATTCAGGGCGGCATGGATGTGCTGACGGCCCTCTCCGGCTGGGCCCTGGAGGGCAGCGTTGTCACCGCCGACTCCATGCGCTGCCGGGGTTACGGCGCCGAGGGCAGGCGCACCACCTTTCAAATCTACCGCTTCACCGGCCGGGACCGGCTGATTGCCGCCCTTATCCTGACAGCCCTGGCCGCCACCGTTTATGCCGCTGCCGGCGGCAGCGCCCGGGCGGTCTTTTTCCCGGCCCTTTCCCTGGCCCCGGTCAGGGGTTTTTGGCCTGTTTTGGGCCTGGCGGCCTACGCCGTTTTATTACTGATCCCCACCTTTTATTCCATTCGGGAGGCTATCCTATGGCACAGTTTGCGATCGAAAATCTGACATTTTCCTACCCCACGGACCCGGAGCATCCCTCTCTGCGGGGTGTTTCCCTGCAAGTGGAGCAGGGGGAATATATTGCCCTGTGCGGTAAGTCCGGCAGCGGCAAAACCACCCTTCTGCGGCACCTGAAAACCGTCCTCACCCCCCACGGAAACCGGGAGGGGACCATCCTCTACGACGGTGCGCCCCTGGACCGGGCGGACCTGCGCAAGCAGTCCTCGGAAATCGGCTTCGTCATGCAAAACCCGGACAGTCAGATCGTTACCGATAAGGTCTGGCACGAGCTGGCCTTCGGCCTAGAGAGCCTGGGCTGCGACCAGAAAACCATGCGCCTGCGTGTGGCGGAGATGGCCAGCTATTTCGGCATCCAGGGCTGGTTTCACCGGGACGTGGCGGAGCTTTCCGGCGGGCAGAAGCAGCTGCTGAACCTGGCCTCTATCATGGCCATGCAGCCCAGGGTCCCGATCCTGGACGAGCCTACCAGCCAGCTTGACCCCATTGCCGCCTCGGACTTTCTCAACACCGTGAAGAAAATCAACCGGGAGCTGGGCACCACCGTGCTTATCACCGAGCATCGCCTGGAGGACATCTTCCACGCCGCCGACCGCTGCGTGGTCATGGAAAACGGGCGGATTTTGGCTGACGACGCGCCCAAAAAGGTGGGCCAGCTCCTCTACACCCAAAAGAGCGATATGTTCACCGCCATGCCCGCCCCGGTACGCATTTTCTACGGCGCAGGGGAGACCGGCGCCGCCTCCCCCCTGACGGTGCGGGAGGGCCGCAGCTGGCTTACGGAAAAGGCCGCCGGGAAGGAAGTGCGCGACACCCTGCCCCCCCAGCCGGAGCTGCCGGAGGAGATCCAGGACCCGGCCCTGGAGGTGAAGGAAATATGGTATCGCTATGAAAAGGACAGCCCCGACATTCTCAAGGGCGTCAGCTTCCGGGTGCCCAAGGGGACGCTCTTTTCCATCGTAGGCGGCAACGGGACCGGCAAATCCACCACCCTCAAGGCTATCTGCGGCATCTGCAGGCCCTACCGGGGCAAGGTCCGTGTAGACGGGCAGGACACGGCTAAGTGTAAAGACCTTTTCCACGGAAAGCTGGCCATGCTGCCCCAAGACCCCCAGTGTCTGTTCGTAAAGAAAACCGTCCGGGAGGACCTGGAGGAGATGCTCCCCGCCTCCTGCCCGGATAAGGCGCGGCGCATTGAGGACATGGCCCGGCTTTGCGACATCACCGCCCTGCTGGACCATCATCCCTACGACCTCTCCGGCGGCGAGCAGCAGCGCTCCGCCCTGGCCAAGGTCCTGCTGACGGAGCCGAAGCTGCTGCTTTTGGACGAGCCCACCAAGGGCCTGGACAGCTTCTTCAAGCGCCAGCTGGCGGGGCTTTTGCACCGCCTTATGGCGGAGCAGGGCGTGACCATCGTCATGGTCAGTCACGATGTGGAGTTCTGCGCAGAGTACGCAAGCAGCGTCTCCATGTTTTTTGACGGCCAGCTTCTCACCACCAACACCCCCCGGCGCTTCTTTGCCCAAAACAGCTTCTACACCACCGCGGCCAACCGTATGAGCCGCCACCTGTTCCCCCAGGCGGTGACGGCGGAGGATGTGGTGTCCCTGATGAAGGAGAACGATTTAACATGAACACGCGAAAAACAAACTGGCGCTTTTGGCTGAGCCTGGCCATTATGGTGCTTCTGGTACCCCTGGCGGTGGTGCTGTTTACCCGGCTGAAGCAGAGCTTTTATCTCTCGGGCCTGACCATTATCGTCCTGACCATTGCCGCCTTCTTCCTGCACTTTGAAAGCCGCAAGCCCCAGGCCCGGGAGCTGGTGCTCCTGGCGGTGCTGTGCGCCCTGGCGGTAGCCAGCCGGGCAGCCTTCGGCTTTGTGCCCCACTTTAAGCCCATGCTGGCCATTGTCATGCTCACGGGCATTGCCTTCGGCCCGGAGGCGGGCTTTCTCTGCGGAGCCATCAGCGGCTTTGCCAGCAACTTCATCTTCGGCCAGGGGCCCTGGACCCCGTGGCAGATGTTTGCCTACGGCATCGGCGGGATGCTGGCGGGTCTGTTCGCCCTGTGCGGCATTCTGAAAAAATCCCCCCGGGCCTGGCGTGACGGCGGCTGGCGGGACATCCTGGGTCTGACGGTATTCGGCTTTTTGTGCATCCTCCTGGTGGTAGGGCCCCTGCTGGACACCTCCACCTTCTTCATGGCCGGATTCAGCGCCTCCTCCCCTCTGGCCGTCTATCTGGCGGGTGTGCCCGTTAACTGCGTCCACGGCTCGGCGGTGGCCCTGACCATGCTCCTGTTCGGAAAGCCCCTGCTGGACCGTCTGCGCCGCATCCAGATCAAATACGGCATGATGGAGCCCTGACGCCATGGAATTTGCACGCTATCATCCGGCCATCAATCTCCTGTATTTCACGGCGGTGCTTACGGGGACCATCCTGTTCCGCCAGCCGGTTTTTCTGTGCCTCAGCTATGTGTGCGCCTTTCTGTACCTGCTGAAGCTCCGGGGCCTCCGGGCCCTGATCCCGGGGCTGGGGCTGCTGCCCCTTGCTCTGCTGTATGCCCTGTGGTACGGGTCGTACCACCACTTCGGCCTCACCGTGCTGGGGGTGAACTTCATCGGCAACCAGGTGACTCTGGAGTCCTTTCTCTGCGGCGGCACCTGGGCCATGGTCTGTGTGGCGGCGGTGCTGTGGATGGGCTGCGTCCACGCGGTGTTCACCACGGATAAGATCGTCTATCTTCTGGGCCGCGTGTCCCCCCATTTGTCCCTGTATTTATCCATCCTCCTGCGCACGGTTCCCCGGCTGAACAAACAGCGTCAGCGCATTGAGCTGGCCCAGCGGGGTATTGGCCGGGGAAAGGGCCAGGGAAATATCTTCCAAAGAATGCGCAACGCCCTCCGCCGAGGCAGCATCCTCCTCACCTGGCTCATTGAGGGCATCGTGACCACCTCCGACTCCATGCGCTGCCGGGGCTGCTCCCTCCGGGGCCGCACCGCTTACTCGCTGTACCGCTTCGATGGCCGGGACCGCTCCTTTGTCATCGGTCTTTGCTCGCTGATATGCGTGCTGCTGATGGCCCTGCTGCTGGACCAGACCATGATCCGCTTTGCCCCCCAGGTGGTGATGATGCCCATTACGCCCATGTCCTGCCTGTTCTACGCGGCCTGGGCAGCCCTGTGCCTGCTGCCCCCGGTGCTGGAGCTCCTGGGCGCGCGTCGGTTCCGCCATCTGCAGCAGACGGCGCTGTGACTTTTTCTTGAGGCCCCTATTGTATCGCAGTTTTGGATATAGTATAATAGTGTGACCGTGTAGGGGCGGCGTCCTTGACGCCCCACCCGCGCCCAAACTGCACCGAAAGGAGCTTTACTATGACAGCCCAAGAGCGGCGAAACGCCATTTTATCCCATCTGCAAAGGGGAAAATCCCCTCTCAGTGCCACAGCCCTGGCGGGCCTTCTGGGCGTGAGCCGGCAGGTAATTGTGGGGGATGTGGCCCTGCTGCGGGCCGGCGGCGTGCAGATCGTGTCCACCTCCCGAGGCTACCTGATCCCCCCGGAGGAGGGCCTGGTGCGCCAGGTGGTCTGCCAGCACACCCCCCATCAGACCCAAGAGGAGCTCTATGCCATGGTAGACGGCGGCTGCACCGTGCTGGATGTGACGGTGGAGCACCCGGTCTACGGCGAGATCACCGCTCCCCTGCAGCTCTCCTGCCGCTACGATGTGGACGAATTCGTGCGCAAAATGCAGGAAAACGGCGCCCAGCCCCTGAGCCTTTTAACCGACGGCATCCATGCCCATCGGCTCTCGGCCCCCGGTGAAGATGCCTTTACCCGGGTGCTGGCGGTGCTGCGCAGCAAGAGAATGCTCCTGGAGGATTGACAAAACCAAAAAAATCTATATAATGGAGTAGTCCGGTGTCAAGACACCTGACTACTCTGTTTTTTCGAGGTGTACTTATGGAAAAGGTATCGGCCTTCCTGCGCCGCAAGGACATTGTTTTCTCCCCCAAGCGCTATTTCATCGACGCCATGAGCGCCATGGCCCAGGGCCTGTTCTGCACGCTGCTGGTGGGCACCATTCTCAACACGCTGGGCACCCAGCTCCATATCGGATTTTTAACGGACATCATCGTCACCCTGGGTAAGGGCGACGGCGCGGTGGGCTACACCATCGGCGGCCTGTGCTCGGCCATGGTGGGCCCGGGTATGGCCGTGGCCATCGGGCAGGCGCTGAATGCCCCGCCCATGGTCCTCTTTTCCCTCATTCCCGTGGGCTTTGCCACCAATGCCATGGGCGGAGCCGGCGGACCCTTGGCGGTGCTGTTCGTAGCCATCATTGCCGCGGAGATCGGCAAGGCCGTCAGTAAAGAGACGAAAATCGACATTTTGGTGACACCTATTGTCACCATTCTCAGCGGTATCGGCGCGGCGGCCCTGATCGCCGCCCCCATCGGCACCGCTGCCAGAGCCGTGGGCAAGGCCATCATGTGGGCCACGGAGCTGCAGCCCTTCTTCATGGGCATCATCGTCTCCGTGGTCATTGGCATCGCCCTGACGCTCCCCATCTCCTCCGCTGCCATCTGCGCCGCCCTGGGCCTCACGGGTCTGGCCGGAGGTGCCGCCGTAGCGGGCTGCTGCGCCCAGATGATGGGCTTCGCCGTTATGAGCTTCCGGGAAAATCGCTGGGGCGGTCTGGCCGCCCAGGGCCTGGGCACCAGTATGCTGCAAATGGGCAACATTGTCCGCAACCCCCGTATTTGGATCCCTCCCACTCTGGCCTCCGCCATCACCGGCCCCATCGCCACCTGTATCTTCCGCATGGAGATGAACGGTGCGGCGGTGTCCAGCGGCATGGGCACCTGCGGCCTGGTGGGTCAGATCGGCGTATATACCGGCTGGCTGGCGGATATTGAGGCCGGTACCAAGGCCGCTATCACCGCCACCGACTGGCTGGGCCTGGTGCTGATCTGCTTCGTCCTCCCGGCTATCCTGAGCTGGCTCATCGCCCTGCCTCTGCGCAACTGGGGCTGGATCGGTGAAAACGACCTGAAGCTGGACCTGTAACGCAATATAGTTATAGTTAAGGTGCATCCACGCTGAGGCCACCCGAGAGGGTGGTCTCAGCGTATCAAAAAAGCCTCGCAGAGTTTGCCGCCCGCAGGCGGCAAAGAAATAAAATCATTTTCTCTCGCGACATGTGCGTGAGAGAAAATACATCTCAGGCTGCCAGTGTGGAATTTGTCCGTCACAGACGGACAAATTATGCGCGCAGCAGACCGCAAGCCTTTTGTCGGAAAAACCCGGAGGGTTTTTCGACAGT
>QWCE01003112.1_pt1 | contig 27837 bp, 22 predicted proteins | sample 1972531 | NCBI WGS metagenome assembly QWCE01 (sample SAMN09866716, study PRJNA288562) | Human gut metagenome isolate term4_stool, whole genome shotgun sequencing... | reverse complement strand
CTCGAGAAGAACTCATTCAAGTACATGCAGAGGGTACCGCTTTAAGGCTGGACTCTTCTATCAAAGTAAAGCCTGTTGTTGGCATCGTATATCCAGAAGAACTTAGTACTGGATATGTGTTTCCAAAAGCTTCTGCGTACTTGTATGAGCGCTACTGCAAGACAAATAGCGTTGAGTATCAAAACTACGATATTCATGCTAGTGATTGGCTGGATAAAGCTAAAAAGTTTGATATCATATTTTGGCATGTTGATTCAACCCCTCCGGCACTCTACGAGGCTGAGTCCAAAATATACATACTAGAGAAAATCCTCAAAAAGACCTGCTTCCCCTCCTACCATGAGATCTGGCAATATGAAGATAAGTGTAGAGCATACTACCTATACGAAGTATACAATCTCCCTTGTATTCCAACTCTTTCCTCTAACTCTAGAAAGGAATCGATCAAACTATCCGAAACAATCAATTATCCAGTCATCGTAAAAACACGGACAGGTGCAGGGTCTTTTGGGGTAAAGAAGATTGACAACAAGGCTCAATTACGCAGACATATCAAAAAGGTATTCTCTTCTAAGGGAACACACACGTTATACCCTTATGAAAGACAAAAGGATTACATCTTACTCCAAGAGTTCATTGACGATGCTTCTTATGATCTAAGGGTAATGTTAGTAGGAGATAAAGCCTATGGGTATTATCGATATCCCAATAAAGGTGATTTTAGAGCATCGGGAGAAGGTAATGAGGATCACTCTCGCCCAACACCTATAGATGTACTTAGAGAGGCTATTAGTGTTAGAGAAGCACTAGGGGCTAGAGTGTTGGGTGTCGATTTTCTATACTCGGCTAAATATAAACAGCATCTAATTATAGAAGCTTCAATATTCAACGAGATAGATCCACCTAGCATTGAAACTAAGCTAGGCGGAGTTCCTGGCTTTTATGACATTTCAGATCCAAACAACATACACTATCAAGAAGGTGCTTTTTGGTTCCCTGAACTCGTAGCAGAATCGATTATAAAGCAATGGATTATTCAGAACACTCAACAAACGAGTCCGACAACTAATTTCTGAAAAGTATCAATACCTATTGAAGTTAGACAGTTTTCAGCGTTCTGTTAGTTTATAGATGCGGAACTTTTTTGAATATATAAGACTAGAACAAAGAGGCTATTGAAGATATTTCAGGTGCACAACAGTGTACCATCTCAGAGATAGTTTTCAACAGTGTACTTTTTTAGGAAGAGGAGAATGGCTCTCTCTTGTGTCTTCAGTACCAGCTCATTTCGTTATCTACCAGCGTAACTCTTATTTCAATTCACAATCTAGCTCTCTGTGAGTCCAAAAAAAATCAAAGAGGGCATTACTCAAACAGACAGCATGCTAAAACGCAATACCGAGATTAATGAAGCGATGGCTAGGGCATTATTCTTTTACTTAGTAGCTCTTGTCGTATCGCTTGCAAGTCAGCTAAGTATACAGACTTTTTATTTCTATTCGGGAGGATTTCTCTTATGTTCTTTGTCTTTCCTCCACCTGCTAATAAAACTTTCTTATGAAGTGCCTACGAAAAGATTTCTCTTCAGTTTGCAGGGCTTTACATTAATCTATGGTCTGTCTCTTGCCTATATTGTAGGCGATCTGCTCATAAATAGTTTTGGAACTCCTTTCATAGGCTTAGATGATGCAACTTATCAAGCTCAACAAACAAACATTGCGAATAATCTTACGATTCATTATGGGGCTTTAAGTGATAATACGCTTATGACTGGTTTTTACTCAGGTTATCCTAACTTTGGGGGAATACTGATGTATTTAGTAGGATCTAAGCATTGGCTGGTGCCTAGAGTAGCTACTGTACTACTCCACGTATGCTCTATCATTCCATTTTATCGAATTGTCTCTCGATACTCAACTGTTGGGTCATCCCTTACTGCGACCATTTTGTATGCAATATCTCCAATGATACTGACGTTGCAATTTTTGCAACTTAAGGATGGCTTATTAATAACGTTATTAGTAGTCTCAACCTACTCAATCTTGAATCTGACCGAAAGGAGGAAACCTTTACTATACCTTTCCGTTCTTATCGTATGCTTATTTGCTATGATTACGATACGAGCGATGGTTATCGTGGCCTTCCTTGTGTCAATCTTTTTGTTTTATATTTTGAGAAGGCAGAGGGGAAGTGTCTTCGTAGGGTTAGGGTTAAGTGTCCTTATCGTAGGAGGTGTTTTATACTTGTGGTCTTGGCTCGCAACTAATGGAATTGTCCTTGACCCAGAAGCATATTACTCTGTACGTATGGAACTTTTAGGTGATTCAGAACGAATGGCAGGTGAAGCATCTCAACTTTCGTCCACTTGGTATGTAGCATTAGTTAGTGCCCCATTATTCGTTGTTATGAGTCCTTTTGTGCCTATCCCAAGTGCGTTTGTGTTTGAAAACCCTCTTTACCCTAGTACCAATTTCGAGTTCTCGGCTAATGTTTTTTTGTATGCTCTTCTTCCTCTTTTCTTTGTCTCCATATATCGCATTCTTAAAGAGAGGCAGACTACTCAAGCTCCCCTATTTATCTTACTCTTTTTCTTTGTCTACAAGGTTGGTTCAGCATTGTCAGGAATGACGATTTGGAGTTATAGGCAAACACTTCCTGCAACATTGGCTGTGCTTCTATTAATACCTATAGGACTAGATACCACCCCTAGTAAAACGACGAAAAGAATTAAACGAATCACTAGTATCATTCTAGTTATACTTCTATTTGCTTGGACCTTCTTTAGAACATATATACGTCAATAATTAAGATGAACTCCGTAAAAACTCTTGCAATATTGGCTTCTTGGGGAGTAAAAAATATTCATGGCTCCTATTACTGTCCAGCTTCTCATTTGCTGTATCTAAAGCAAATGACACGACTGTTCAAGAAGGTCTACTTGATTTCTTCCGTAGAGTATAGAAGGCAAAATGCTAGCCATTTATCACCGATTGAACTAAAGAACTTGACAATTATAGACCTGCCTTACTACACTTCTATGCTACAAGCTCAGCGTCATAAGACGGAGTTCTCAAAAGCAATTGAACAAATTGCTCCTAAAGTAGACCTCTTCTACTGCAGAGTGCCAGATCCATTTTGCTGGATGCCTGCTCAGATGACTGACAAACCGGTGATTATGCACTTCGTAGGAGACACTGCAGATGCTACGAAGCAGAACATTCACTTCTCTTGGTTGAAGAAACAGATCTTACTTGCTGGCTATTCTTTTGAGTATAGGCGTATCTTGAAAAGTGCTCGAAAATCAACTGTGTACACAAATGGATCACACCTAAGCGAGAAGCTCCGTAAGCAAAGGATAAATGCTACACCAGTAGTTAGCTCAACCATCACTAAGGAAGACTTAGCTCTCGAACCTTTGCGCCCTCTGAGTAACAAGCCACTAACCATTATCTATGTAGGGTATCTGCGCTATGCTAAGGGGATAGATACCCTAATCGAAGTAATCAGGAGGCTTGAAGAGAGACACTTCGATTACCAATTTCATATTGTAGGCGATGGGGATATGTACTCCTCCTTACAACAGCTGATTGATGATTTAAAATTAGACGATCACATCTATGTACATGGACATGTTGACAATCGAGACAAACTTCTCTCTCTCCTTCGGGCTAGTGATCTCTTTTTCTTTCCTAGTCTGAGTGAGGGGTCTCCACGTGTCGTCATTGAAGCAATGAGCCAAGGGTGTCCAGTCTTATCTACTCCAGTAGGATCTTTACCTGGTTGCTTTGAGGAGAACAAAGAAATACTCTTTTTCCCCTTTAAGGATGCTGAAATTGCCACTCGTAAGATACTTGAAGTAGGCGAAAATCTAGAAATGCTGACGCAATTACGAGATTGCGCCTATAGAAAGGTCTCTGAAAGGTTTACTATGGAGGGTTTCATACAAACAATAACTACCTATAATTATGAAGCATAAACTACTTTTACTATACAGCTGGTTCGTGCGAACTTTGCTAATCTGGCTCCCCGATGTACCATTTATTATGCGCTTTCGTGGATGGCTCTATGGGTTAGGTATGAAGAGCTGTGGCAAAAACTTTCAAGTGGCTCATAGTGCTTCTCTACAAGGAGTGGAAAATTTCATCGTTGGACGTAATGCGTATTTAGCAAATCAAGTTATTGTTCTTGCCTCGACTACAATTCAAATTGAAGATGAGGTGATGATCGCGCCTAATAGTGTTTTAGTTACAGGGAATCATACACTTCACAATGGAACATTTCGATATGCTTCAGCACCTGCAAGCTCTATTTGCTTGCGAAAAGGAGCTTGGGTCGCTGCAAACTGTACGGTACTTGCAGGAGCAATCTTACCTGAAGGGTCTGTCCTTTCTGCAAATAGCTGCTTACACTCAATGAAGGTTGAAATGAAGATGCAGAAGTACAGCCTCTATGGGGGTAACCCAGCTCGCTTTATCAAATCTATTTTATAGAAGGCTATGCATATAACAACAAGCAAAACGGCTTCTAAGATGCTTTATCCATTGATAAAGCTTACAGAGTACCTGGGAACACATCACCCAGTATTTCTAATCAAGCTTCGGTACTTTGTGCGGTTTAGAAGACTGCCAAATCTAAAGAATCCGAAAGACCTAAATGAAAAGATCTTATATCTAAAGCTTTATACGGATACGAGAGAATGGACTCGCTTAGCTGACAAGTATAGAGTACGTGAATATATCAAGGAATGTGGACTAAGTGATATTTTGATACCCTTGTATGGAGTATGGGATAAGGCTTCAGATATTACACTAACAAACTTGCCAAAGAGCTTTATCCTCAAAGCAAACAATGGTGATGGCAAAGGTAGTTTCCTCGTCGTAAAGGATAAGGAGGCTATAACTCTTGAAGAGGTTAAGCTGCAGGCCAATAAATGGCTATCTGAAAGAAACATTGGAGCTTTAGCAGCTGAGCCTCAGTATCGCAATATCCCTCCGAGAGTCCTTTACCTCGTCCAGAAAATCTCTCTAAGATGATAGATGTTGCGGAAAAGCTCTCTAAGCCTTTCCCAGAAGTAAGAGTGGATTTGTACGATGTTAATGGGCAAGTCTATTTTGGTGAGTTGACTTTTACTTCTCTAGGAGGGATGATGCTCTATTATACGCCGAAAGCTTTACAAGAGATGGGTTCTCATATTAATCTCAACCACTCCAATATATGAAGCAAATCTCTATCGTCATCCCCGCATACAACGAAGAGCACTTTATAGAGGATTGTCTCAATTCGGTCTATCAGCAAGATTATCCCAAGGAGCTACTAGAGGTGATCGTGGTAGATGGCAATAGCCACGATCGTACCGCGGAGATCATCCGTGAGAAGTTTCCTCAAGTAAAGCTCGTCTATATCATCCGGCTAGATGTACACTGCGTCTATCCCAATGACTACTTTAGTCGGCTTGTTCAATTTATGGAGGCTCATCCAGAGGCAGACAATGTGGGCGGTGTCTGTAAGACGCTCCCAGCCAATGAGACCGCAAGAGCTGAGGCTATCGCTATCGCCCTCAGCTCTAAGTTTGGTATGGGCAACTCAGAGTTTCGTGTAGGTGTCAAAGAGATCAAAGAGGTAGATACGGTCCCCTTCGGGTGCTATCGTCGAGAGGTCTTTGACAAGATAGGGGGCTATGACGAGGAGCTGACACGCAACCAAGACAACGAGCTGAACTCTCGTCTCAAGCAGCATGGGGGGCGCATCTTCCTGCTTCCTGACCTGCTTATAGATTACTATGCACGTCCCACGGTAAGGAAGTGTGGGCGGATGTTTTATCAGTATGGACTCTTCAATCCATTGGTAGATAAGAAGCTGGGGCAGTTCACCTCGCTGAGACGTATGGTGCCGCTCTTCTTCGTACTCTATCTAATACTTTTTGTAGTGCTGAGTATCATTCTGCCGAATCTGATCCTTTGGTTTGCAATTCCCTTGCTTCTCTATCTATTGATAGATATTGTGGCATCGCTGCAGCATATAGCTGAGCCAAAGGTCGCTCTATGGCTACTTTGCATCTATCCCGTCATCCATATCAACTATGGTATCGGTTACCTTGATGGTATCTTGCGCCTGCTCTTCAACCGCTCCTTCGTCGCTGAAGCCAATAGGTAGAGTTATGTGGGCGAAGTGGTTATTTGATCGGATAGTGTCGCTCGTGGGGCTGATTATACTTAGCCCTGTGCTACTTGTCGTGGCGATATTGATTCGAGTGAAGATGCCTGATGGTCCTGTTCTTTTCAAGCAAGAACGGGTGGGCAAAGGTGGAAAACCTTTTACGATATATAAGTTTCGCAGTATGAGCGTAGCGCATGGTGGAGCTACTATTTCCGTTGCAGGAGAGTCTCGTATCACCCCGCTAGGAGCCAAGCTACGTAGGTACAAGCTTGACGAGCTTCCTCAGCTGTGGAACGTATTCATCGGCGATATGAGCTTCGTAGGGCCTCGCCCCGATGTGCAGGAGTGGATAGACAAGCTAAATGAAGCAGAGCGAGAGGTGCTCTCTCTGCGTCCTGGTATCACGGGACCAGCCTCACTTAAATACAACCATGAAGAGGAGTTGCTACAACAGGCCGAAAACCCGCTAGCGTACTACGAGGAGGTGATCTTTCCTGATAAGAATCGCATTAACCTTGAGTATCTGCACAATTGGTCCTTTTGGCGTGACATCCAATATATCTTTCAGACAATCTTTAAATAGCTAGAATAATGAAAATCCCATTTTCCCCTCCCTTTATTGATGATGCTGTAATCAATGAAGTTACAGAAACACTTCGATCAGGATGGATCACAACTGGTCCCAAGTGCAAAGCTCTTGAATCGGAAATCCAAAAGCTCTCAGGTGCTGGTTCTGTCTTAACTGTAAACTCTTGGACTTCTGGAGCCATTCTAGTCCTTACGTGGTTAGGGCTAAAGGATGGAGACGAGGTGATCGTACCTGCTTATACTTACTCTGCTACGGCTCTAGCTGTGCTACATGCAGGCGGCACACCTGTTATGGTGGATGTCAACGAAGACTTTAACATCTGTGTAGAGCAAATCAAGAAAGCTATCACTCCACGCACGAAAGCTATCATCCCCGTCGACATAGCTGGGTATCCATGCGATTACGATGCTATTATGGCTCTAGTGAAGTCTCCAGATATTATGGCTAAGTATGAGGCGACTAGTCCTATCCAACGACAATTAGGACGTATACTCGTACTGAGTGATGCTGCTCACTCTATAGGGGCGCACTACACAGAGACTCGACGTGCTGGTGGTGTCACAGATATAGCTATCTTCTCACTACATGCTGTCAAGAATATTACCTCTGCGGAGGGTGGAGCTATTTGTCTTAATCTACCAGAGCCTTTTGACAATGAGACACTCTACACCCAGCTGAGACAATTCTCACTCAACTGTCAGACGAAAGATGCCTTTAGCAAGTCAAAGGCGGGAGGTTGGCGCTATGACATCACAGGGATGGGCTTTAAGATGAATATGGCAGATGTTAATGCTGCTATTGCTCTAGCTCAAATTCGTCAAATAGACAAGCTATACGCTGAGCGTAAGCGGGTCTTCGAGCGCTACGCTACTCTGTTGAGTAAGTATCCATGGGCGATGATACCACCTACAGTCAATGCTCAAGGGAAAGAGTCCTCTTATCATATCTTCGCTCTCCGCATCAAAGGCATTACAGAGGAGCAACGTGATCAAATGATAGACCTCATCGCAAGCAAGGAGGTAGCAGTGAATGTTCACTTTATCCCGATGCCTATGTTGACGCTATTTAAGGGGCTAGGCTACAAGATAACGGACTATCCTCAAGCGTATGCTAATTACGCTCATGAGATTTCTCTGCCTATATACCCTCAGCTAACAAATGAGATGGCTGACATTGTCGTAGATGCCGTGATAAAGGCATATGATCACGTTGTCCTTAATCATCAGTAGTACGAGTGAGTAGCTTTTCGGCAGTTCAAGTGCTGTTTTGCGTCGTCAAGGCTTAGCTCATAGACAGTGCAAAGGTAATAGGGTGGGCAGGTGGAGTTGCTCTTAGATGTATTCAGTGGCACTCTGTAGCTTGCAAACGTTTCAACAGACCATAAAGAGGAGCGAGACGACAACTTGTTCCAATCTGTAGGACACAAAGTTCATAGTTCAAGCTTTACGTCCTGCGATTGGCTGTTAGCTGGGGCTATCGAAGTGATTGGAACCATCGGAATGATCGGAGCTGTCGGACATTCAACCTCTAATCTCTAGCCTCTAACTTCTAACCTCTAGAAAAGCTTGAGATACCCCCCCTTTTCATTACATTTGTGGGCCACTAAGTCAAGACAAACCATTAGAACACGTATAGTATGAGTGAGGAGAGAGTACAGATCAGCATGTCGAATACGAAGAAGGAGATGCTGGAGGCTTATGAGGCATTGCTAGCATAGGTGCAGGCCGAGAGCCTAGAGAGTCGTATGCAAGAGGTGCAGACCAAGGCTGTCCAGGAGACTGAGGAGCGTCTCAATAGGGAGCATCGCTTTGCGTTTGATCTAGCTCAGAAGGAGACCGAGGGTCAGTTAAGACTCAAGGATCAGCAGATAGAGCTCTTGCAGCAAAAGATCAAGGAGATAGAGAGCCAGCTCAAGAAGGCAGGGGTCAAGGTTGCCAATTCGGAGGAGACGGTTAGAGACATCGCTCTCCGTGCTATCGACTCCTCAGCGATGACTAGTCGTACGCTAGCACGCGAGCCTCGCACGGCTACGAGCCGTGACACTGACGAGCTTTCTAAGTTCATATGCAAGTAAAATGCGAAGTTTTTTCTCGTTTCGGAAGTTCGATCGACTTCTCTTCGGGTGAGCGCAGTCTATTCTGCGGGCGGACACGTAGGTCCGCCCCTACACAAGCTACGTCAGCACGACAATTCCATTCATCAAACGCTGTAACCTCGATCTGTAAGGGACGGGCTATCGCTAGAGAATACCTACAACCCTATGCAGCGTTATATACAGTCTGTCCATATTAATAAAGTACGTCATCTACATGATCTTGACATTTACATACCAGATGACGTGCTTCCTCATCTATTTATTGATCACGGGTAAGCATGTAAGTGGTAAGACCTCTCTATTGTCGGACAGCAATAATTCCTCAGTGGAGACTGTTGACTTTTGCAACAGTCTCCAGTGACTTATGGGAGGAGGTCTGCATCTCGTAGCTCGCAGTAGAGACGCTGCACGGGAAGGCCCATAACGTTGTAGAAAGAACCCTCGATGTGCGAGACGCCGATGTAGCCGATCCACTCCTGTATGCCGTAGGCGCCCGCCTTGTCGAGCGGACGGTAGTGCGCCACGTAGTGATCTATCTCGCTGTCCGTGAGCGGTGCGAAGGTGACCCGTGTATGGCTGGCGAAGGAGCGCTGCCACTCGGTCGTGGTGAGCGAAACGCCCGAGACTACCTCATGCTGGCGGCCGCTCAAGAGGCGCAGCATACGACGGGCGTCGTCTAGGTCGTGTGGCTTGCCAAGGATCTCTCCATCGAGGAGGACGACCGTGTCGGCCGTGATGAGCAGTTCGTCGGCTTGTAGTGTGGAGCGTAGTTGCTCCGCTTTGAGCTGGGAAAGGTAGCGTGGCACCTCTTCGAGCGGTAGCGTCTCCGGGTATGCCTCGCTGTGTCCCTCGATGGTGCGTATCTCAAAGGGGTGCCCGAGGGTGGCGAGGAGCTCTTTGCGGCGTGGCGATTGGGAGCCTAAGATCCAGCGATAAGGTTTCATAGTGGGTAGTCGTCTAGGATAGCTTCGGTGAATAGGTTGTAGAGTTGTGACACCTCTTGCAGCTCCTCGGGCAGCTGCTCGAGGAGTGTGCGGTGGCGAGCGATGGTCTCTAGGTCGTGCCGCCGTGCGGGACCCGTCTGTGCTACGTAAGGGTCGATCGTGGTAGCCTTGGAGGCGGTGCGTAGGATCAGTCCGTCGAGCAGATCTGTGGGTAGGTCGGCCTGTGTCAGTAGACGATGCGAGAGCGTGTAGAGGCGGTTGGTACAGTTGGAGGCCAGCACGCCTGCGAGGTGTAGCCAGAGGCGTTGGTCGAGTGTCGATGGGATCGCCTCGACCTGCAGTAGGTCATTCCACTGCTGAAGGGTGGTCAAACTCTCTTCAGTGGCTAGTTGGTAAAGGATCTTTTGTCCTTCGAAGGGAACGATGACCTCCTTGGCAAAGCTATTGAACGGGTACCAGACGCCATAAGCACGCTGCCCGCTGAAGCATTCGATCGGGGTCACGGCAGAGGTGTGTACGACCAAGCCGTCAAGCGGTGGAAGTGCCTTGGCGACCTCTGCGATCGCACGATCACTGACGGCGATGATGTAAAGGTCGGCAGCGGGGAGTTGCTGCAGACTATCAGTGACGGGACAGGCGAGGGCAAAGCGCTCACGGAGCGACTCGGCATGCGCCAGCTGACGGCTGTAGATACCGCAGAGCGATGCGGGAGCGTGACTAGCTAGTGCAGCCGCTAGGGAGGTGGCTACGCCTCCAGAGCCTATGAGAACGATCCGCATAGAGTTAGAGATTAGATATTAGAGGTTAGATATTAGAGATTAGATTTATCCTATACGTAATAAGATGACCGACAAGTTGTGCATACACATATATAGAGATAGGAGTAGCAACGCTAGATCCATATATCGGTACGCCTGCTTAGGCACCATATGGTAGAGCCAGCCTAGCGCCATAGGGACTAGGAAGACCCAGTGTCCTCCGAAGATAACCGCTTCGTCTAGCCCATACCCACCGATGAGATGCACCGCCACATCGACCGCTAGGTAGAGTGGTATGGCCCAGGCCAAGGGGTAGCGTCGTCCGACCCGGATCATCGAGAGAAGCAGTAGCACCACTCCCCACGGGAGCAGTTGCATAGCCCAGCAGGCATAGGGCGTGGGTCTCAGCACCGTCTCGCCATGCAGCTCACGCATCTCTAGATCGCTGATCAGGAGCGGATGACCGAAGAAGTCTGGTACGAGATCGGCCGACCTCGTTTGAAAACGTAGTAGATCGTTGACCTGAGCCGTGAGCATCGGCTCCTCAGCTCCTTGACTCGCCCCTCTCTGCTGGTAAAACCACCCCACCGCCACAACGAGAGCCAGCAGGAGGAGTGTCGGAAGCAGCACTTTGCGCACTCGCTGCCAGAGCGACACTTCTTTGCTCAGGAGGAGTAGCGAGAGTGGCTTGGCAAAGTTTGTCAGCGTCACGCCACCCAGCAGGAGGCTCCAGAGTGTGACATGCCAGCCCGAAAGGTGTTTCTCCTGCTTCAACTGACTACTCAAACAGAGGAGAGAGAGAACCAGTAGCGCCATCGAGAGCGGATAGCTCTCTACCGTAAAGGAGAGCGTCATCACCGTAAAGGTTGAGAGGAGCAGACCCGAGAGGAGCAGGCTGCGTCCCGTATCGAGCTGCACCACGTGCCGTAGGTAGCCACAGCATCCCGCTACGGCAATAGCCATCAGGAGTGCAGAGGCGAGGAGTATACCGATGAGTGCGCCTCCCTCGCCCAGGAGTGGTACCAGTAGCACCCTATTAATAAGGTATAGCGGCGTGATCAGCGGGTGGCTCACGTCCCACGCCCCGCCCCGCGTTGTAAAGCGGTAGTAGTTGTCGTATCCGAGGTAAGCACCGATAGCATCGCCATGTGGCATCAGCAACCCAGTGCTATAAATATAGAGTGCTAGGACGGAGAGTAGCGCCCACACGCCCAGTGCGCAGAGTAGCTCCACACGCCACCGCCGTAGTAACTGCTTATTCAAAAGTCCCATAGTAATGCTTCGTACATAGTGCCAGAAAGTCTCGATCACTCGCACTATCGCCATAGCCATAGGTCGTGACCGTTCGCCACTCAGGGAGGGCTAAGTCCAGGCGGCGCACCTTTTCGGCTCCCTTACAGTTGGGCGTGGCAAAGCGTCCCGTATAGACACCCTCCGCCAGCTCCAGCTCCGTTGACAAAACGAGGTCAAAGCCCCAACGCATAGCCCACGACGAGACCGCCAGATCTGTCGAAGCGGTCAGCAAGACCGTCTGGTGACCGTCACGCTGATGCTGCTCCAGCCGACGCACCGCCTCGTGGCGGAGCATCTGGTCTATCTGATCTGCAAAAGCCGCTCCTCGCAGCACTCCCTCCTCATAGCTCCAGCCTCGCACCACCGTGCCAATGATGCGCTCCTTGTAGCGATCAGCCGCTCCACCGCTCAGCCGATAGGCAGCATACTGATAGAGGTAGTAAGGCAGATGCCACACAAGCGAGCCGCACGACTGCATCTGCACCAACCACGGCAAGAGCGTGTCCCGCCGTGTGAGCGTACCATCAAGGTCAAAGATTGCTATCGTATCCACACGCTTACCCCCTTTATACCACATAGCGTAATAGCCCAAAGAGTACACCCCACACCACGACACAAATGCCGATGATCGCATCACGATAGACCACCTGCGTAGGGCTACCGCTTCGCTCCTCGACTAGTGTGATCTGAAGGTAACGCAGTAAGCCCACGAGGACTGGGAGTGCCGTCAGGTAAAGATAGTCCCCGCCAGGCTCCGCATGCACCTCCGCCGAGAGCGTGTAGAGGAGGTAGCAGATGAGTAGGACGCCCACGATCATCGTCAGCGTATGATCTAGGAAGGCTCTATTGTACCCCTTGATAGCTTGTCGCATCGCCACCCCACTGCGCTCATAGATGAGGTAGTCGTCACGTCGCTTAGCTAGGGCTAGGAAGAGTGACAAGAGTAGCGTCATCACCACGAGCCACTCCGAGACCACCACCCCAGTGACGACTCCTCCGAGTAGCACTCGCAGTACGAAGCCCACCGAGATAGAGACCACGTCTACCACCGCTATCCGCTTGAGCCAGTAACTATAGCAGACGTTGAGCAGCCAATAACCACCCATAATCCCGAGCGTCTGACACCAGAGCGCACGAGGCAGGAGCGCTAGTGGCAGAGCCACTGCAATGATCAGTAGGAGTGTAGCAATGGTCCAAGCGACTGGTATCGATACCGCCCCAGAGGCTATCGGGCGCAGACGCTTCTTAGGGTGCAGGCGATCACGTGCTTGATCCACTATGTCGTTGACGATGTAGATCGATGAGGAGAGCAGCGAGAAGGCAAAGAATGCCACCACCAAGCCACCCCACAGCGACGCATCTAGGAGTACCCCACCGAAGAAGGCGGGCGCTAGGACAAAGAGGTTCTTGATCCACTGATCGCAGCGTAGCAGACGTGATAAGGTAGCGACATTCATCTGGTAGTGACAGTTGACAGGATGAGCTATGAGTCTGTACAAAGGTACAACATTTCGCCTATGCCTGAGTGTCGTCTAGTAGCACTGCATTGTCGCCAAATAGTTTTCAGACGATATCCACGTGGAAAATGTCAAATATCCACGTGGCGATTTTTTATTCTCCACGTAGGCGCAAAACGATTCCTCCGAAGTTTCATCTGATTCCTCCGAAGTTTTATTTCGTTCCTACGTGGGGATTTTTCTTTTTCCACGTGGAGATTTGCGAATCCCTACGTGGGGGATTAGAGATTAGAGGTTAGAAGTTAGAGATTAGAGGTGACAAACTCGTCCGAAATGTTCAGTGGTGACCAGCTTTTCAGGTCTGAATCTTGTGGCACTTTGTCATAATGTCGCAGAGGAGAGCTTTGTGGCACAATGTTTGATACCTATGAGATGTGAGCGCCTGACTAGGGATTGATCAAAGAGCGATCCAGTCAGTCGACAGAGACATTAACACGAATAAGAAATCAACAAACAACACAATACTATGGGTAAGATAATTGGTATAGACTTAGGAACTACAAATTCATGTGTAGCAGTTCTAGAGGGTGGCGAGAGCAAAGTCATCCCCAACAGCGAGGGACGTATGACGACTCCCTCAGTAGTAGCATTCGTAGAGGGTGGTGAGCGCAAGGTGGGTGACCCCGCTAAGCGTCAGGCTATCACGAACCCAACGAACACGATCTACTCGATCAAGCGCTTCATGGGTGAGACCTATGAGCAGATAGAGAAGGAGGCTGAGCGTGTCCCCTTTAAGGTGGTCAAGGGTGATAACAACACCCCTCGTGTAGACATCGATGGACGTCTATACACGCCTCAGGAGATCTCGGCAATGATCCTTCAGAAGATGAAGAAGACCGCTGAGGACTACCTCGGCACAGAGGTCACAGAGGCTGTCATCACGGTGCCAGCTTACTTCAATGACTCACAGCGTCAGGCTACTAAGGAGGCTGGTGAGATCGCTGGACTCAAGGTGCGTCGTATCGTCAATGAGCCTACGGCTGCTTCGCTAGCTTACGGCCTTGACAAGAAGGGCTCCGATATGAAGATTGCGGTCTTCGACCTCGGTGGTGGTACGTTTGATATCTCTATCCTAGAGCTAGGTGATGGGGTCTTTGAGGTAAAGTCCACAAATGGTGATACGCACCTAGGTGGTGACGACTTTGACCATGTGATCATCGACTGGCTCGCAGAGGAGTTTATGAAGGACGAGGGTGTCGATCCTCGCAAGGACAATATGGCACTGCAGCGTCTCAAGGAGGCTGCTGAGCGTGCTAAGATAGAGCTCTCTAGCTCGACATCGACGGAGATCAACCTACCTTACTTGATCCCAGTAGATGGTATCGCTAAGCACCTCGTTCGTACGCTGACACGTGCTAAGTTTGAGCAGCTAGCTGACAAGCTGATCCAGGCTTGCGTAGCTCCTTGTGAGCAGGCTCTTAAGGATGCAGGACTTACGGCGAGCGACATCAATGAGGTGATCCTCGTGGGTGGCTCGACACGTATCCCCGCTATCCAGGAGATCGTCAAGAAGATCTTTAACCAAGAGCCCTCTAAGGGTGTGAACCCCGATGAGGTGGTCGCTTGCGGTGCCGCTATCCAGGGTGCTGTCCTGACGGGCGAGGTAAAGGATGTCCTACTCCTCGATGTGACTCCTCTGTCACTCGGTCTGGAGACGATGGGCGGGGTGATGACTCGTCTGATCGATGCGAATACAACGATCCCGACGAAGAAGAGCCAGATCTTTACCACAGCTGTGGACAACCAGCCTTCCGTAGAGATCCACGTCCTACAGGGTGAGCGTTCGCTAGCTAAGGATAATAAGAGTATCGGTCGCTTTAACCTAGATGGTATCGCACCAGCACCTCGCCAGACGCCTCAGATCGAGGTTACCTTTGACATTGATGCGAATGGTATCCTCAATGTTACGGCAGTCGACAAGGCTACGGGCAAGCAGCAGAATATCCGCATCGAGGCTTCGAGCGGTCTGAGCGATGACGAGATCAAGCGTATGAAGCAGGAGGCTGAGGCAAACGCTAAGGCTGACGAGGAGGCTAAGAATCGTATCGACAAGCTCAACCAAGCGGACAGCATGATCTTCTCTACGGAGAAGCAGCTTAAGGAGCTAGGCGACAAGATCCCTGCCGACAAGAAGGCACCGATCGAGGCGGCTCTGGAGAATCTGCGCAAGGCGCACAAGGCGGAGGATATCCCCGCTATCGACAAGGCTATGGAGGAGCTGAATACGGCCTTCCACGCAGCTACCGAGCAGATGTACAATCAGGCTAACGCACAGCAGCAGGCTGGCCCTCAGCCAGGCGCTAACGCACAGCCTCATGACAACGCCTCTGCAAATGGTAACGATACGGGCGATGTAGCTGACGCAGACTTTGAGGAGATCAAGTAATCCCTAATCTATAATAAAGTAGCGGGTGGGTCAACGATGGTTGACTCACCCGCTACTTTATTAGAAGTTAGAGATTAGAGGTTAGAAGTTAGAGAGGAGAGATTAGAAGTTAGAGAGGAGGAGGGGTGCGATGATGTAGGGGTGCACAGGCTAGAGACGGCGGGTGAGGGCGGGCAGCACACTACGCATCCAGTCGGTGTAGTCGCCTGCCACGATGTGGTCGTGTGCTTGGTTGACTAGGTCGAGGTAGAAGGCGATGTTGTGGATACTGGCTAGTGTGAGTCCCGTGATCTCCTGCGCCTTAAAGAGATGGTAGAGATAAGCGCGGGTATAGCGGTGATCGGTCGATGCGGTGCCCTCGGTGTCTATTGGCTCGTGACAGGTGCGCCACTTGGCATTGCGTATGTTGATGGTGCCTTGCCAGGTGAAGAGCTGACCATTGCGGGCGTTGCGTGTGGGCATGATACAGTCAAACATATCGACTCCACGTGCGATGCCTTCGAGTATATTGGCTGGCGTACCGACGCCCATGAGGTAGCGAGGCTTATCCTTGGGGAGTATGCTATTGGTCAGCTCGATCATCTCGTACATCTTGTCGGTAGGTTCGCCGACGGCTAGTCCGCCGATGGCATTGCCTGAGGCTCCTAGCGAAGCTATATGCTCAGCGGCTCGACGTCTTAGGTCGGGGTAGACGCATCCCTGCACGATCGGAAAGAGTGCCTGCTCATAGCCATAGAGTGGCGGCGTATGCTCTAGGTGCTTGATGCAGCGATCGAGCCACTGCTCGGTGATGTCTAGTGACTGCTTGGCATAGGCGTAGCTGGCATCTCCAGGGCAGCACTCGTCGAAGGCCATCATAATGTCTGCCCCTATGGCGCGCTCTATCTCCATAACCCGCTCGGGTGTGAAGAGATGCTTGGAGCCGTCTATGTGCGAGGCGAAGGTGACTCCCTCGGGTGTGATGCGTCGCATAGCTGCTAGTGAGAAGACTTGGTAGCCTCCACTATCGGTCAGTATGGGCTTGCTCCAGGTGCCGAAGCGGTGTAGGCCGCCTACCTCTTTGAGTATCTCTATGCCAGGACGCAGGTAGAGGTGGTAGGTATTGCCGAGGATGATCCGCGCGTCGGTCTCCTGCTCCATCTGCTCCATCGTGACCGCCTTGATGGCGCCAGCGGTGCCGACAGGCATGAAGACGGGGGTCTGTATATCTCCGTGTGCGGTCTTGATGACTCCAGTGCGTGCATCGCTATGGGGACAGGTGTGGTCTATGGTAAACTGCATAGGGTCTGTCGATTAAATCTTAAGGTCGAAGCCGATGGTCAGCATCTCGTAGATCTGTAGGCGAGATTTATTCTCAGGTGTGATCGGTACGGCATCGTCGTAGCGTAGCAGGACGTTGACACGGGTGGAGATGTAGCGACTGAAAGCGAAGACGAGGGAGTTCTCAAACTCGGTCTCAACGCGCTTGTAGCTGGTGTTGTAGTAGAGTCTTGACTCCCATGCGAATGTGTCGGTAAAGTCCCAGATCATATTGGCACGTAGCATAGATCCGATGGCGCTGTAGATGTTTTTGTCCTCCTCGAAGCCGTGTCGGGTCATATCTATATCCTTGCGAGCAGACCACTTGAAGTCATAGGCTAGGGGTGCGATGTTGAGATCGAGTCGGAAGCGACGACCATAGTGAGTCTTGGACTTGTTGTCTACGACCCACTTCATACCTAGACCAGCGGTGAGTGTGAGTGGCGAGGCAAAGGCGGAGTAGACCACCGTCTTATCTTCAGATCGCTGTTCGAAAGCTTGTGTGCGAGCCTCTACGTCTAGTGAGTAGTACCACCCCTTGAAAGCCTTGATGCCTAGGTTGCTACGTAGGCGGAGGAGGTCGTCGGAGACGTTGTAACCATGGAGCGAGTCCCGTATCTCGGCATTGAGTCCGAGACGCCACTCTAGCTCGTTGAGCCAGTTGACCTTGTCCTTTTCGTAGCTGAGGCGAAGGAGCTGCTTGCTATGGAGTGCGAGGGCGCTGTTACCCCCCTTGTGCCAGTTGGGCGAGATATAGGTCTGGCTAAACTGTATGTTACTTTCTAGTCCTGGGAACCAATATTTCCTGCCTAGTGTTACCCCGTGAAGCTGATCTGACGCATCAACTCCAGCAAAGGGCGTATTGACGGTTGCTGCAACGATGGGCTTCGAGCTCCCGACGGTGGTTATGTCTATACGGTGTGCTAGTAGGTCACTCTCCTGACGAGAGATCAGTGTGGGGGTGGTCAGTTTGAGTTGGTTGACGCTTTGCAAGCTTCGCTCGTAGTATTGCTGTAAGATGGAGAGTTGTAGCTCCTCTCCGTGCCATGCTGTGGCGAGTGGATTGCTTTTGCTTACTAAGCTGGGGGCTAGATCTATAGATAGTTCAGGAGCCTGGGCAGTAGGGATGACGCTCACGGCTGATGAGAGGGGAGCTTGTAGCAGTAGAGTGGTGGGGAGAACCTCCTTGGGTAGTGGAGCTACGGGATTGGAGCGATCGAGGAGGTACTGCACCTTGAGGGTCGTGAGCTCGACGACGGGAGCTGTGACGCTGTCGGCCTCGCTTTCGTGATCTGCCAAGAGAGACGTCTGTGCTGCCAGAGGGTGTAACCCGAGGAGGGCAACGAGTGATAATAAGAAGGTAAAGCGATAGTGATGCATGGATACTACTTATATGAGACTCGAATAGGTATAATCTAAGACTTCACACTACCACACGATAAGCTGAGCGACTAGCTCGTTATGATGCTAGAGAGGATCTACATCGCAGTAGATCTGCACCCTGCGAGCTTGGATAGCACTCTTCTGTATCGTGGAGATTATATGAGAAATTTGTCTTCGTACCTCCCGCCAAGGGCTAGAGGGACGAATTTTCATGCAAATATAGCGAATATGGCGCATACGTACCCAAGAGACGTAGGGCGCATTGGGCTCAGAGACTTGCCAGAGTGGCTGAAATGGCTCGGCCTGCATGGTGCGAGATAGAGCCGCTACGGTATAGCAGACATCCCCCTCAGAGGCTCCTCGTATGTAAACGTAGATGAGGCGCACGTAAGGAGGGAAGTGGAGGTACTGACGCTCGGCTAGCTCTCCTATGCCATAGGGCTCTGCCGTGTCACCGCCCTGCAGGCTGTCGAGGAGTGGTGTGTCTGTTTGGTAGCTCTGTATGTAGAGCTGTGCCGTAGGGTAGTTACTTCCGAAGCGCTTGAGTGCAGCATAGGCCCGTTCGTTGGCTCTGAAGTCATCGCCCACGATCAATTGATCTAAATTTGCCAAGCCAATGAGTCCCACATTACGGATGGCATCTAGGTAGATAAGGCTTGAGGTGCCGACCAGTATAGCTGGCTCGTCGCTACGTATGAGCTGGCGCATGCGTTGCTGCGCCTCCTTATTATAGTATTGCGAAGCACTTAGCTCTAGGACAGGGATCTCTGGAGGGATGAAGAGCGTGAGCTCCTCGGCGATACGCTCCACACCGTAGCCCTGTATGCTAAAGGCTCCTCGGCTGTTGTCTGTCGCAACTTCAGTTTTATCTAGGGGGAGCTGGTCACTCTGATGACAATGGGGACAGATGCGAGGAGCGGGTGCTGTGAAGCCACAGTAGCTACAGCTGACGCTCTGTGTGGACTTGTGGTAGACGAGCCCTACATCGCAGTTGGGACACTGGAGCCTCTTCTGACAATGTCTGCAGACGAGGTGCGGTGCGTAGCCCCGACGATTGAGTAGAAGGATGCTTTTGTGTCCTGCCTGGCACTGCTCTAGGAGTGCTTTGCGTAGCTCGATGGAGAGCATTTGCCCCCAGGGGAGCTTGCCCTGCTTGCGTTGTAAGGAAAGATCGATCAGCTCGAAGGGACGTGGCGCTCTGGGGGGGGTAGCGATTGGCGTATCACGCTGATTGAGTGATCGGTAGTATCCCCGCTCTACGTTGTAGAGTGCCTCGGCAGAGGGGGCGACGGTGGTCAATAGGAGGGGCGTCTGACTGCTCTTGCAGGCGACGACAGTCAGGTCACGTGCATGATAGCGCGGGGCTGGCTCAGACTGCTTGTAGCGACTGCTCTCCTCGTCGGTGACGATGACTAGGTCACAGCGTGAGAGCGGTAGGAGACTGCCCATACGAGAGGTGAGGACGATGAGTCCACGCTCTCGGTGTGTCAGCCCGAGGAGCCTAGCACGGAGCGCCATCCGCTCAGCGTCTGTCGTGGAGGAGCTGTAGAGGACGAGGTCGAAGGGCATTGCTTGTCGTCTCTCTCCGCCACCTCTGGCTAGCTGCTGCAGGGCACTGTAGAGTAGGCTTTGGTCAAAGAGGAAGAGCTGTGGCACGTAGATAGTTACCTGTGCTGCAGGATTGCGCTGGAGCATCTGCTCGACCATCGAGACAACTAGCTCTATTTGCTCTTCATTGCTTGCAGCTTGGTAGAGTACGGGTTTGGTCGTTTCGCCTATGAGACTCTCGAAGAGCTGGCTCTGTCGCTGGATACCATCTGTCGAGGCGCTGCGCTGTGCTGTGGGGCGTATGAGCGGATCGCAGAGTGTCACAGTCTCTCGTAGCACACCTCGCTTGATGAGCGCACGCAGTGTGGCCTGCTTATTGCTGTCCTTCCCTACGAGCGTCTCTCTGAGTAGGGGCGTGTCGAGCGGTAGCTCATGCTGGTAGAGAAGGTCTATCAGTAGCTCTACCATAGCTCTCTGCGCCTTGGCTCGGGAAAGGCTCTCGACGAGCTCGCTGAGCGCCTCCTCGGAGCATAGCTCCTCAGCCAACTGTACGGCTGGCGAGCCGACCTGCACGGAGCGACTGTAACGTGGTATAGACTCGCTACCGATGAGTACGCCAGCCTGCAGGAGCCGGTCTATCTCGGGGTAGATGCGGTCGCCAAGGAGCTTCGCCAGCTTGCTCACCTTGGCCTGATGACCTCGCATGGAGAGTAGCTCACAGCGTATCTCTTCTGATAGCTCGGTCGCTTTGTAGTCGATTGCTTGATCGCCATCGGCCGTTTCGTCAGGCTCTCGCCAGGCTACCTGCGTCTCACTGGAGGGTAGGTAGCTACTCGGTATAGCAGCCGTGAGCCAAGCTCCTAGCGAGCAGATATAATAGGCGGCCCCCCAGCGCCAGAGGTCGATCTCTCTCGAGGTCACTATCGCCTCACGATCGGGTAGGGCTATAATAGACTTCAGCTGACCGAGAGGTCTGTCAGACTCCTCGATCAGCTGAGATATGATAGCGTAATAGTAGCGCTTACTGCCAAACTGCACTAGCGCACGCATACCGACCCTCGCCTGTTCACACAGCGCCTCGGGTACACGATAAGTGTACTCCTCCTCGAGGGCTAGGGGTAGGATGATGCGAGCCAGCATAGGCAGAGCTACTGGCTGTGCTGAGTTACTGCTGGCTTAGAGCTGCGTGCATATTGGCAGCAGCCTTGCGTCCGTCACCCATAGCGAGGATGACTGTGGCACCACCACGGACGATGTCGCCACCAGCGTAGACCTCCTCGAGGGAACTCTGGTTCTGCTCGTTGACGATGACAGTCCCCTTGGGTGAAACTTCCAGACCTTGGAAAGAACGTGGTATGAGTGGGTTCGGAGAGACACCGATGCTCACGACAACGACATCTACATCTACCTCGTCGATAGCTCCTGGTATGGGGACAGGCTTGCGACGACCATCGGGTGTGGGGTCACCTAGCTCCATGCGCTGTAGCTTCATACGGCACACTTTGCCCTTTTCGTTACCTTCGTACTCGATGGGGTTGTGTAGGGTGAGGAACTCGACGCCCTCAGCCTTAGCATGCAGGATCTCCTCACGACGTGCAGGCATCTCCTCCTCACTACGACGATAGACGATCATAGCACGCTTAGCCCCAAGACGGAGTGCCGTACGGACTGAGTCCATAGCGGTGTTACCACCTCCGATGACAGCGACCACGTCTCCCTTGTAGATAGGTGTCTCAGCACCCTCGGTGCCAGCACCCATGAGGTTGACACGGGTGAGGTACTCATTGGAACTCATGACACCAGCGAGGTTTTCGCCAGGGATATTCATAAAGTTTGGCAAGCCAGCGCCACTACCTACGAAGATGCCTACGAAGCCCATCTCCTGTAGCTGCTCATAAGAGAGCGTACGACCTACGACGACGTTGGTCTCAAAGTGTACGCCCATCTGCTCTAAGATCTTGAGCTCGGCATTGACGACGCGTAGCGGAAGGCGGAACTCGGGGATACCATACTTCAGCACGCCACCGACCTCGTGCAGAGCCTCGAAGACGGTCACATCGTACCCCCAGCGTGCCATATCGCCAGCGAAGGAGAGTCCGGCAGGGCCACTACCGATGACGGCAATCTTCTTGCCATTGGCGGGAGCCATCTCGGGTAGTTCGTATAGCCCATTCTCTCGCTCATAGTCTGCTACAAAGCGCTCTAGATAGCCGATAGCAACGGCATCGCGCTTCATCTTCTCCGTGTAGATACAGTGCTTCTCACACTGCTTCTCCTGAGGGCATACGCGACCGCAGACAGCGGGCAGCGAGCTACTCTCACGGATGATGTGAGCAGCTGCAGCAAAGTCACCACGCTCTACGTTCTTAATAAATGAGGGTATGTTGATGGATACGGGGCAGCCCTCCATACAAGAGGGATTGGCACAGTCGAGACAGCGAATGGCTTCCTGACGAGCCTCGGCCTCGGTGAGACCACAGTTGACCTCCTTGGTTAGACTATGCGCACGCTCGTGTGGATCGACCTCAGTCATCTTGACTCGAGGGATAGCCATACGCTCCTTGCCAGTATGTGCCTTGCGAAGCTCCTCGCGCCAAGGTTCGTTGCGACGAGCAGTGATCAGATCCTTTTGTTCTGACATTGTAATATGTGGTTAGCTCAGTGTGATACGATTACTTTCTATAGGTATTGAGACGCATCAGTAGCTCGTCAAAGTCTACCTGGTGAGCGTCAAACTCCGGTCCATCGACGCATACGAAGCGCGTCTTGCCTCCGACGGTAATACGACAAGCACCGCACATACCAGTGCCATCGACCATGATGGTATTGAGTGAGGCGGTGGTGGGGATGTCATACTTCTTAGTAAGCAGAGCGACAAACTTCATCATGATGGCTGGTCCGATCGTCACGCAGAGGTCTACCTTCTCACGCTTGATGACAGACTCGACACCATCAGTCACGAGACCCTTGGTACCATAGGAGCCGTCATCGGTCATGATGATGATCTCGTCAGCAAACTCTCTGAACTCCTTCTCTAGGATGATGAGTTCCTTAGTACGTGCTGCAGCGACGACGATCACCTTATTGCCAGCAGCCTTGAGAGCCCGGGCGATAGGGTAGAGCGGTGCCATACCGACACCACCACCAGCACATACTACGGTGCCGAAGTTCTCAATGTGAGTGGCTTGTCCTAGGGGGCCGACGATGTCGTGGATCATATCCCCTGCCTCTAGAGCGACTAGTCGCTGAGAGGACTCACCGACCGCCTGAACGATCAGCGTGATTGTGCCGGCATCTACATCAGCATCGGCAATAGTGTAGGGTACGCGCTCACTATGGTCGGTGACACGTACGATGACAAAGTGTCCAGCACGGCGTGACTTGGCAATCAAAGGTGCCTCGACAACCAGCTTGGCTACTTTTTCGGAGAGAAAAGTCTTACTGACTATACGATTCATAGCGTTGTGTGATATGATATATGCTAATCAAGAATGGTCTCGATAGGGTACCTAGAGGTAGGTATTGCCAAAGGTACGACTTTTTCACCACCTAGCCACTAATTCTACTAGAGTTTGCATTTTGTAGCTCGACGATCCGCACACTGTAAGGGGCTAGCTCTATAGTCAGCGGAGCCCAGGGCTGGAAGGCATAGAGCTGCTCTTGTGGGGCTGCTAGATAGGCGTGTGTCGTCACACGCATCAGTTGCTGCGGATTATCACGCTCCTCCGAGATTGGGAAGAAGAGTGGGTAGCGCTGCGGATCGGCCGTAAAGTTGCCTAGGACAGCGATACCGATTGTGTCGCTGGTCTGTTGCGCTGCAGGATCTAGTAGTCGGAGGTAACCATAGGTGCGCTCAGCATTGAATCCTCCCCACTGACGAGCCTGCTCCTGTATGGAGTGAAAAGCTCCCCTCAGTATGACTGGGTGCTGCGCCCATTGCGTCAGACGAAGGTAGCTCTGATAGGTCGGGTCGGCAGGGTCACGATGACCCAGAGAGGGGATGGCCCAATAGTCAAAGATCGTAGTTCGTCCGTCATAACCACTATACCCCTCGGCATCGATGCCTGTCTCTCCGTACTCTTGTCCTGCGTAGAGGAGTAGGGGGCTAGGGGTAGCGAGCGCAAGCAGTGTCATAGCGGTGAGCCCTCGCTGAGGCGTGTCGGCAAAGTAAGGCGAAGCTAGACGTATCTCATCGTGATTCTCTAGAAAGTAGAGCAGCTCGTCGGGAGCGTACTCGTTATTATTATAGATGAGTCGCTCCTCGATAGCAGAGACTGAGCGCTCCTGAGTGATCACTTGATAGAGCGTGTCGTAGAGTCCGCTCTTGTCGTAGAGTAGGTCGAAGGCTCCCTCCTCTAAGTACTTGTGGTAGTTGTCTATCTGGTAGATCTCTGCGACAAAGATGACGGGATACTTGTCCTGCACCTGCGGTATGACCCAGTGCCAAAACTCTACTGGCACCATCTCGACCATATCACAGCGAAAGCCGTCTACCCCCTCGGCAGCCCAGTAGCAGAGGATGTCTCGCATCTGGAGCCACGTGGCGGGTATCGGGTCAAAGTGTGAGACTCGAGAACCATCGGGGCGGTAGTCCACACCATAATTCAGCTTGACCGTCTCGTACCAGTCGTTGGCAGAGGGAGTGGCAGACCAGCAGTCATTACCCGTGACACGCGCTGGCTCCTCGTGATAACTAGAGGAGCGATTGGGTAGCTGGAGCGAGGTGCCTGGTAGGTAGTAGAAGTTGTTGCTTGGATCAAACGCTTTGCTCCGATCATCCTTAGCCCCTAGCGGTGTAGTCCCTTGAGGCGTGTGAGCGCCATCATATTGTCGTGACACATGGTTAGGGACAAAGTCTATGATTACCTTCACCCCATGACGATGGCAGCGCTCTATAAAAGAGCGAAAAGCTTCTCGTCGCCTCATCGGCTCTCGCACGATGGTCGGGTGTACGTCGTAGTAGTCTGTGATAGCGTAAGGCGAGCCCGCCTGCCCTTTGACAATGTCTGGGTGCTGGTCTGGACAGTCAGTCCAGCTATGCAAAGGGGTCTGGGTGGCGTGGCGTATGATCCCGATAGGCCACAGATGAGAGACTCCTAGCGAAGCAAGGTATTCGAGCGCTGCTTCGTCAAAGTCTTCGAGCGTGCCAGTACCGTTTTGCTCTAGTGTACCATGAGGCGTCAGCTGATCGTGAGCCTTCTTATTACCCCATAGACGTACTAGTGTGGAGTAGATGATGGTGCGCATAGTCTATGCTTTGCCCTCTTGTGAGAGTAGATCGATGATCTCTCTAAACTGCTCCTCCTCTTCGTACGCCTTGCTGATGAGCTGGTAGCCAATGTCTGAGATGATGTCTACGGGAGAGACATCGTAGGCGCCAAAGTGCGAGAGTAGGGGCGACTGAAGCACGATATCGCATAGCTCTAGGTCGATAGTCACGTTGGCACGCATCATAACACGTATGAGGCGGTCGGAGAGGCGGAGCATGTTTTTCGTAGGCGTATTGTCCACCTCTGGGCTGAGGTTGATCCCTAGGAGGAAGTCACACGACTCACGGATAGGACGTGCGGGTAGATTCATAAAGACTCCACCATCGACATACTGCTCGCCATCGATGACAATCGGCTCGAAGAGGATCGGTATCGAGCAGGAGGCCACCACCGCAGAGGCCAGATCTCCCTCTGTAAAGTCACGCGCCTCGGCTCTATTGAGATTGGTTGCGATGATGTGCATAGGGATCGGTAGATCCTCAATGCGCTCATGGCGTAGAGTCTCCTTGAGGAATTGTCGGTACTTATTGGTTTTGAGCAGAGAGAGCCTCGGAGTGGTTAGCGAGGTCATATTCATAAAGCCAAACTGTGACGACAGATCATAGATCTCTTCACTGCTGTAGCCGTCTGCGTAGAGAGCACCCATGAGCGAACCGACGCTAGTACCAGCGATGATGTCAGGCCGCACATGATGCTCCTCTAGAAAGCGAAAGATACCTATGTAGGCTAGCCCACGAGCGCTACCTCCACAGAGTGCTAGCCCGAAGGTGGGTCGCTTGCCGTAGGTCCATGTGCGGACACGATCTACCAGCTTATCGAGCGAAGTGGATATGAGGGCAGAGCCACGCTCGACGAGACGCTCTCCCTGAGCTTTTAGATCGGAAGTGTTGAGTGCCATATCAGATTCATTTATATGGTTAAAGGTTTTCTGCCTAGGGGTAGCTCTGCTAAGAGTGTCGTCAGTGGTGGCTCAGCAAAGGCACGACGTGAGGCGACCACCAGCTCCCACTCCTGGGCAAACTGCTGCTGCGTGAGCATATGGTTGCGATGTCCTGAGCGATCCATACGATCGAGGAGGTACCCCACGGTCAGCAAGTCGGGATCGACGGCTAGGTTGTAGTGTAGCTCCTTGTCACGAGAGCTGTAGACTACCTCGATGATCAGCTCCTCCTCAAGTAGCTTCGCGATGATCTCACTGGTCTGATTGATCGGCAGGTGACAGGCCTCTGAGAGCGAAGGTATATCATGAGGCTCTGGCTCGGTGTGATCGAGGAAGCGCTGCACGATGTGTCCCATCACCAGGACCGTCAGGAAGTCTGAGTAGCGAGGGGAGACATTGGTCGCATCCTTGGCATAGGTAAAGTTCACCACATTCTGTATGGAGAAGCATAGCTTAGCGCTAAAGAGGGTGATCGACCAGACCACCTGTAGCCATAGGAGCAAGAGCGGTATAGCTGCAAATCCACCATAGATAGCATTGTACTTAGAGATCCATAAGATACCGCTGACGTAGAGGGCTTGCAGGATTTGGAAGGCGCTACCAGCTATGGCTCCCGATATGAGTGCTGGGAGAAACTTAACACGCGTGTTAGGTAGTGCCATGAATATACCCGCAAACATAAAGATCAGGATGACGTACGGGAAGAGCTTGAGCATAAACTCCCATACAGGCGTGAAGAGGATGTAGTCGTTGAACCACGTATTCTTTATCGTCGCCATCATAACGGTCACTCCCGACGAGAGCGTCATCAAGATAGGCAGTAGCACGACCATCGTGATGTAGTCCGTCAGCTTGCGCCCTATCGAGCGCCCTCGAGGCACTCCCCAGATCACGTTGAAGGTCTGCTCGATCGTGTTCAAGAGTAGGAAGATCGTGTAGAGAAACAGTACCAAACCGACACCTAAGAAGAGCCCTCCCTGTACCTGTCCTAGATAGTTCTCCACAAAGCCCATCATCGTGTCCAGCTCATTCTGATGCCCAGGCATATAGGTTATGAGAAAGTCATAGATCGTGTCTTGGAATCCAAAACCCTTGGCAAAAGCTACGATAAGCGCCAGCATAGGTACGACAGACAGAAACGTCCTATAGGTCAGCGCCGAGGCATGACGACTCAGTCGCTGGTCCATATAGCCCTTGATAGCCATGTAGAGCGCCTTGAGCGTGTTGATGTAGAGCCGGCGAAAGCCCCGCACCTCTTGTGGCTGTATGTGCCACATATCGCTCGTGACGAAGCGGACCCCCTTGTAGGTACGCACCTTGAGCTTGCGTACCCAAGCTGGTGGCTTGCGAGAGCTGTGCTCAGCAGTTGTAGCCTGCTTAGAGTCTTCGTGCTTATGATGTATAGAGTTCGAGTGCTGTGGCATGAAGTTAGCGATACTATAATTATATGTATGTATTGGTGCGAAAGGACGGTGTGCTTTGCTGGGCATGGCTTCACCTTGCGCTCACGCAGCGAGTCACGGAGAGGACAGTAGGTCTATAAGCCGGGTTCTGTGCCAGTCACGAGGAGTGGCGCTTGTCATTTATCTACGACACCCGTTGCCGAGTGCCTCTAGCAATCTACCCTCCGACTAGGACGAGTAGCCCTCATAGCGTCGG
>QWCE01001961.1_pt1 | contig 27855 bp, 30 predicted proteins | sample 1972531 | NCBI WGS metagenome assembly QWCE01 (sample SAMN09866716, study PRJNA288562) | Human gut metagenome isolate term4_stool, whole genome shotgun sequencing... | reverse complement strand
GGACGAAAGAAAATGGACCTGAAAGCGGTGCTGACCTTTGCATGCATGAACATGAAAAAACTGGCACTAATGATGGATCGAAGAGATCGGGAGAGGGGAGACTGCGGCCCTTCTTTTACTGATTTATGGAGAAAATGGATTGACAACATAAAAAAGAGACAAACCCCGAAATTTATTCGGAGTTTGTCTGCAGTCTGAACCGCCTTGATGGCGGCTTTTTGTTTTCATTAAAAGTATTGAACGGGGGAGGCCAGGTTTTTCAACAGGGCCGCCACGCTCCATGCGGCGGTGACGCTGGATTTCGGGTTTTTCGGATCGGGTTTGGAGGTGATTTCCACCACGGCCTTGGCCTTTTCGTTTTCCACGGTGACCCGATGGGTGTTGCCGGGGCTTTCGGGATCGCTTACGATGCGTACCTTGGTGGCGTCGGCCCCCGACGTGGTGACGCCCGTAGCTACGGCCACGTTGGTGTTTTTCGGAAAGCCCTTAATGGCTTCCGTGGCGCTTCCCTCAAAGGCGACGACCTTTTCGTCCTCAGGCAACTCTTTGCCTTTCAGGTAGGGGGCACCGTTTAAGCTCTTCGGCGCTTTCGTGCTTTGAATTTCCGATTCTACGCCGCCCATAAGGGTGAAGGTGCGCATTAAATCGAAGCCGCCGATGGCTCCGGATGTGATGTGCACTTTTCGGCCCGAATTTTTTGCCGCCGATTCGATAGCGTCGTACAAGGCGGTATCGGCCAAGGCGCCGACGGAGGTAATGACCACGTCTTTTCCGGCCTCGAGCAGGGGCACGACGTATTCTTTTACGGCGCCGACGCCGGCGATTTCCACGACGATGTCCGTGTCGTCGGCCAGGAGGGCGTCGAAAGTTTCGTAAAGGGGAATGGTTTCGCCTTTTGCGGCAATGCTTTTTTCCTCGAGCACTTGATCGAAAATGCCCACGAGGCGGTAGTCTTCCTTTAATTTGTCTAAAATAGCGTCCACGAGAATGTGGCCCAGGGCGCCGTAGCCGATGACGGCGATGTTTTTCATGCTTCCTCCTTTGAAGGTTCTTCGGGCACTAAAAAGCCCGCTTCGGCCAAAGCCGCTTCTACTTCGTTTAAGGTTTCTTCGTCTTTGGCAAAAACCGTGTGGAAGTGGTAGCCGTTGGTAATGTTGTTAAGTGGGGTGCTGACGCTGTGGTAGATGTCGTCCATAAAGTGCTTCACGTCTTTGCGGGATTGAACATTTAATGTGGCGGCGATTTTTCCGTAAATGCGGTGCTCCACGTACACGTCCTCCACAATGGCGCCTAAATCCACGATGAGATTCAGCTCTTTGGTGATTTCGTCGTCTCGGTGATGGGATTTAAAGGTGCGGCGAAAGCCCTTGGGCGCGTCCATGTAGTAGCCGCGGTTGGTGGAGTGGATGGGAATGTTTTTCGCCCGAAGCAGGCTGATGTCTTGGACGATGACCTGCCTGGAGACGGAAAAAGTTTTTGCCAGGCTGTCTCCGGAAATGGGCTCGGCGGATTCCCGAAGGGCTTTTTCGATTTTGTAGAGCCGCGTTTCCTTATCGAGAACCATCGGGTGTCAGTCCTTTCATGGAAAAATCCAGCACCGGCGCCGAGTGGGTAAGGGCGCCGGAAGAGATAATGTCGGCACCTAAGTCTTTGTACTTGGAAATGTTGTTTAGGTCCATATTGCCGGAAAGCTCCACCAGGGCGCGACCGTCGATGAATTCGACGGCTTTTTTTATTTCATCCGGGCTCATATTGTCCAGCATAATAATGTCCGCGCCGGCCGCCACGGCTTCTTTCACCATTGCCATGGTCTCCACCTCCACCTCGATCTTTCGCACGAAAGAGGCGTAGGCCTTGGCCCGTTTGATGGCTTCTGCGACGGAGCCCGCGGCGCCGATGTGATTGTCCTTGAGCATGACGCCGTCGGTGAGGTTGAAGCGGTGGTTTTCGCCGCCGCCGCAACGAACGGCGTACTTGGCGAAGATCCGGAAATTCGGCGTGGTCTTTCGCGTGTCCACGATCTTCGTCTCGCTCCCCGCCAGGGCGTCGACCATTTTCTTGGTGTAGGTGGCGATGCCGCTCATGCGTTGCAGGAAATTTAAAGCCACCCGCTCCGCTGTCAGGAGGGCGCGAATGGGGCCTGTAATCGTGGCGATTAAATCGCCCGTTGATACAAGATCCCCGTCTTCGAAATACCACTCTACTGCGGTTCTTTCGTCGAAGAGGCGGAAGGTGCGCTCAAAAACCGGGGCGCCTGCGAGAACGCCGTCGGCCTTGGCGAAAAGCTTCACCGAGCCTGTTTCGTCGGCATCTACCAGAGCGTTCGTCGAAATGTCTTCCTCGTTTACGTCTTCTTTTAGGGCGGCCAAAATGGCGTCGTCCATTAAAAAAGGCGCCAAAGTCAAATTGCCCATAAGACTCCTTTCCTTACTTACTTGCGATGGCGAGCATACGGTCCAAGGGTACCTTGGCTTTTTCGATTAAGTCCGCATCTAAAATCACTTCATTGTCGCCGGTTTCCAAGACGTGAATGATTTTGTCCACGGTGACCATTTTCATGCCTTCGCAAATCATGTCGGGGAAAATAAATTCCTTGTCGGGATAAAGTCTGTTTAATTCCCAACCGATGCCTTCTTCCGTGAGAATAATGTTTTTGTCCTTATTCAATTCGCCGACGGCACTTAAAATGCCCTTCGTGCTTCCCGTGTAATCGGCCAGCTCGAGCACTTCCGCCTTGCATTCCGGGTGGCAGAACACGGGGGCGTCCGGGTGCTCCTTCTTCAGAGCGCGGACCATGTCCGCAGTTAAGCTGTCGTGGACCGGGCAGCAGCCGGCGTTATTAATGAAGTGCTTGTCCGGGAAAGCCCCTTCCGTATTGTGGCCTAAATTCCCGTCGGGAATAAAGAAAATATTCTCGGCGTCGATGGCGCTTACCACTTTTGCCGCGTTGGAGGAAGTGAGGCAGTAGTCCGAATGGGCTTTCACTTCGGCGGTGGAGTTGACGTAAGAGACGACGGCGAGGTCGTCGTATTTTTCTCTCATTTCTTTAATGGCGTCCACATCCACCATGTGGGCCATGGGGCAGTCGGCGTCGGGATCGGGAAGGTAGACGGTTTTTTCCGGATTCAAAATCTTTACCGTTTCTCCCATGAATTCGACGCCGGCCATGACGATGACCTTGGCGTCGATGCCCGTGGCGATTTTCGCCAGGGTAAAGGAGTCGCCGACGTGATCGGCGATTTCCTGTACGGCGCCGTCCACATAATAGTGAGCCAGAATGACGGCGTCCTTTTCTTCTTTTAAGCGTGCGAGGGTTTCCTTTTCCAATTTGTCTTCCTTTCTTCTGTGTGCGTTAAAGAATCCTACATAGAATACCATAAGTGTTGGTAGATGACAATACCACTGTCTTGTCAGTAAAGAAAATTGAGTCCGAAGGCGATTCGGGCTATAATGAAGAAAAGACGAAAAGGAGGCGCGGCATTGAACAGTTTACGAGATCGATTCGGCGCAAAGAAAACGCCGTCGATACCGGCGAAGGATTTAAAGGATAGGTCAACGAAATTTATTTTAGACGTGCGGGAGCCCGACGAAATCGCCACGGGAAAAATTCCCGGCGCCCACACCATTCCCTTGGGAGATTTAAGTGCGCGGGAAGGGGAACTTCCCAAAGACGAGACGATTTATGTCGTCTGCCGCTCCGGCAACCGCAGCCAAAAGGCCTGCGAGTACCTTGAAAGCAGGGGCTATGACTGCGTCAATGTTGCAGGCGGCATGTTGGCGTACAAGGGACCGGTGGAATAAGGCGACGCGACGGAGAAATTTGAAAAAAATTTTTGAAGCGTGTAAAAGCGGGTATAATGGAAACAGAATAGGAGGAAGTTATGGAAAAAGATATGAGTAAATACCGCTGCAAACCCTGCGGCTTTGTGTACGATCCGGCGAAAGGTGTGCCGGAATACGGCATCGAACCGGGCATTCCCTTTTCCGAATTGCCCGACGACTGGACTTGCCCTCGTTGCGGCACCAGCAAGTGGATGTTTGTAAAAGTCGAAGAAGATTAAAGCGCTCGAAAGAGTGCTTTTTTCATAAGCGGGAGGAGCCATGAGAAAAATTCACGAAACCGTTCACGTGGGCGTGGACATTCACAGTCGATTGGTCATGCCGCCTATGGTGACGGAGGCCTCGGTCGGAGGAGAGATCAGCGAAAAAACCCTGGACTATTACAAAAAAATGGCGGCGAATAAACAATTCGATCTCTTCATCATCGAACACAGCTACGTCGCAGAAGACGGAAAGGCGAGCCTGAAGCAAATGAGTCTGGCCGACGACGAAAAAATCAGCGGGCACGGAAAATTAGTCGAGGCCATAAAAAGTGTGCGCCCCGACGCCGCCGTGTTTTTGCAATTAAACCACGCCGGCATCAAGACGCGGGCAGACATTATCGGCGCGGACCCCATGGGCCCCTCGGTGCGTCCCTGGGATAAAATGTGCCGGGCCATGAGCCTCGAGGACATGGCGCGGGTGAAAGCGGATTTCGTCGCGGCGGCTCTGCGGGCGAAGAAAGCGGGTTACGACGGCGCGGAACTTCACGTGGCCCACGGCTATCTGCTGAACCAATTCCTTTCGCCCTTAACCAACTTCCGCGACGACGACTACGGCGAAGACCGGGTGAAATACCCTCTGGAAGTCTTTCGGGCCATGAAAGATGCCTTGGGCGATTTTCCCCTGGCCGTGCGCATCGGCGGCATCGAAACCATTGAAGGGGGCACCACCGTGGATGACGGCGTCCGCGCCGCAAAGGCTTTTGATACCGCAGGCGCCGCCTTTTTAGACATGACCGGCGGCATGACCGGCTACAATCGCCCCGGACACGAGGAAGCCGGCTGGTTTCAAGACCTGAGCCGCGCCGTGAAAAAAGAAACCACGGCCCCGGTGCTCTTAACCGGCGGCATCACCACCTACGACGAGGCGGAAAAATTACTGGCAGAAGATGCGGCGGATCTTTTCGGCATCGGTCGCGCCTTTTTAAAAGACCCGAATTGGGAGACGGATAAGCTCTAAGAGAAGCTGCGGCATGGTCCGCGGCTTTTTTTTGCGACGAATTCCCCTGAACGATGGATCTATGTCTATGTTATAATAGGTTCATTACAAAGGAGGGATTGGATGAAAGCTGTTGTCAGTGTTTTAGGTAAGGATCAGGTAGGGATTGTCTCCCGCGTTACGACGCTTTTGGCGGAACACGGTTTTAATATTTTGGACATTAGTCAAACCATCGTCAGCTCTTATTTCACCATGATTCTCGTGGTGGAACATGCCGACGAAAATTTTGCCCTGGAAAGCGTGGTCGGCGATTACGAAGCCCTGGGCAAATCCATGGGTTTGGACATTCGTATGCAGCACGAGGCGCTTTTTAGCCGCATGCACCATATTTAGAAAGGACGTCTCTTTTGGATAATTCTTCGATTCTCGAAACAATTCACATGCTGGAGCATGAGAATTTAGATATACGAACGGCGACCTTGGGGATTTCCCTAATGGATTGCATCTCTGACGACGTGGATGTGGTATGTCAGCGTGTTTACGATAAGATCACGACTTTAGGTGCCGACTTGGTGGCTGAAGCCAATGCCGTGGGCGCGAAGTACGGGGTGAGCGTGGTCAACAAGCGCATATCCGTGACACCGGCGTCTTTGGTTTTGCCTCGCGGCACGAAAGAGGATTTCGTGAAGCTCGCCAAAGCCATGGACGATGCGGCCATTAAAATCGGCGTGGATTTTATCGGCGGCTTCTCCGCTTTGGTTCACAGCGGCATGACCGAAAGCGAACGGGCGCTGATCGAGGCCATTCCGGAAGCCTTGGCCACGACGGAAAAGGTGTGCTCCTCGGTGAATGTGGGCTCGTCGAAGTCGGGTCTCAACATGGATGCCGTGGCCATGATGGGCAAGGTCATTAAGGATGCGGCCTATTTAAGTCGCGATGCGGATTCCATCGGCTGCGCGAAGCTTGTGGTCTTCGCCAATGCCGTGGAAGACAATCCCTTTATGGCCGGCGCCTTCCACGGCACGGGCCTGGGGGATCATGTGCTTCACGTGGGCATTTCCGGTCCCGGCGTAGTTAAGACGGCCCTGGAAAAATTCCGCGGCGCGCCTTTCGATGAAGTGGCTCAGTGCATCAGCGAAATGACCTTTAAGATTACCCGCATGGGTGAATTGGTAGGCAAGGAAATCGCCAAGCGTTTGGACACGCCCTTTGGCTCCATCGACTTGTCTCTCGCGCCGACGCCGGCGGTGGGCGACAGTGTGGCGCGGATTTTGGAAGAAATCGGCGTGGGCACCGTGGGCGGCCACGGCACGACAGCGGCTTTGGCCATGTTAAACGACGCGGTGAAAAAAGGCGGCATCAATGCCTCCTCCCACGTGGGCGGCTTAAGCGGCGCCTTTATCCCCGTATCGGAAGATGAGGGCATGATTTCCGCCGCCGCATCGGGGGCCTTGGCTTTCGACAAATTGGAAGCCATGACCTGCGTCTGCTCCGTGGGATTGGACATGATCGCCATTCCCGGGGACACGCCGGCTGAAACTTTATCGGCTATGATTGCCGACGAGTCCATGATCGGCATTATTAACCACAAGACCACGGCGGTGCGCCTGATTCCCGTTTACGGAAAAGATGTGGGCGACAACGCCACCTTCGGCGGCCTATTAGGGGAAGCGCCCATTCTTCCCGTGCACAAAAACGACTGTGCGGCCTTTGCCGTGCGAGGCGGCTTTATTCCCGCGCCGATTCACAGCTTTAAGAATTAAATCGAAGGGATCAAATGACTGTTACGATACAAGAATTTGTCTCCATGATGACTCAAAACCCCGCCATTTTTCTTACGACCCTGCTGGTTTTGGCGGTGGTTTTCGTCAACGGCTGGACCGATGCGCCCAATGCCATCGCCACCGCCGTCTCTACGCGGAGCATCGAGCCGCAAAAAGCCATTTATCTGGCGACGCTCTTTAATTTTCTCGGGGTCTTTCTTATGACGGCCCTAAACGCCAATGTGGCGGAGACGATTTACAATATGGTGGACTTTAACGGCAATACCAACGAAGCCTTAATCGCCCTGGCCTCGGCTCAGGTGAGCATTGTCATATGGGCCACGGCGGCCTGGTACTTCGGGATTCCCACGTCGGAATCCCACGCCCTGATCGCCGGGCTTTCGGGTTCGGCCATCGCCCTGCACGGAGGCCTCGCCGGGATCAACGGAGCGGAGTGGATGAAAAACATCTACGGCCTCGTCCTTTCCACGGTGGTGGGTTTTCTCATGGGCTATGTGGTGGTGGAGATCATTAAGCGGCTCTTGGCCGGCTCCGACCGGCGCAGCACCAAGACCTTTTTCAAAAACGGGCAGATCGTTTCGGCGGCGGCCATGGCCTTTATGCACGGCGCCCAAGACGGGCAAAAGTTTATGGGCGTTTTTATGCTGGCCTTCAGCCTGGCTGCCGGCACCGGCGGTGCGGGGCATTTTGTGATTCCCTCCTGGCTCATGATTTTAATTTCTCTGGTGATCGGCCTGGGAACGAGCTTAGGGGGCCTGAGAATCATTAAATCCGTGGGCATGAGTATGGTGAAGCTTGAAACCTACGAAGGCTTCGCTGCCGATATCGGCGCCGTCGTGAGCTTGCTCGTGGCATCCGTGGCCGGCTTTCCCGTATCCACCACCCACACAAAGACCACGGCCATTATGGGCGTGGGGGCATCGAAGCACATTAAAAACGTGAATTGGTCCGTGGTAAGCGAAATGGGCCTGGCGTGGATATTGACCTTTCCCGGTTGCGGGTTGATCGGATTTATCGTCACCTATTTGCTTATTCATCTGATTTAGGAGAAGTTATGAAAGAAAGAAAGTTCGATTACTTCCGAAAATTCAGCGACATGGCTCAAAAGGCATCGCTGGCGGCGGATCTTTTGCAGACCACCTTGGGCGCCTATGACGCGGCGAAACTGCGAGAGGCGACCGACGCCATGAAGCGCATCGAAAACGACTGCGATCAGATCATGCACGACATTATGAATCGCCTGGCCGTGGAGTTTTTGCCGCCCATCGAGCGGGAAGACATTATTGAGATCACGGACAAGCTGGACACGGTGGTGGATTCCATCGAGGAAATTTTGCTGGGCCTGTATATGTACCGGGTGCGCGAACTCATTCCCGAGACCTTGGAATTTGTGGATCTCATCATCGAAAGCACGGCCATGCTCGAGGAAGTGGTGTTGGAATTCAGCAATTTCAAACGCTCCAACGAGGTGAAGGAAAAAATCATCCGCATCAATTCCCTGGAAGGGGAAGGGGACACCCTTTACTTAAATTCCATGCGCTCCCTCTTCGACTATACCGGCGAATTCGATCCCAGGAAGACGATTATCTGGAAGGAAATGCTGCAGGTCATGGAAAATTGCCTGGACAGCATCGAAGAATGTGCCAACGAATTTGAAACGGCCATGTTGAAAAACGGTTAAACAAAAAAGCCCTCTCGTCTGTGAGAGGGCTTTTCTAATGCTCACCTCGCGCGCTTACGATGGCGTCTTTCGACCAGGTAAAAAATTCCGAAGGCGGCACGGATTCCCGGTCCACGTGGCGGGGCCTTAAGAGGTAGAGCCGCTCCTTTGCCCGGGTCATGCCCACGTAAAAGAGGCGGCGCTCTTCTTCCAACAGCCGCATCTCTTCCGCGGGATCCACCGGCGTCTTCGGCAAAGATGGAATGGCGTCGGCGTTTAAATCCATAATAAACACGGCGTCAAACTCCAGCCCTTTGGCGCCGTGAAGGGTAGATAAAACCAGGCCCTTCTCCCCGGCGCGAGAGCCCTGCATGAGCCGGTCCAAGGTCTTGAGCCGGCCGATGAAGTTGTGGTAATCGTCGGTGTTTTTGGCGATGTACTTGGCGTAGTATAGAATGCGCATGGACGTGGTCTTCGAAGAGCCGAAGGTGGCGGCGTGGCTCGCGATGTATTGTTCGTATTCCAAGTCCTTTTGAATAAAGCGAAAGGCTTCGGCGGGGGCCAAGGTTTTTAAGTGCTGAAAATCCCGCTTTAGAGCCCTTACGTCTCGGGCCGCGTAATCGGGAAGCCTTAAATCCGAAAGGGCGTCGAAGACCGATCCGCCCACGCCTTTTTTCTCCAAAGCCTCGATCATTTTCTTCGACAAATAGCCGCGAATCTTGTAATAGAATGTGGAAAAGGCGGCCAGGTCGGCGGGGTTTTGACTGAACTCGTAAATGGTCATTAAATCCTGAAGCACCCAGTGGCGGAAAAAGCGGCTCTTTCGCTCCTTGGCGGCGAAGGCAATGTTCTCCCGCTCCAAAAATTCCACGAGGCCGATGGAAGAGACGTGGTTTCGGTAGAGGACGGCCACGTCTTTCAAATCGTGTTTTTCTATTTCCGAGGCGATAAAGGCGTATTGCTTGTCTAAATTCGTGAGTTCCACGGCGCGCACCTCCGCTCCCGGGCCTTTCACCGCGATGGGCGTCTTTTGGTAGCGGGCCTTGTTTTGCTCGATGAATGCCGAGGAGAGGGAAATGATCTTTTCCTGTGAACGGAAATTTTTGGACAAATAGTACAGGCTTAAATTCTCGTAGCGTTCGTTCAGGTGAAGGAGCTCGCGAAAATCCGCCCCGCGAAAGCCGTAGATGGACTGATCGTCGTCGGCGACGATAAAGAGATTGTTCTTGGGCTTTGCGACGGCTTCGATAATGGCCAGCTGGCCCTTGGAGGTGTCCTGGCCCTCGTCCACCTGAATGTAGTCGTAGGTGGCGCGCACGGCCCGAAGAAGTCCCGGGTCCTGTTTAAAAATCTCCGGCACCAGGGTAATCATATCATCGAAGTCGATCCACTGCCTGTCCCGCTTCAGGCCTTCGTAACTGTTGTAGAACTTCAGAAAAAGCGGCGTGGCGGCTTCTTTGTTGTATTCCTTCGGATCCAGGACTTTGTTTTTCACGTAGCTGATCTCCCGAAGGAGGGTTTCCACTTGTTCTTCGTTGGGGCTTTTGTGCATGATCTCTTTCCAAAGATCCGTGGCGATGCGCCACTTGCTCAGAGCGCGATTGGATTCGATCAAGGTGTAGCTCGTGCCTCGGCGGCGCTCGTCGTTTTTCAGGACAGAGTAGCAGAAGCTGTGGATCGTGGAAAAAGACGGGGCAGGGCCCTCCGCGAAAAGGTTTTTATAGCGAAGGCCCAGATCCCTGGCCGAGGCCTTTGAAAAAGTAATGGTAAGAATTTTTTTTCGATCCACGCCTTCGTCCATGAGCCGTTTCGTTCGGCTCAACAACATGGTGGTCTTGCCGCTGCCGGGCACGGCCAAAACCAAGGCGGGGCCCTCGCCGTGGCCCATGGCTTTTAATTGTTCGTCCGTTAATTTCATAGTCACCTCCGTGAGAGTATATCACGACTTGTGGGAATTGTCCTTTTCAAGACGAGAAGCTTGGTATATAATGGGGGAAGTAGGTATGTACAGGATGGTGAAGATGAAAAATCCGTTTAAAGCGTTTGACGATTATTTTCTCGATCGTATAAACAAGAAATTGAAAAACAAGTATTTTGATTTCTTCTTTTACAACTATACGAACATAGCGGGCCCGGGGTTTCTCGGAATCCTATCGGTTTTTATGTTGGTGATCGGAAAACGTTGGATCGGAAGTGCCGCTACGGAAATGGTATTGGCCCTTGTGATCTCCACGATCGTCGCGCAGATTTTAAAGCGCATCATCAGCCGGAGTCGCCCTTATTGGGTGAGTAAGAATTTAAACACCTACGGCATCGACCTGAGGGATTATTCGTTTCCTTCGGGGCATACCACTGCGGCCTTTACGGTGGCGACGACATTTTCTCTGTATTATCCGAAAATGGCTGCGCTTTTTATTGTGATGGCGTTTTTAGTGGCTGTATCCAGAACCTATTTAGCCGTACACTATCCCACCGACGTCTTGGCGGGTGTGATCATCGGCATCATCGTCGGTTACGTGGTACATATGTATGTTTACGACAACCTGCTAAACTGGTTGTAAGATGAGGAGGAAGATAATATGGTAATGACGAATTTCCTGCAAAAGAGAAGAACGGTGCGCGAATTTGATCCGGCGGAGTTGTCGGCCATGGAAATGGACTGGTTGAAGGACACCTTGGCAAAAATTGAAAAACAATCGGAAGCCAGCAGCGTGAGCTTCGCTCTCTACGAAAACGGCCAAGCCATTGCCGAAGCATTAAAAGGCAAAGCCGGTTACAGCGGCGTCATGATCGAAGCGCCCTACTACATCGCTCTGCGCGCAAAAAGCCACGAAAAGGCCGAATTGATTCGCACGGGCTACTATCTTGAAATGCTGAACACGGAACTCATCGAAAAGAATTTAGGTACTTGCTGGATTACCACGGCCCACGTGGACAAGGACTTAAAGAAATCCCTGTTCGGCGAAGGCGGCGAGTTTGTCGACTACATTATCGGCTTCGGTAAAGCTGAAAAACAAGACGTATTCGAAGAAGATCGGGTCAGCCCCCGTCTCAGCGTCGACAAGATCGTATTCAAAGATCGCATCGGTTCCCCTGCATCCCTTACGGATCTGGAAAACTACGGTCTGTTTGACGTATTCTCGTCCATCCGCTTTGCACCGAGCCACGTCAATGCCCAACCCTGGCGTTTCCTCTTGAAGGAAGACGGCAACATCGACCTTTATCTGGACAAGAGCAAAGGCGAAAAGAGCTACGTGGACATCGGCGTCGTTATGTTCTACTACGAAGCCATGTTGAAGAGCACGGGCACGGAAAAAACCTGGACCTTAATCGAAGGGGCCGACGTCGACGGTTTGGAACCGGTAGCTACGATTTCTCTGTAATAGAAACAATCCAATCAGAATAGGGAAGGAGCGTCGAGAGGCGCTTCTTTTTTTGTTGACATGAAAAAGGGAAGCAGGTACACTATACATGAGCAAGCAAACATGTAAATGGAGGTAAATATATGCGTACCTATGAATTAAAAAATTTAAATTGCGCCAACTGCGCGGCGAAAATCGAAGCCCGCGTCGGCGAATTGCCCCAGGTCGCCGAAGCCAAGCTGGATTTTATTTCCAAGCGTTTGGTGGTAGACGGCGGGATCTCAACACAAGAGCTGCAACAACTGGTGGACAGCATCGAGGACGGCGTGGTGGTCGTGGAAAAAAATGCAGGCGAAAAGGGCCATCACGAAGACGGTGAAGGGGAGGAAGGCGATCTGAAAAAAGAAATCTTCGCCATCGCAAATGCCATCATGGCCGCTCTTTTGGTGCAATTTGTTTATAAAGGGCGTTTTCAAACGGCTTTGTGGGGGATTCTTTTAATCGCCGCGGGCTTCGATATATTTAAAAGCGCCGTGAAGGGCATAAAAAACGGTGAAGTCTTCGACGAAAATTTTTTAATGAGCGTGGCCTCTGTCGCCGCCTTTTACATCGGCGAACACGGAGAAGCTTTGGGCGTGCTCCTCTTCTACCGCCTCGGTGAAGCCCTGCAGGACTACGCCCTGGATCGCGCCACGGAATCCGTGGAGAGTCTATTGGCCCGCGATGAAGACACGGCCCATGTGGAAAAGGACGGTGCCGTCGTTGAAGTGGCGGCGGAAGATGTCGCCGTCGGTGATACGATTATCCTGCGCGCGGGAGACACCTTGGCCGCCGACGGTGAAGTGATGGAAGGGGAAGGCCACATTTCCAATCAACACATGACCGGCGAATCCGCGCCCATTTATGCGAAAGAAGGGGCGGACATGATGGCCGGTGCCATCGCTTTAGACGGCGCCTTCAAGGTGCGGGTGACGAAAGTGGCCGGGGAATCCACTATGGCAAAGATTCAAGGCCTTGTCGCCGACGCACGCTTAAACAAGGGCAAGACCGAAGCCTGGATCACCCGCTTCGCCTCCATTTATACGCCGGTGGTGGTGGCCCTGGCGGTACTCGTTGCCGTTCTGCCGCCCCTGGCATTTTCCGGAGATTGGAACACGTGGATCTACAAGGCCTGCGCCTTTTTAATCATCTCCTGTCCCTGCGCCTTGGTGCTTTCCGTACCTTTGACCATGTTTGCCGGCGTGGGCCGCGCCTCGAAAGACGGCATGTTTATTAAAGGCTCCACGTCTCTCGAAGCCTTGGCCGAAGCCGATGCCATCGCCTTCGACAAGACCGGCACCCTCACCGACGGCAAATTTACCTTGGCTCAAGTGGACGTCGTAAAAGGCACGGAAGAATCGATACTCGCCTTGGCCGCCACGGCGGAACAATACTCCAATCACCCCATTGCACGCTCCATTTTAGAAAAAGCGAAGCCCGTGGGAAATCCCGAGGGCTACCGGGAGCTTTCGGGCAAGGGCATTCGCTGCACCGTGGAGGGAAAAGTGGTGGCCGTGGGAAACGAAGCCATGCTTCGTGAACTCGGCGTGGGAAATTCCCTCGAAAGCATTCCCATGACCTCCGTCTACGTCGTGGAAGAAGGCGAACTTCTGGGCCGCATCGCCTTTGCCGATTCCGTGAAGCCCGGCGTGAAAGAGGCGCTGAAAAAATTAAAGGGCTTCTTAAAAACCTATCTCTTCTCCGGCGACAAAAAAGAATTGGTCCAAGCCGTGGGAAGTGAACTGGGCATCGACGAAAGCGTCGGCGGCCTCCTCCCCGGCGAAAAGGTAGAGGCACTGGACCGGGCCCTGGCGCGAAAAGAAAAAGTCGTCTACGTGGGCGACGGCATAAACGACGCCCCGGTTCTCGCCAAAAGCGATGTGGGCATCGCCATGGGCACCGGCGGATCGGACATGGCCATCGAAACCGCCGACGTGGTCATCTTAGGCGATGACATCGGCCGCATTCCCTTCCTCTTCGATTTATCCAAACAAACCAGGAAAATCTGCTACGGCAACATCGCCTTTGCTCTCATCGTAAAAGTCCTTGTCGTGGTATTAAACATGTTGGGCATCGGAAATTTGTGGCTCGCCGTCTTCGCCGACGTGGGCGTATCCTTGATCTGCGTGATTATCGCCATGAGCCTTTTGAAATACAAGGGGTGAAACGAACTGTGGTATAATACCATCGGGAGGCGACGATGGTAGATAAATGGAAAAATTATCAGATTTTAGCGAGAGATTTTCTTGATGCAGGCGACAATAAAGAAGCGTTAAACGCCTATTTAAAGGCGGTGGACTTTGCGCCGAACAAGGAAGAGCTGGCCAATGTGTATTTTGCCATTGCGGACCTCTATTGGCAGGAAGACAAAAGGACGCAGGCAGCGAAGTATTACCGCAAGATTCAGCGCCTGGGCGAATACGCCGGCGCGGAATACGGCTTAGGGGTTTTCGCCCAAGAAGAAGGCGACATCGTCGAAGCGGTGGGCCATTTCGAATACGCCCTGATGATCGACCCCGATTACGAAAGCGCCTGCTACGAATTGGCTCTCTTAAACGACCGAATCGGCTACAAAGATCGGGCTTTGGAACTTTTCGAGCGCTGCGCCGAGTTGGTTCCCGACAACGGTGTGGTCTATTCCGACATGGCTTCCATTTACGAAGAGCGGAAAGAGTACAAAAAAGCCCTGGCCCTCGCCGAAAAAGCCGTGGCCCTGTCCCCGGCTTACAGCATCGGCTATTACAATCTGGGAGTCATCTACCAAAAGACCTTTAAAAACGAAAAGGCCCTGGCCGCCTACGAAGACGCCTTGGCTTTGGATGAAAACTATGCGCCGACTTATTTAAATATGTCGGCCATTTACTTGCGCATGAAAGCGCCGGAAAAAGCCATCGCCATATTAACCGAAGGCATCGAAAAAAACCTAAACAGCGTAAATTTATACTACAATCGCTCGTGCAGCCACATGCGCTTGGGAGAAAAAGAAGCGGCCATTCGCGATTTAAAGCGAGCCATCGCCATTAATCCCCACGCGAAACTGTGGGCGTCGAGGGATGTGGATCTGAAAGACATCGTCCGGGAGGTAGAAGATTGATTATTATAAAGACGGAAAAAGAAATCGAAAAAATGCAAACAGCGGCGGATCTCCTGATCCAAGTGCACCGCGCCCTCCGCGAAGAAGTGAAGCCCGGGGTAAGCACCTTGGAACTGGACCGCTTCGTTGAAAAATTTATCACCGATCGGGGCGGCTACCCGGAACAAAAAGGCTATCAGGGCTTTCCCTTCAGCATTTGCGCCTCGGTAAACGACGAAATCTGCCACGGCTTTCCAAGCGAGCGAAAGCTGAAAGACGGCGATCTTCTGACCATCGACATGGTGGTCAATGTGGACGGCTACCTGGCCGATTCCGCCTGGAGTTACGCCGTGGGCAATTTAAGCGACGAAGGCAAAAAGCTCATGACCGTCACCAAGGAATGTTTGTATAAAGCCATCGACATCGTAAAACCCGGCACGCGCCTCGGCGACATCGGACATATCATCCAAACTCATGCCGAAGCCAACGGCTTTTCCGTGGTGCGGGATTTCGTGGGCCACGGCATCGGAAAAAACATGCACGAAGATCCTCAAGTCCTTCACTACGGCAAGCCCAATCGGGGCATGCGCCTGGAAGAAGGCATGGTATTTACCATCGAGCCCATGATCAACGCCGGCGACTGGCCCATTGCCATGGATGACAACGGCTGGACCGCCCGCACCCGCGACGGCTCTCTGTCCTGCCAATACGAACACACCCTGGCGGTGACCAAAGACGGCGTCATCGTCCTGACAGAACAAGGAGACTAATATGCTAAAACAACTGGAAGCGCCGAAGACCGGCGACACCATGGTGAAACTCATCACCACCCTTGGCGACATTACCCTGCGCCTCTTTCCCGACGCGGCGCCGAAAGCCGTAGAAAACTTCACCACCCTCGTGGACCGGGGCTACTACGACGGCATTATTTTCCACCGCGTCATCGACGACTTCATGATTCAAGGGGGCGACCCCACGGGTACCGGCCGCGGCGGTGAAAGCATTTGGGGCAAGGGCTTCGAAGATGAATGCACCCCCGAATACAGAAACCTCGTCGGCGCCCTTTCCATGGCCAATGCCGGCCCGAACACCAACGGCAGCCAATTCTTCATCGTTCAGGGCCCGGACGTGAGCGACGACATTCTCCGCCAAATGGAAGATGCCGGAGAAAAATACGGCTACACCGCCGATGTCATCGACGGCTACAAAAGCTGTGGCGGCGCCTTTTGGCTCGACGGCAAGCACACCGTCTTCGGCCAAGTGGTGGAAGGGATGGATGTGGTCCATGCCATCGCCAAGGTGGAAAAAAATTCCATGGACAAGCCTCTGGAAGACGTGGTAATTCAACGGGCAAACACCTTTATTTATGAATAAAAAACCGGACCCGAAGGTCCGGCGAAGCAAACGGCAGAGGCTGTTTGCTTTTTTTATTACAGTTGTTTCTTTTTTCGGCTCTCGATAAGAATGGGCACCGTAAGGCCTGTGACGATGCAGAGGATGCCGGCCACTTTGTAAATGGAGAGGGTTTCGCCCAATAGGGTCACGCCCATAATGGTGGCGCACATGGGGTTTAAGGCGCAGAACATGCCGGCCCGATCCGGGGTGGTGTGTCGCTGGGCCACGGGCTGCAAGGTAAAGCCGAAGCCGGTGCAGACGATCGCCAACACGAGGATCACGGTCCATTCCATCTGATTTTGGGGCCAGCGTGGCGTTTCTGCAAGAAAACTGGCCAGAGTGGAGAGGAGGAAGATCCACAGTATCTGCAAAAAGCCCAGTTGGAAGGGATCGTCGGTTGCGGCGAAGCGAGCGGTGAGGAGAATGACCACGGCGTAGCTCAGTGCCGCCGACAGGGCGAAGATTTCGCCGCGGGTCAGGGCGAATCCGCCGGGGGTGTAGGTTAAAAAGCCCACGCCTACAATGGTAATGGCCACGCCGAGGATGGCCGCCTTCGTCGGCAGGGTGCGTGTGGTGAGGGCGATTAAAAGGGGCACGAGGACGATGGAGGTGTTTTCCAAAAAGGACACGGTGGAAGAGGGCGATGTCTTTAAGGCCATAAACTCAAAGGCCATGACGGCGAAAAAGACCACGCCTAAAATCGTGCCGTGAAGAAGGGTGCTCTTTGTCATGGGATAAAGCCGCTTGTGAAACAAAAGGGCCAAGAGGAGGACGGCGACGAAGAAGCGGACGGCCAAGAGATTAAACACATCAAGGCCCTCCATGCCGATCTTAATAAAGTAATAGCTCGTGGCCCGGGCGATGATGACGGCGGCCAGGAGTACGGATGCGCTTTTTTCGCTCATGCTTGCTTCTTTCTATTGATGGTACACGGTCATGTCCCGCGTGAGGAGATAGAGAATGATGTTTCCTGCCACAAAAATAAGGGTGAGAAGGGCGGCGTAGAGAAGGGGCGCCTTGGTCATGACGCCGACGCCGATTAGAATCACGGCGCAGCTTACCAGGAGGCTTCCCAGGCCGGAAAAGAGGGATTGCTTCGTATTTTTCGCCAACTCTTGGGGATTGGTCCAATTGTAATTGACAAATTTCCAGTCGAAAAACAGGGAGATGCCGTTGATCAACAGGGCGTAGGCCAAGGGACCCAGGAGATAAAAGGGAAGGTAGGCCGTATCCGGGCGCAAATTTACGATGACGAGAAGCCAAGCGATGCCATAGGCCGGGATGATCAGGCTCGCGGCCATAAAAAGCTTCCCGAGAAAGACCGACCGGCCCTTTAAAGGCAAGGTGTAGGTGTTGTAGGCACTGATGCCCTCCATGGAAAAGCCGAAGCCGGAAAGATTCATCATGCCGGCGAGGCCTGTAAGAATCAAAAACAGGGCGGCATCGGCGGAGACGAAGGACTGGCTTTCTAAAAAGCCGAGAAACATTTCTTTCACGGCGGGCACGAAGAGAATGGCCGCGAGGATCACGGGAAGCACCGTGCCGAAGAAGGTGTTGAAGGCCACGGCGCTGTTGGAGAAAAAGAGCTGCCGCTCTTTGCGGATGAGGGCGGCATATTTTCTGCGCACCTTGTAGTCGCCGCCCTTCACGGCCTTCACCGTGCCGCGGGGGGCCAAGCTTTCACCAATGGTATAAAAGTTTTTCGCCGTGTAGTTGAGAAAGGCCCAATACACGAGCCCCGTCACGAGAAGAAAGACGAGGATGAGCCAAAGGTGCCCGTTCAGGGCGAAAGAAACGGGGCGAGCCGCCGTGGGGAGGCGGTTGTAAAAGCCCAACAAGACGACGAGGTCTTTAAAGTCGCGGGCCAGCTCCGTGTAAAAGCCAACCATAAAGGCGACGAAGAGGAGAAAGCCGAAAAAGCTCTTCACGCCCTTTGACAATTGAAGGCGGCTTCCGCCTTTTGCCGAGAGAATGCGCAAAAAACAGCCCAGGCATTCGCCCAATTGATTGGCGCAGAAAAATACGACGAGGACGAGAAGGGCCTTGACCAAAGAGCCCGTGGCCACGTAAGTGAGAATCATGGAAGGCAGGGTAAAGGCCAAGACCAAGGGCAGGCTAAATACGACAGGGCCCGTATTTTTTGAAATAAGAATGAGCCGCGTGTCCACGGGCAGGCTCCATAAAGTGGATTGGTCGAAGTCGTTGAAGTAGATGTTTCGAATTTGAATAAAGGCGATGATCAGGCTGGCGAGAAAAAACACCAGGGCCATCATATCCATGGCGGAAAGAATCCCGGCTTCCGTCAAGACCTCTGCCACGGAAAAGGCGCCGGCGGCGCCTTCTTTCGGCTCGAGAATCGCCATGGAAGCGAAGAGGGGCAAGAGCCCGCCGAGCCAAAAGTAGCCCCAAAGGGAGAGGAGATAGATAAAAATGCCGAAGCCCTTTTTCTTTTTCCCTTGAAGAAATTGATTGAAGGTGCGCTTTCTTTCCAGTCGGTTTAAAAGCTTAAGCTTGTCCATGGTCCTGCATCCTTTCCATGAACAGATCTTCCAAACTGCCCTTTTGAAGCACGTCTTCCGTGGGGCCGAAAAAGACCAGATGGCCTTCGCGAATAATGGCCACTTTGTTGCACAGCTTTTCCGCCACTTCCAAGACGTGGGTGGAGAAGAGAATGGTGGTGCCCTTTTCCGCCGCCATTTTTTTGAAGGTTTCCCGAATGGATTTCGTGGCCATGGGATCCAGGCCCACGAAGGGTTCGTCCAAGACGATGAGCTTGGGATCGTGGATCAGAGCGGCGATGAGAGCCAGCTTTTGCTGCATGCCGTGGCTGTAATTGTCGATGGACTCGCCCAGGCGGTCGCGAATGGCGAAGAGATCCGCGTAGTATTCGATGCGGTCTCTGCGGGTTTCGTAATCCAGCTCAAAGATGTCGGCGATAAAATTTAAGTACTCGATGCCCCGCATAAATTTATAAAGCTCCGGATTGTCCGGCACGTAGCTGTAAAGTTTTTTCGCTTCCAGAGGTTCCTTTTCGATGTCGTGGCCGCCGATGAAAATCTTTCCGCCGTCAAAGGGAATGAGTCCTAAGGCAGATTTGATGGTGGTGGTTTTCCCGGCGCCGTTGGATCCGATGAAGGCGCAAATATCCCCGGGATCCAATTCAAAACTCACGTCGTGAAGAATTTGTTTTTTGCCGTAATATTTAATTAAATGCTGTATTTGAAGCATAGAACCTCCTTTAATTGCGAACGATTTTCCATTATTAGAATATAGTACGGGGCGCGGGATTGCAAGAAAAGAGGGGAGGCGAACGGTGATTTAATCGGTAAAATTTGTGTTATAATTTTCTTCTAAGGAGGAAGAAATGCATCAGTACAGGGGACGATTAATTTTGCACACGGGGAGCATGTTTTCGGGAAAGACATCGAGCTTGGAGCGGGAAGTGAAGCGCTTTCGCATCGCCGGCTACAACACGCTGGTCTTGAAGCCCACGCTGGATACCCGCTTCATTCACTCCGCCATTACGAGCCACGACAACACGTCGCTTGAGGCCGTGGTGGTGGAAGACATCGCCGGTGTGCTTGAGGCGGCGGCGGAGCACAGGGCCGACGTGGTCGCCATCGACGAAGTGCAGTTTTTAGGCGGCGCGACCGATGAAATTCTCTCGGCCTTCGATACCCTTTTAGACGAGGGAAAGACCGTGGTCTGCGCGGGGCTGGACATGGATTACGAGGCTCATCCCTTTGAGATCGTAAAAGAAATCATGGCCGTGGCCGATTATGTGGAAAAGCACCACGCCGTCTGCGCCCACTGCGGCAGCGACGCTTGGGTGAGCCACCGCACGTCGGGGGAAGGAGGCCGTGTGGTCATCGGCGCCACGGAGAGTTACGAACCGCTGTGCCGCGCCTGTTTTAAGCGGATACAAAATCGCGGCGAAAGGGGGAGAAAATGAGTGAGAAAAAAGTTGCGGTCTTCGGCGGCTGCAATGTGGACATTAGCGGAAGGCCCTACGAGCATTTGGATCTTTACGATTCCAATCCCGGCGCCGTGGAATTAAGTCCCGGCGGCGTGGGACGAAACATCGCCGCCACCATCGCCCGCTTGGGCATCGAGACGGCGCTCATTACGGCTTTCGGCGACGACGACAAGAAGGCCATGATCCTGGCGAGGGCGCCGGAAAAATTATCCTTCGATCACGCTTTTACCTTTGAAGGCACCTCTACGGGCAGCTACCTGGTGCTCTTGGATCAAGAAGGGGAAATGCACGCGGCAGTCAACGACATGGCGGTCATGGAAAAGTTGAGTCCCGAGAAAATAAAGGCGCGACAGGAAGTGGCCGAGGCGGCGGCCTACGTCGTGGTGGATGCCAATTTGCGGGAAGACACCTTGGCGGAGATTTTCTCCTGGAATATTAAGACCGTGGTGGACGGGGTAAGCGCCGTGAAGGTAAAAAAATTTGCCCCTTTCTTAAATCGGATCCATGTGCTAAAATGTAACATTCTGGAAGCGCAGGTGTTAAGCGGCCGGGGAAGCGATGCTGTCGCCATTCAGGGCGCTGCTTTACGAAGCATGGGCGTGGAGTATGTGGTGATTACGGCGGGAGCCGACGGGGCCTATTTGTTTAAGGACGAGGAAATGCTCCACTACACCACCAGTCCCATGACCATTCGGGGAGCCACCGGCGCCGGGGATGCCTTTTGCGCCATGTTGACGGCGGAGATGGCGAAGGGTAAGACGATTGACCATGCCGTCGTCGGCGCCATGGCCGCATCGCGCATGGTGCTGAAGAGTGATCAGAGTGAACTTCCTTTCTTTGATGCAAAAGAATGGGAAAAAGAGAAAAAGGAGATTCATTATGAAAGAAAATAATTTAAAGCAGTACATGGACATCGCCCCGGAAGTACAAAAGGCATTGGATGAAAACAAGCCCGTGGTGGCACTGGAATCCACCATCATCTCCCACGGCATGCCCTATCCGAAAAATGTGGAAATGGCCAAGCACTGCGAAGCCATTTTGAGAGACGCCGGTGTCACCCCGGCCACGACGGCCATTATCGGCGGCCGCATTAAGGTGGGCCTCTCCGAAGAAGAAATCGAATTTATGGCCACCTCCGACGACATCGTGAAGAGCTCTACGAGAGACTACGCCCACATCGTCGCCGAAGGGAAAAACGGCGCCACCACCGTGGCCACCTCGGTCTTGACGGCGCGCCTCGCAGGCATTCCCATTCTCGTCACCGGCGGCATCGGCGGCGTGCACCGCGGCGCGGAAACCACCATGGATATTTCCCGGGATCTCCAGGAAATTGCGAACACGGACATCGCCGTGGTTTGCGCCGGGTGCAAATCCATTTTGGACATCGGCCTTACCTTGGAATATTTGGAAACCTTCGGCGTACCGGTCATCGGCTACGAAACGGAAGAAATGCCCGCCTTCTTTACCCGCCGAAGCGGCCACAAACTGGATTACCGCTACGACGACCCCGCAGCCATTGCAAAGCTTATGAAGACGAAATGGAATTTAGGCATCGACGGCGGCATCGTCGTGGCCAATCCCATTCCCGAAGCCGATGCCATGGACGAAGATACCATTAACGCCGCCATCGAAAAAGCCTTGGCCGATGCGGAAAAAGAAGGCATCTTCGGCAAAGCCTCTACGCCGTTCCTGCTCCAACGGGTGCTGGAAGTTACCGGCGGCAGCAGTTTGGAAGCGAACATCGCCCTCGTTTACAACAACACGAAACTGGGCGCGGCCATCGCCAAAGCATACAGCGAAAACAAGTAAAAGAAATTGCCCGCAGCGCGCGGGCTTTTTTATTGGGCGGATCTATTGACCGAGGCGAAAAGGGCGTTTATAATACGATTACTGTTTAGTAAATTAAGATTAAAGTTTAGTGGTGATTATGAGCATCGGACAAAAAATTCGTCGCCTCAGGCAGGTGCAACAGCTCACCCAAGAGGAGCTGGCTCAACGAAGCGAGCTCACCAAGGGATTTATCTCCCAGGTGGAGCGGGATCTCACCAGCCCTTCTGTGGCGACATTTATGGACATATTGGAAGCATTGGGCGCCTCGCCGGAGGCTTTTTTTAAGGACGAAGAGGAAATGCAAATCGTCTTTTCCGAAGAAGACGCCTTTACTTTTGATGACGAGGTCGCGGGCTACGGCGTGGATTACATCGTGCCCAACGCCCAGAAAAATTCCATGGAGCCCACTTTGTGGCGCATCGCGCCCATGGGTTCGTCGAAAGTTCTCGGGCCCTTTGAGGGCGAATTTTTCGCCTACGTCCTCTCCGGGCGATTGGATTTCTGTCGAGGCGACGACGTATTTTCCGTGGAAGAAAAAGATACGATTTACGCGCCGGGGGATGCGCCCTGTTTTTTCAGGAACCTTTCATCCGAGGAAGCGACAGTCCTTTGGGTGAGTAATCCGCCGAATTTTTAGGAGGTGACAGGGGATGCAGTTAATTGAAATTAAAAACATGAAGAAATCCTTCGACGATACGCAGGTGCTCGACGGCATCAATTTAAGCGTGAGAGACGGTGAGTTTTTGACCCTTCTCGGGCCCAGCGGCTGCGGAAAGACCACGCTTTTGAGGATCATCGCGGGCTTCGAGACCCCCGACGAGGGGGAGCTACTCTTTAACGGCAAAGACATGCTCCGCATCAAACACTACGAGCGGCCGGTGAACACGGTGTTTCAAAAATACGCCCTGTTTCCTCATTTAAACGTCTACGACAATGTGGCCTTCGGCTTAAAGCTGAAGAAATTGCCGAAATCCACCATCGACAGCCGCGTGACGGAGATGCTGGAATTGGTGAATCTGCCACAGGTGGCCAAGCGAAACATTCAGTCTCTCTCCGGGGGCCAACAACAGCGCATCGCCATCGCCCGCGCCCTGGTCAACGATCCGAAGATTCTTCTTCTCGACGAGCCTTTGGGCGCCCTGGATTTGAAGCTCAGAAAGCAGATGCAGTTTGAGCTGAAGCGGATTCAGGAGCAGGTAGGCATTACCTTTATCTACGTTACCCACGATCAGGAAGAGGCCCTGAGCATGAGCGACACGGTGGTGGTCATGCGAGACGGCGCCATTCAACAAATCGGCACGCCCACGGACATTTACAACGAGCCGGAAAATGCCTTCGTGGCCAATTTTATCGGCGAAAGCAATATTATTCGGGGCCGCTTCGTAAAGGACAAATTGATTTCTTTTTACGGCAGGGAATTTCAGTGCGTGGATGAGGGCTTCGAAGAAAATGCGCCGGTGCAAATCGTCATACGGCCGGAAGATGTGGAACTGAAAGCCGGCCGCGACGATCTCCTTCAGGGCACGGTGACATCCATCGTGTTTAAAGGCGTGCACTACGAAATGATTCTGGACGTCCACGGCGAGAAGTGGAAGGTGCAGTCCACCGTGGCGCGGGAGCCCGGCGCGGTGGTGGGCATTTACGTGGAGCCGGATAATTTCCACGTCATGGAGGACGAGGCATGAGGCGTTACGCATCGGCCTATATTTTCTGGGCCATTTTATTTATCGTTTTGCCCCTGATCTTGGTTTTAATTATGAGCTTTAACGGTGCCGGAAACATGAACATGGGGGATTACCGCTTTTCCACGGAACAATTCGCCCGTTTCTTTCAGCCCCTTTACCTGCGGATTTTGTGGCGCTCCGTGGTCTTGGCCACTTTATCCACGGCGGCCTGCCTCTTGGTAGGCTATCCGGCGGCCTACGCCATTTCGAGCACCAAGCCCAAGACGAGCTCCATGTTGATTCTCCTCTTCGTCATTCCCATGTGGATGAATTTTCTCTTGAGAACCTACGCGTGGATCACCCTCCTCGGGCGAAACGGCGTTTTAAACAAAGCCTTTCACCTCATCGGCCTTGGTCCCTTCGACATGATGTACAATCAGGGCGCCATTTTAATGGGGATGATCTACAATTTCCTCCCCTTTATGGTGCTTCCCATTTACACGATTTTACAGAAAATGGACCGCTCCTATTTGGAAGCGGCGCAGGATTTGGGGGCGAGTCCGGCCACTGCCTTTTTGAAAGTCACCTTGCCCCTGTCTTTGCCGGGCATTTACAGCGGCATTTTAATGTGCTTTATTCCGGCCCTGTCCACCTTCGTCATTTCCTCCCTGCTCGGGGGAAACAAGTATTACTTGGTGGGCAATATTATCGAGCAGCAATTCAGGCTCACGGGCAATTGGGCTTTCGGCTCCGCCATTGCCGTGGTGCTTATCGTTATTTTGATCGTCATGTTATTTGTCTTCCGCCTCTTCGGCGAGAAGCGGCTGAAAGGAGGCAGCCGTGGGAAATAAAATCAGAAACGCCTATTTGGGCCTCATGCTTTTGTTTTTGTATCTGCCCATCGCCGTGCTCATCGTCTTCAGCTTCAACGACACGAAACTTCGCGGCGTGTGGGCGGGCTTTACCACCCACTGGTACACGGATCTGTTTTCCGATCCCATGATCTTAAAAAGCTTTTACACCACGGTCTTGGTGGCCATCGTGGCCACGGCCATATCCACCGTGGTGGGCACCCTCTCTGCCATCGGCATCCGCGCCTTTTCCAAGCGCAGCCAGGCCGTGATTTTAAACATCAACTACCTGCCCGTCTTAAACCCCGACATCGTCACCGCCGTGGCCCTTATGAGCCTCTTCGGTTTTTTGGCCATGGAGCAGGGCCTACTCACCATGATCCTGTCCCACATCGTCTTCTGTCTGCCCTATGTGATTCTCTCTGTCTTGCCGAAATTGGATCAGCTGGACAACAACACCGTGGAGGCGGCCTACGATTTGGGCGCCAAGACGCCGGAAGTGTTGCGCTACGTCATCGTGCCCCAAATCAAACCGGGCATCGCCACCGGCGCACTCATGGCCTTCACCCTGTCCATCGACGATTTCATTATTTCATTTTTTACCACGGGTCAGGGCGTGAGCAATCTTTCCATCACCCTGTACTCCATGGCGAAAACCGGGATCAATCCCTCCATGAACGCATTGTCCACCCTGCTCTTTGTGGCCGTGCTGGCCCTCTTGCTCCTCTTAAACAAGCGGGACATCGATCTGGTGGATTTCGAGGTATAATATGAAGCGATTATCCATTCTTCTTTTAATTTCGATATTGTTTCTTACGGCCTGCGGCAAAGCGGGGGATAAGAAAGAAACCATTCACGTCTACAATTGGGGCGATTACGTGGACATGGACACGATCCGCCAATTCGAAAAAGAAACGGGGATCAAGGTGATCTACGACACCTTCGCCTCCAACGAAGACCTGTACGTGAAGCTGAAAAAATCCAACGACCCCTACGATGTCATCGTGCCCTCGGAATACATGATCGAGCGCATGATTCGCGAAGACATGCTCCTGCCCCTGGACTACGATCAAATCCCCAATATGAAAAAGCTGGACAAGCGGATTTTAAACATGGATTACGATCCCGGGAACAAATACAGCGTGCCCTATTTCTGGGGAACACTGGGGATCGTGGTAAACACCGATTACGTGAAAGAGCCCATCGATTCCTGGAGCGCCCTGTGGGACAAAAAGTATAAAAACGAAATCATTATGTACAACTCCCAGCGGGATTCCATCGCCATTGCCCTGAAATATTTGGGCTACTCCATGAACAGCCGCTCCATGAAGGAGCTGGAAGAGGCGAAGGAAGCCTTAATTGCGCAAAAGCCCCTGGTCTACGCCTACCTGGCCGACGAAGGGCGGGATGTGATGAGCCAGGGCGACGCGTCTTTATCCGTTATGTACTCCGGGGATGCGGCCATGATGCGGCAAGAAAATAAATCCCTGGAATACATTATCCCGAAAGAGGGTACAAATATATGGTACGATTCCTTTGCTGTTCCGAAGCAATCGAAAAATCCGAAGGGAGCCATGGCTTTTATCAATTTCATGTCCCGCCCGGACATCGCCGCGAAAAACGCGGAGCATAATGTGGGCTATGCTACGCCCATTCCCGAAGCCATCGCCCTTTTGCCCGAGGAACTCAGGGAAGATCCCGTGGCCTATCCGGATTTGGACAGCCTGCCTCCTCTGGAGGTGTATCGGGATCTACACGATTTTGTAGAAGTTTATGATAGAATATGGACGGAAGTTACGGCAAGGTAGTAAGGCAATTATTGAAGGAGGACGAATCGATTTGAAAACATACAATTACTTGATCGTGGGCGCAGGCATCGCCGGCGTCACGGCGGCCAAAGAGATTCGAAAACACGACAAGGAAGGAAGCATCCTTCTTTTGGGAAACGAGAAAGTACGCCCCTATTTTCGGATTCAACTCACGGCAATTTTAGGGGACGACGCACCCGAGATTCCCTATTTAGATAAAGAAGGCTGGGAAGAAAAACTCGCCCTGGACGTGAAGGCGGGCGCCGAAGTCGTGTCCGTGGATTTTGATGCCATGACCGTTACCTTGGCCGACGGCGAAAAAATTCAAGGGGAAAAAATCCTCTTGGCAAACGGCAGCCATTCCAGCGTGCCGCCCTTTAAAAACAATGAATTAAAGGGCATCTTTACCCTGAGAAACTGGGACGATCTCATGACCATTCAAAGCTATATTAAAGGCTTTGAAGACACGAAACACATCGCCGTCATCGGCGGGGGCCTTCTCGGTCTCGAAGCGGCAAATAGCCTGAAAAAAAGCGGCCACGTCGTCGCCATTATTAACCGTAGCGAATACCTGCTCTCCAAGCAATTGGACCGTGAGCTGGGCATGATGCTCAACGAAGAAATGAAAGATTTGGGCTTTATGGTCTTTACCGAAAAGAGCACCAAGGCCTTTATCGGCGAAGACGAGGTGCGGGGCATCGAATTCGACGACGGCACGGCGGCGGACTTCGACATGGTCCTGATCTCCGCAGGCGTGCGCCCCAATACGGAACTGTTTAAGGATACGGGCCTTGAAGTCAACAAAGGCGTCATCGTGGACAGCCACCTCATGACCAACAAGGCCAATGTATGGGCTGCAGGTGACGTGGCGGAAGTGGAAGGCCGCGTCATGGGTATTTGGCCCGCCTCCCGCGCCATGGGCAAAGTGGCCGGCGCCAACATGGCCGGCGGCGACGGAACCTACGAAAACCCGAAGGCCCACACGAAATTGGATTTAGACACGATCCAAATCTTCTCCGCGGGCAAAATCGGCGAAGGCGACGTCTATTTTTACGACGACGGCGACATTCACCATCGCCTCTACGCAATAGACGGCAAAGTCACCGGCGCCGTTCTCTACGGCGACACGAGCGCCATGGGCACCTTCCGCAAATTGGTGGAAGCCCACGCGCCCATCGAAGAAGCTCTGGACGGAGCCTATCCCTTCAAATCGGAAAAAGAATAAAAAAAATCCCCTTTCGGGGACTCAGCTCGGCGACGGCCGAGCTTTTTTCTGGTTCTATGTCAACCATTGGGGAGTCTAGTGAAAACTAGGCTCCTTTTTGTTTTCCTAAAAGCCATTCATCACCGGTCTTTTGAACAGACGAAAAGCA
>QWCE01001951.1_pt1 | contig 27962 bp, 30 predicted proteins | sample 1972531 | NCBI WGS metagenome assembly QWCE01 (sample SAMN09866716, study PRJNA288562) | Human gut metagenome isolate term4_stool, whole genome shotgun sequencing... | reverse complement strand
CAGTTAAAATTCTGGAGCCGGTTAATACCCTAACGGCTTCGGGTGTGGCGATAAGCACAGCGTAGTAGATTCTGATACAAACAGCACGAAACACAACAACGTAAATATCGGTTGCAGGGATATAACACTTATCATAAGCAGGTACTTCAGAACCGCCGGTACTTGGCGAGGTACTTTCGAGCCTAGTACCGTTGCGAGTGATGGGTAGCGAGAGCGTGCCTGCGTTGATATGTTATATCCCAAACAACCGAGCTGTAACCTGAATGTTTCGTGCGTCCACCATCACTTACGCTGTGCAAAGGTGTTAGTTCTTCTTACGTGCCCGGATCATCCGCACAAGATCCCGGATCGACACAAATCCAACGGCTGCTGCACCAACGCAGAACCAAATATATGCTGCATACTGATAAACTGTAAAAGCGGTTTCACTCATAATCATAATAAAGACCTCCTATCTGTTTCTATGCATTCTCCAAAGCAAGGGTAACCTTATGATCCGGCTCATACTCTTTCAATCTGTTATAGTCAAATTCATAACTGCTCGTTAATCCACCAATTACATTTACAACGATTGGCACAACCAAAGAGCAAATGTTTCCAATGACATCATTCATACCGGTAAAACCTAATGTGAAATATGCCAACACACCGGCAAATACTCCGGCAAATACCGATACCGTTGCTACTGCAGGCGAAATCTTCTTCCAGAAAGCACCCATAACAAAAGATGCACATGGTGCTGCAAATATGATACCGGAAAAGATATCCAACGTAACCATAGATTTTCCTTCAAAGAACATAACCACAATTGCCATGATCACACCAATGATAACCGTCATGATCTTACCAAACCGTTTCTGCTCTGCTTCCGTCGCATTTTTCTTAATATATCTCTTGTAAATATCTACTGTACAGATTGCCTGCGCACCGGCTAAGATATCACCACCGGTAGAAAGTCCTGCCATGAAGATCATCAGTACAAAGAGAATACTTCCGGCACCACCGCCAAATACTACCTTGTATATATATGGTGCAATATCCGATGTAGAAGAAAGCACACCATCTGCAAGATTCAAGCTAAGTCCGGCACCACCAAATACGTTACCGCAAAGAAGTGGAATTGGCATCCATGCAAATACAGTTCCCATAATGTAAGCAAACAATAAAGACTTCGAATTGGCAGTCGATACAGCCTTTGAATAATAACCCTGATCTAACAGGATCTGTCCCATACATACGATCACACAGATGATACCATAGTTAAGCCCCGGCATAGATACCGGATTCAAAGCATCCGGATTATAGTTATTATTTGCTGTATTGGTAGCTGCATCCAACATTCCCTGATAAATGGCATCCATTCCGAAATGCTTCAAAATGATCGGAACCGTGCAGATCAGGATCAATGAGATTACAATAAACATAATGAAATCATTTACAATGGAACCCTTAAGACCGGCATTTGCAATGTAAAGTGCAACGATCAGGATTGGAATTGCTGCTGCAATCTTATATGGCATTCCGAAGATTGTGTGGAACACTACGCCAAGACCAATACCCTGCGACAATAGGATGTATAATGTGAGCAAAAATGCAAACAATACAAAGATCAGTGACAATGTCTCACCATACCGCACCCGAATGAACTCAACAAATGTCGTACACTTTGGCATTTTCTTACGAATACACATAACAAGCGGAATAAAAATAAAGAACGGAAGCATGGAACCCCATGCATAATTGATACCGCCGGAGATTCCCAACGTCATACCCTGTTCCGCAGAGCCCATGATCGTCATCGCCCATACCCAGGATACCATAACACTCGATGTAACCAGACCAATTGGAAGTCTTCGTCCACCTGCTACAAAATCATCTACACCTTCTCCTGAAAACTTATTGGCAATTACAGTCGAGATGGTGAGGAACACAACCGCAAGCACTGCCATTATAATATACCCTGTCATAATCTTATCCTCTCTTTCTTACATATCTTCTAACAATTTCTTATAGATATCCGGACGGAAGTCCATCTCTCCGGCTGCCGGATTTGTTTTCCACAGGGAACGGTCTGCCAATGACAGATCGATCGTTGCATAAGAAATGGTCTGTTGACCGTTATCCCGGTCTCCTCCATAGCAATAGACATCATTTTCAAAAAACGGTGTTATCTTCGGCCCTAAAATACAGCTTCCTCCCGCAAAATATGTCTCCATGTCATATCCTACAAGATTCGCACTTGCAAGGAATATCGAATTGCAAATGACTGCATAATCCAATGTGGAGTAATATTGACGGAATGATTTCTGACACCCCGGTTTATTGACCTCTAACAGCTCCGCAGTCGGATTGAGGTAAAGCCTTGCACCTTTATGTACATAGTATCGAATCAGCTCCGGGAACTGGTAGGAATCATAACAGATACCTAAGCCGATCGGTCCCCATGGGGTATCAATCATAAATGGGCTGTCTCCTTTTTCACACCATGTATTTTCCGTATCAAACGGATGAATCTTTCGATATGCACCGATGATTTCCTCCGGGCCGGTTACAAATGCGGAATTAAACAGGCAATCCCGATCCTTGTCATACTCAGCCGCTCCATACACAATATAGGTGCCATATTGCTTAGAGATCTCTGCCATTGCCTGACAGCTTGGACCATCTACCGGCTCTGCTACCTTTTTCTTATCCTCCATTGCAATATCCTCATGTATGAAATAGTCATATCCCATGAGGCACATTTCCGGAAACAATATAAGATCAGCACCCTGCTTGGATGCTGCTGTAGCAATCCCTTTCATGCGTTGTAGATTGTTTTCCTTCTTGCCGGCATCCGGTTTGAAATTCACAACCGCTACCGTTAACACATCCTGCTCGTACATATAAGCATCTTTCCTTTCTTCTCTATATTTCCCCCGAATGTGTTATTTAATTAATTAAATAAAAAGAAAGGTGCCAAGTATCCACTACTTAGCGCCTTTGCTGTTAATAATATTAACCATTCACCTGGTTACTGTCAATATTGCAAATGCATTTCAAAAAAATGAAAAGATTTTGTCTTTTTCTGATTTATTAAATTATGTGATATCTATTATATCGTTCGAAACGTATCAGATATTATACATACTGCTTTAATGTATCAACCATGTCCAGCTTCTCCCATGGCAGATCTAAGTCCGTACGTCCAAAATGACCGTATGCCGCAGTCTGCTTGTAGATCGGGCGACGGAGATCCAACATCTTAATGATTCCTGCTGGGCGAAGATCAAAATGCTTGCGGACAATTCCTACTAACTCTTCCTCTGACAATCTGCTTGTTCCAAAGGTATCTACGCGAACAGAGGTTGGCTGTGCCACACCGATTGCATAAGACAACTGGATCTCGCACTTTTCTGCCAGACCTGCTGCTACAATATTCTTAGCTACATATCTTGCAGCATAAGCAGCGGAACGGTCTACCTTGGTGCAGTCCTTACCGGAGAATGCTCCACCACCGTGACGGGCATATCCACCATACGTGTCTACGATGATCTTACGTCCGGTAAGACCGGAGTCACCATTTGGACCACCGATAACGAAACGTCCGGTTGGATTGATAAAGAACTTTGTCTCATCGTCTACCATATCTGCCGGAAGTATCTCGTCAAATACATACTTCTTGATATCTGCATGGATCTGCTCCTGAGACACCTCTGCATCATGCTGGGTCGATAATACAACTGCCTCAAGACGAAATGGCTTACCATTCTCATCATACTCTACCGAAACCTGTGTCTTACCATCCGGGCGAAGGTAAGGAAGCGTTCCATTCTTACGAACCTCTGTCAATCTTCTTGCAAGTTTATGTGCTAAGCTGATCGGATATGGCATATACTCTTCGGTCTCATTGGATGCATAGCCGAACATCATACCCTGATCTCCGGCACCGATTGCCTCAATATCCTCATCACTCATCAAGTTCTCTTTTGCTTCTAATGCCTTGTCTACACCCATTGCAATATCGCTTGACTGCTCATCAATCGCTGTGATGACACCACAGGTATCACAGTCAAAACCATATTTGGCACGATCATAACCGATCTCACGGATCGTCTCACGAACAATCTTCTGAATGTCTACATATCCCTTTGTAGAGATCTCGCCCATTACTAATACAAGACCGGTTGTAATTGCTGTCTCACAGGCAACACGGCTGTTTGGATCCTGTGCCATCAATGCGTCTAATACTGCGTCAGAGATCTGGTCACAGATCTTATCCGGATGTCCTTCGGTAACCGATTCCGAAGTAAAAATTAATTTCTCCATAATGTATGGTTCCTCCTATAAAATAAAACTGGGTTGGTGCACGGATATTCACTTCGTAAGCAGATGTTCACTTCGTAAGCAAAGCTTACTCAGTGTTGTGCGTTCGCTACATCTCCTTCATAATCCTTGACCTTGGATTATGAGGTTGTTTTTCCAGACAATCTTATAACGGATGAAACATCCTACAGATCAAAAAAGTACACTTGCAGGATACAAGCAAGCTTGTCCTCTGCAAGTATATTTTTCGATCTATAAGAAATGCTTTGCATTTCTTATAAGATCATCCTACAAAAAAACTTCAAATCCGCGAGGATTTGAAGTTTATGTGCTCACTATATCCAAATCCTCTTATTGACCGAGTATCTCAACTCGCTTCAGGCCGGCACCTTCCAAACAATGGGGTTGCCGTGGCTTCGTAGTCCCTTCTGACTCCACCACTCTGAATAAGAGAAGTTTCTTTGCAATTCATGAACTGCTTTCGCAATTCACGTACATCATACATCATACATGTTCATTCGTCAAGGATAGATTAACTTTTTACCGACACAATTTCTTTCCTGTCTTCTATTCCACAAATCCATACCTCCCCGACATATAAAAATGAATTGACTTTACCATACCCATTTTTTATAATATTAGTTAACATCTACTACGGAAGGGGGAATATTATATGAACATTATCCAGATCATGCTGCATCGTGCGACACTAGGCATGACAATTGCAGAAGATGTATATAAGGGTGATCAGTTATTAGTTCCAAAAGGAACCGTCATCAATAATGAAGTTATGAACATTCTACGATATTCCTCTGTCATTTCCATTGCTGTTTACGGTGAAGATGCCGCCCGACAGCAGATCACTCCCGAAAATCTTCCGATGCCTACTCACTCTGAGAAACTGCGACAGACAACGGAATTCAAACAATTCGAGCAGACGTTTCACGAGACAACCGAGACATTCCATAACCATTTAAATGATATCGCCCGCCGTAATGAAGACATCGATCTTGACGAAATGTTCCGCTCTGCAGAGGAGATCATGTCCGGACAGACAAATACTTATGCATTAATGGATATTCTGTCAAACATCCGATACTTTGATGATGCCACCTATGCACATTCGTTAAATGTAGCCCTGCTCGCCAACATTCTTGGACGGTGGCTGCACTATGATGAAGAGCAGTTGAAGCTCTTAACTGTTGCCGGACTGTTGCACGACATCGGCAAAGTCCTGATCCCGGTTGAGATCATCCAGAAGCCGGGACGTCTTACCAAAGAAGAATTTGATGTTATTAAACAGCATCCCTACAAGGGATACCGTCTGCTTCAGGAAAAGAATGTCGATGAACGTATTGCCCAGGTTGCCCTCATGCACCATGAGAAATGCGATGGCAGCGGCTATCCGATCGGTCTGCATGGTGACAAGATCAATGAACTTGCCAAGCTGATCACGATCGTCGATATCTACGAAGCAATGACTGCCAACCGGTGCTATCACGAAGGGATCTGCCCATTTGATGTCATCCGTATGTACGAGGATGACGGCTATCAGCGTTATGACCCAAAGTATCTTGTTCCTTTCCTTCAAGGCATTTCCGATACTTATCTGCATAACACCGTCCTGTTAAATGACGGTAGCAGAGGCGAAGTCATTCTGACCAACAAAGCCAAGGTCTCACGTCCGAGTCTTCTTGTGGACGGACAATACTTAGATCTTACCATGCACCCGGAACTTAATATTGTTGCAATACTATAAAGGGGCTGTCACACCATTTGCGTACAGCCCCTTTGCTATATTCTGAAACATTCTTTCACATTCTGTTAAATTTCATATATTTCCCTGGTTATTCCTTTAATATGACAAGCCGGTCACCCGTCTTTATCTGATCATTTTCTAATTCATTTAACATCCGGATCCGATCCACCGTTGTATAATATGCCTTGGCAATACTCCACAGGGTATCCTCCTTTTTCACAATATATCCGACAACTCCCGGCAAAGCTTTCTTTTGCTCCTGATCAATGGAATGACGCTCCATATCCAGAACCGCACGTGCCGTTTCATTGGTAAATGCCAATACCTCCAAAGACACTTCTGCCTTGATCTCCATATCATTTTCCCCGGACTGCACAGCCATAATGCTGTCTAAGAATGGCATGATCGAATACGTCACCCCTTCCCTCATACCCGGCACTTCAATTTCATAAGAAAATGGAATATCATAATTTACCGAAGACAATGCTCCATTTTCTTCTTTATTCAGATATGTGATCTGCGCACTGACTACACCCTCTACTACAATTCCTTTCGCTGTTGCCTGCGTATCATCAATAGATACCGCTCCTTCCACATTACAGATCTGAAGAACGGACTGCTGTTTTGGCATCGTCAACGTATCCACAACCTTCGTCTTAGCACAATTGCGGATCAATAAATGCTGCATGCCAAAGTTTCGATACTGCGGCACAATCTCCATCCGGGTAGAATATGCATCTCTTACCAGTTTCAGGTTTTCTGATCCATATAATTTGACCTCTGCCGTAAATTCACCGGAAAGCTCCACAATCCGGTCATGCCCCTTTTCATCCGGAACAACTGCAATATGATACTGGTCAAGGCTTAAAAAACTACCGGATACCATGTCTGCATCTGATCCATCCACATCCATACGTTGTTCAAACGGCACCTCTACCGTGAAATATTGAATTGGCATACCCTCTTCTTCCGCCGTATACACCAAAAAGATATTTAGTGTTCCGGTTGCCATAATATATCCATCTTCCGGTTTCAGCATCGTTCCGGTTAAGGACATACTCTTCCAGATCACCTGATAGATATCCGGCTTGTTTGCAGGAATTTCTACTGATTCTGACACCTGTAATTTCTTTGTCTCCTGGAGTTTCAGACACATCGTGGAATAACTCTGACTCAGCACCTCTATGCATTCTTCTCCCGACACCTCACTAATTGCATCAAACCTCTCCCGTTCTTTCACCTGATAATCCAATCCAATCAATGCTTTCATACTCACCTTCCGGGAATGTAACATCGTCACTGTCAGATCATTCAGACTTGCCCGTACCTCTATGTAATCCGTTTCCTTCGTGCCATCTGCGTTCACATATTCAATAAACGGAACCTTTCCCGTCAGACTGTCAAATACATTTCCTTCCTTATCTCCTCCATATAATATCCGGTAATGCAGACTGCCCTTTACCTGAAACCGGTCCACCATCGCCTGCGTCTCTTCTATCACTACATTTCCTTTTACCAAAATCAGGCGTTCCATATCCAACAGATTTTCCGAAACATTAATGGCATCATCTATCGTAAACTGCATCGCATTCTTCACCTTCCATGTATAATTCTCAATTCTTTGTTTTACGAACTCCATATAACCTCCTACTTGTTATCCTGATAACATCCTCTACTCCTCATTATATGAATCATCGACACAGAATATGCCCAATCTCTATCGAAAATTCACCTGTACATCATACAATTCACACTTCACCGCAATCCATGGATATGTTACTTTATGATCTGCTAATGTTGTCGTCTCTACCGATTCTAAATCCGTATCTACATAGATTGCATTCTCCGCAAGGTACAGCTCCGTCATCTTCACATTCAGATCGGTCCGGTCCTGTGCTCCGTATCCTACCACAATATACAGATATTCTTTTGTCCGGTATGTCAGCTTAAATGGTTCCTTTTTCTTATCCTTTATAATCTCCTTAAGCTCATCCGGTAGTTTGCTCTCATCACAGATCGTATAATCCAAATCTTTTATCTTCTTATCCCCGCTCTTTTCTAACCGGCACCCACAAAGTGCCGCAATTAAGAATATTATGCTCACTACAACGATAGAGATATATCCTGCCTTCCGCATCCACATGTCCTCCCGCCATAAATTCCGAACACCCTATACAAAATGCCGGTTCTACCACCATACTATGCCGATTGGCAGGATTTCATGCAAACACAAAATATATATCTTTGCACCCGCACGGATTTGCGAAGCAATTATCTTCCCCGCAAAGTACACATCCTTAACGGAGTGTCTTTGCTTTATAGGACGAACTTTCCTATAAAGCAAAAACGGCTGCCGTATTACTACGACAGCCTCACACACATTCCTATTTATCTAAACTGATGCCCTCCAAGCGTATATTTTGCGTTGCGGATACGACGAGAGAAGAACAGATAATTCTTCATCTCTTTGCTCTTACCATTTACCTTCACCGTGGTAGATCCCTCTAACGCTTCTATTGCAGCCCTACGGCAGGTCTTCATAACCTTGGTCATCTTACCGGATTCCACCTGCTCGTCATAAAGACTCAGGGCTTTACTCATATGCCCGTTTCTCACCGGTGAAAACTGACCTCGCTGATAGATCACACCTTTTACCGAGTTAGGGAACTGCTCACTCTTCTTACGATTCATCACTACAATACCAACTGCTTTCTGTCCGGCGTAACTCTCACCTCTTGCCTCACAGTATATAATACTCGTCATGTAACGAAGTTCGCTTTCTGTATACTCTCTTACCTGATCCTCATCTGTAGTAGCTTTGGTTGCAGCCTGACATGGAACCTGTAATAAAATGCATAATGCAAATGCTGCTGCAATTACGGTTACTAATTTTCTTAAATTCATAATACCTATGGATTACTCCATTCTCCTTTTCTTAATTTTTGTTACAAAGTTGTATATGCGGTGCATATATTTCGCAACTTATTTGTAACAATTTTGTAACAATTATTGCACAACATTTCCATTATGTCAACCCCTTAAATATTATTATGTTAACTAATATATGGAAACAGCTTGTTGTTTGACATAAATTTACAATTATCTTGTGCTTTTCTTGTCGAAATTATTACACTTTTGTTACATTAAAGAGAACTGTTTTTTGAAAATAATGAAAAGAAAAAATGAAAAATGATGCCCTTCTATAATGGATTTTTCAAAAATTCCATGATTGCGTCATAGTGCTCCGGCTGATGCGGAAACAGACAATGACTGCAGTCTTTGATCCGGGTACCATCTGCGAGTATAATATAAGATGGCGCACCTAAACAATGCTCATATGGATGCATCGGACAATAACAGAACAAACAGTTAAACTTCTGTTCTGTGGCACCGGTATGACACGGAAAATATTCACAATCTGTATTACAAAAATAACGGGAACTAAATTCCATGTCAATGCCTCCTACTGATCCTTATCATGAAACAGACTTTTTCTGCCTAAGAATTTGCAAATAATATTGTAGCAGGCTTTATATCCTCCTGCCACACCAAGAATCAAAAAAAATACAAAAAGATTCGTACCACAATATGCATCAATGGCATAGCCAACGCCACCACTGATCAGAATTGCCGTAAGCATGGCAATCGCAAGCTGACTGACTAATGCTAACATTTTCATATGCGCTACTCCTCAATCATCTGAATACGACGTATATGTCTCTCCTCATTTGAAAATGGGGTGTCCAAAAAAGTATCTACAATCTTAAGTGCCAATCCCGGTCCGATCACCCTTGCTCCCATAGCAAGCATATTGGCATTATTATGTTCTCTGGTTGCCTGTGCACTGAAACAGTCATGGCAAAGTGCAGCACGGATACCCTTCACCTTATTCGCCGTAATAGAAATTCCGATTCCTGTTCCACAGATCAGAATTCCTCTCTCACACTCTCCACTTGCAACCGCATTTGCAGCTTTTTTTGCATACACCGGATAATCCACAGATTCTTCCGAATAACATCCGTAATCCTTGTATTCCAATCCTCTTTCCTCTAAATGTTTCTTCACTTCCTGCATTAACGCATATCCGCCATGATCACAACCTAACGCTATCATATGGTTCTCCTTTCTTCACTCTCATATCCTTATCGTATACACATCCGCCTTCATGCCGGATGCGAAATGATGCCTTCTAATCTATATATCTACACCCGGATGACTCTCTGTCCCGCTGCCTTTAACAGACGATTCATAATCGCATAAGATAATCCTTCGCCACGGAAACTCTCTGCATAAATATAATCTGCTCCTGCCGCATCAAACTCCCGTAATGCTGCATATAAACCTGCCGCAACCGTATCCCGTTCCTTACGCGCTCCCACACACACCAGTGCATCTGCATGTCCCTCATATGCCATCAAAGTCTCTTCCGGTGCCATAATACCAACACGGTATCCTTTTGCTTTCTGTGCGTCTGCCAACTCACAGATCTTCTTCGTCACCCGATCCTGACCACTAATATCCTCCGGATCCCTGAGTTCCACAAGACTCAGTTGTCCTTTCGGTGCATAGTGCGTATATTTCATTCCGGGTGCTTTCGGATGCAGACCTTCCATCGGCCGCTCTAATGCCGGATCGATCGACACCTCTCCAATGATCTGTTCCAACATCTTCTTTGTAATAAATCCCGGCCGCAGGATAGACGGAACCTCTCCACTGACATCCACAATCGTAGATTCGATGCCAATTCCTACCGGTCCTCCATCTATAATATATTCAATCTTTCCCATCATATCTTCTATGACATGTTCTGCTTTCGTCGGCGACGGTCTTCCTGACGTATTCGCACTTGGTGCCGCTACATATACACCGGACTGCCGGATCAGTTCCAGTGCTGCAGGATGTGATGGCATACGGATTGCAACCGTATCCAGACCTCCTGTGGTTCCATGCGGTACAATCTCTTTCTTCGGCAATATGATCGTAAGCGGTCCCGGCCAGAAAGCGTGCGCCAACGCATATGCTTTCTCGTTCGGATACCCTAATACTTCCAGATCTTCTACCTTAGCAATATGGACGATCAACGGATTATCCGACGGTCTTCCCTTCGCAGCATAGATTCTCTTCGCAGCCGTCTCATTCAACGCATCTGCGCCCAGTCCATACACTGTCTCTGTCGGAAATGCCACCAGACCACCATCCTTCAGACATCCTGCCGCATCTGCTAATGCTGCCGCAAGTTCCTCTTCTTTCTGTTCACACGATGTAACATCCACGATCTGTGTTGCAACATCATTCCCTGCCAATTCCTGTCCCATGTGTCAAAACGCCTCTTTCTATATCTTAAGGAATACTCTCATTCTATCCTTTACCCGGTTGCTATTATATATTACTTTCCGATCTTTCGCAACATTTTGGCATAGACAGATCCGTTTTTTCATAGGAATAATATAAACGCATCCATAGGAAAAAGGAAACCTTGTTATGAAGAAAAAGCTGTTATTCTATAGTGCCTTTGCTTTGTTCCTAATCGGCATCTTTCCTTTTTGCCACAATCTGTCCCGACAAGTGATCGCACTGCACCGTAACAAAACAGTGATCGTGATTGATGTAGGACATGGCGGTTCCGACCCCGGCAAGATCAGTGCTGATGGCATCAAAGAAAAGGACATTAACCTTGCAATTGCACTCTATCTGAAAGACTATCTGCTTGCTCAGGATTATACGGTATATATGACAAGGGAAACCGATTGTGAATTATCAGATACCTCTGTCTCCAATAAAAAACGTTCCGATCTGAATCATCGGATCCAATTTGCCAAAGAAAAAAATGCGGCCTGTCTGATCAGCATTCACCAAAACAGTTATCCTGATACGATCCAACATGGAGCCCAGACATTTTATTTTCAAGGTCGAAAATCAGACGAAGTTTTTGCAAAGATCGTACAGGACTGCCTTTTAGACTTTGACCCCGCGAACACAAGACAGAGTAAAGCAACCGACTCTTATTATCTCCTTAAAAACTCTTCCGTTCCTTCCATCCTGATCGAATGCGGTTTTCTATCCAACCCGGATGAATCTTCCCGCCTGACAGACTCCAATTATCAAAAAGAAATCGCCTATGCCATTGCCATTGGCACTTGTCGTTTTCTAAGATAATATGTTCCGTCAGCATAATCAGGCTGCCCAAAGGGCAGCCTGATCTCACATCTTTTTTGTTGTTTCCTTTATTTAATATTTAAGTTTCACTTCTGGACCTCTATACATATCTAATTTTTAACGAAAATACATTTTTCAAATGATATTCACTTATAATGCCGTAAACGATCACATCCCTCCTTTCCAGACCCTGAATTGTGCATATGTGTGTATAACAAAGAGTCTGTTCACAATTTTCCTTAATTAGAATTCTGAATCATAGAGCAACCGGATCCGTTATGTCATAAGAACTCTACTCAAAAACTCTATCTACACTATATAAAAAGAAATTATGACTTTCAATGTATAAACTTTGACCATTTATGACATTTCTATGATTATTTATGACCATTTATTCATAATTATTTATTTCATAGCATGATCATCTGCCGAGTAAAAAGGTTGCATTTTCACACAAAACTGTATATAATAACTTCGTTATGGCAACACTTAAGATAATGCAAAGTATAATCAGGAGGAATCATTATTATGGCACAGACAGTGAATAAAGATATGTTGATTGGCGAGATTATTACCATCGATCCTGGTAACGCAGCAATTTTGATGGCAAACGGAATGCATTGCCCGGGATGTCCATCTGCCCAGGGTGAAACATTAGAGGAAGCTGCTCAGGTTCACGGAATGGATGTTGAAGTATTACTTCACGATATCAATGAATATTTAGCAAAAAAGAACGCATAATCGTTCCATCACATATTCGCAAAAGATGCGAGATATAACAAATCCCTCAGGATGACAGAAACTGACTTCCTGAGGGATTATGTTGTTATGCCATGTACACGATCTGCAAACATAATCCAATACGGATTAAATACTTGCTAATGTGCGAATAGCATCATTCTTAATAATTAACTTGAAATGCTCTGAGAAATAATATGGCATTGCATAATTGGCTTTCACTTTCGTGCCATATTCACTTAACAGATTGCATGCACGTTGATAGTTTTCAATATTGCCGGACTGATTGTTGACGATCAGATAATAATGATTATCAAACGGACTCTTATACAAAGAATTAGCATCTTTATAGATTGGAGCAACCATGACCGCAGCCTTACTAATATCATTAATATTCCGGAAAGAAAAAATGCGATAACCGGCTGCCTGGGAAACTTCTTTCTTCTTATCCTTATTCTTATCTGCCTTCTTCTTATTGTTCTCACGAACAGCCGCAGACAATGGAACAAAATTCGGGTTCTTTCCGGACTCTGTCTGTTGCTTTACCTGCTCAATATTCTCTACAATGTCAGAAATGGTCTCTAACAAAGATTCCGGATTGAGTGAAAAATCATCATCGTCTTCATTATCGGAATCACTATCATCATCCGCATCAATCTCAATATTGGCATATTTTGAAAAACGGGAGAACCGGGTATCTAACTCTTCCGGATCATCTACCTTCGTTATGATCAGGATCAGACAATCCGGATTCACCGGAATGGCTTCGATCATGAGAGGAATATCATTCACTTCAAATCCTAACTCATCCGCAGCCTGCTCCATCATATCCCGAAATAACTCTTTGGCCTTATCCGTTCCATAAGCTAATTCATTAAGCATAAGCTCCCGCTCCGCAAGGTCTTCTTTATTCAATGTGCAGCGAATCTGATTCTCGCTTAGTCGTTCTAACTTCATAGAATCATCTCCTTTTATATGTGGCATAAACAATAGCATATTTTTATCTAAAATGCAACTTTCTTATTATTTAGTATAGCATATTCTCCATAAAAAATGAAAGAAGTTCATAGAAAAAACATAATTAATATACTATATCAAGTCTATACATACATCATCCAGTTCATGAGTTCCCCTAACAACACAAGAAATGAAACTCCACATACCACATATACACATACATCTCCCATTGCTCTCTTTATCTGTCTCATAATAATCACCTAATCCTTTCTTCGTGTGATCTGTGCACTCACATCGTTCATGAATCAAGCTTATCATGCCACCCTGCCAAACTATGGCAAATGCCGGGAAAATTTTTAAAATTTTTTAATAGGACGAATTAACAATTGGAACTCCAATCTTAATGTAGGTCTGATCTGCATTCCGATCATACCGCATAACAACCTGAATGTTGACCTTTTTCTTATTCAGCACCAGATACCGGTCTTCTAACCGAGTGTACCCGTATACTGTATAGATACCATTTTCTTTGATCGTATCTACCTTCTTCGCATGTATTACCCGAAAGATCTGATCCGGAATACCTTCCTTTTCCATGGATACCTGATTGCCCTTTCCGGTCGCCTCCACTTCGAGACTGACTTGTGCATCCACGCCAATCTCATCATATACACGTTTCACCATTTGATATAGCGCAATCCCCTGCTCCACACTCTCTTCGGTTGCGATCGACATTGCAATGTATTGTTCCGGCTCCGCAGCTTCCTGTTCCATACTGATGATCTGCAATATCGTTACCGCATGTTTTCCATTCTTTGTCAAAATGGTCTTCTCATAGCCATCACCACTCGACCCGCTATATGTGTACCCATCGGTAATTCCTAACTTTCGTGCCAGATTCTCCAACATCTTCTTCTTGTTTGCTACCGACAATTCCATATCTGTAAACTTACCATATCCCTGTATTGTCTCCTTTGTTGATTCCTCCTGTGCCACAGAAAATGCCGTCACGGTATCCTGTTCTAACCTCATATGCTGCCGGTAATTGACATACATCTGTACGGCAACAATGCTCCATACAACGATCAAGAAACTAATCTTTGCCTTTCTTGTCACAAAAAATGCCCCCAATCCAATTCATTCTTATCTATAGGATTGACGGCATTTTGTAATTTATTCAATTCTGTCTTTGTCCTGATACAGATTGCTGGAATCCGGGTTCAGACCATCGTAAGAATTCTCCGGCTTTGTCTCAACCGATTCCGGTTCGCCCGGTTCTTGTACTGCAAATACCACAGCACTCGTATCAATTGGATGGCTCTCACTAAGTTCAAAAGCGGAGTGAATCGGCTTCTCTGTATGACCTGTCTCCTCTTCTGCGCGAAACGGCTCACTACTGTCTACTTCATTGCCATCCACCGGTTGTGGTGCAACCTGCTTACCCGGTGTTTTCTCTTCACAGCATATCATATCCCGGTATACCACATAGGTATCGCACAACATATCATGAAATCCCTGCTTCTTATCCTGAACGGCAACTGCAATGTAACCAATGCAAAGCAGTGAAGAAAGAAACCGTCCGATCGATTCCCGGTAAAGGATATTCAGAAATGTCCATTCCTCCTTGGTCGTAACTACCTCTAAACGCATCAGCATTTTGCCCGGTGTCGAATGAGTATAATAGGTAAGCAGTGTAAAATATGCTACCACGCCTATATAGCTGACTACATCCAATATGGAATGCTGGAACAGGAAGTTTGCTTTCAGTGCATCCACTCCCGCCAACGACATGAAGGTAAGCGGTAACTTCACGACCGACACAGCCAGGACAGCTAAGACGCTATCAATCAGGTATGCAACAAGTCTTACAAAGAATCCTGCATATACTCTATTGTCCAATTGGTTCTGCATAATACATCGGCACCCCACTTCCTAATCGATTCACCAGATCCACAAGCACCTCTGATTCTGACTTTTCCTTTGTATTGGCTACAGAACTAAGCAGATTCGACAGATATCCTCCGGTCGTTCCTGGCTCGTAGAAATCGTCTATTCCGGTCTTCTCTTTGACATATGCATCAAACTCTTCTTTGGTCTTGATCCCGTCGATCAGACCATTTTCCTTCGCCTGGGTTGCGGTATAGACACGCCCGTCTGCTAACTTCCTGACCTCATCCACGGACATATTCCGTCCCTTTGCCACAATCTCTACAAAACGGTTGTAATATTCATCTACAAAGGACTGATAGATTGCCTGCTGCTCGTCACTTAACGGCTTAGAAGACGATCCCATATCCTTATTCTTCGCTGACACAATATTCACTTCTTTGATTCCCAACTTCTCATATAAGCCGGACATGTCATACGTTGTCATGATCACACCGATGGAACCGGTCGTTGTGATCTCATTGGCATACTGCTCATCCGCAGAAGATGCCAGATACACACCACCTGATGCACAGGTATTCTCCATATAGGCATAGATCGGACGTCCGGTCTTCTCCTTGTATTCTTCTAACTTTCCGTATAACTCATTTGCTTCATAGACCGTTCCACCCGGCGTATTCAGCCGCAAAATGATTCCCTGATTGCAGTCATTATCCATCAACTTATCCACATACTGCATCAAAAGATCATGGTTGTATCCACTGCCTGCTCCGGATAATCCACTGTCACTGCTTGCCTGAATGGTTCCCTCAATCGGAAGAATCGCAATAAAATCATTTGTCTGCGGCATATCCGCTAATGCCTTATCGGTTCCTCCATATAACACCTCCATAATATTATCAATCTCGGAGCCTGCCTGCTCCTGCCTTGATGCAGCCAGCTTTGAAGAGATCGTATTCGTCGCTACACTGATAATTCCAACCACCACAAATATCACAGCCGCCAGAATCAGTCCTGTTGTTTGCTTTTTTGACATTATTTTCTTTCCTTTCCATCTTGCTGATCTTGTCTAAACTCAGCTTTCTTAATTATTTCCACTATATGACAACCTATCCCAAAAGTCAAGAAACCGGCACCTCTTAAGGAACACTTAAGAAATCATTCACAAAACATATACAATTAGGACACGGTTTTTTCACAGTTTCTGAATATACTATGTATTGTAAGAACTTTTCATATGAGTGCATTAAGTTGTACTCGAATTCTCCCCCCTCATTAAAGAAGCGAAGGTAACCCCTTCGCTTCTTGTACGTTATGCGGTATATTCTGTCTAGGATATGTCGCACAGAACATATATATGATATATTTTTCAGATTTCACAAAACCGAAAGATTTTCTTCACGTTTTGTTCACACTTTTTTCCTATACTACGTATTGTAAGAACTTTTCATATGAGTGCATTAAGTTGTACTCGAATTCTCCCCCCTCATTAAGAGAAGCGAAGGTAACCCCTTCGCTTCTTTTTATGTCCGTCATATAACTTTCCCGTCATACCGTCTCTTGCAGAGACTGCACTCTCACAGCATATCCACTACTTCTTACTCCACAGATAACAATAACTCTGTGTTCTCGCTGCAAAGTACGCTTCCTTCAATAGCTGCCGAACCTCTGCTTTGGTATACCAGCGTGCCTCAATCTCTTCCACGGTAGACGTGCTTGGTGTAAACTCCCCTTCTGCCACACCAACTACGCAGACATTCTTCTCATTGGAAAATCCAATTGCCGAGAAGCTTTCCCCTAACACATCCTCTACACGCACCAATGTAAGCCCCGTCTCCTCCCGAAGCTCTCTTGCCGCACTCTCCATAAACTCTTCCCCCGGATCGATCAATCCCGCCGGAAAGTTATACACAAAGTCTCCACATGCCATGCGGAACTCCCGGTTCAGTAACAGTTTCTCACCGCTTTCATCATGCATGATCAACACGACAGAATCTGCCGGGTGATCTGTTAATTCCTCCCTTGTGGTCAGATCCTTATTCCGGCTGATCATCTCATATACCTTCTTCTTATGATCTACTGTGGTATAGGTAATATCATACCGGGTAATGAACTTTCCCTCTTCTTTCTTCTCAATCCCATTGAATTCCATTGTAATTCTCCTTTTCCTATATCATTTCACAAATCTCTAATATTTCTTTCACGATTTGTACACATTCTGACTGTATATTATAGCCATAAACTTTTCATATCGAGTGCGTAAGCACTCCTCCCCCTCATTAGAAAAGCTGCCAAACGGCAGCTTTTCTTATTCTAAGGATAACATGCATGCACTTCTACAAAAAAACTATGATCATGATAAAAGGGATTGCCTGTTAAAAGCAATCCCTTTTCTTTGGTCTATTCTTCCGGTATCTCTACCTTAATACACAATTCCTCTAACTGCTTGGCATCTACCTTGTCCGGTGCATTACTCATCAGACAACTTGCATCCTTTACCTTCGGGAATGCAATGACATCACGGATGGAATCTGCTCCGGTTATTAACATGATCATACGATCTAATCCGAATGCTAATCCTGCGTGTGGTGGTACACCATACTTAAATGCTGTCAACAGGAATCCGAAACGATCATGTGCATCTTCTTCACTGATTCCGAGAAGCTTGAACATCTTCTCCTGAATATCATCCTGATGGATACGGACAGAACCACCACCAAGCTCGACACCATTCAATACGATATCATATGCTTTCGCTCTTGCCTTACCCATATCGGTATCTAACAGGTCAAGATCCTCTTCCATTGGCATGGTAAATGGATGATGCATTGCCATATAGCGGTTCTCTTCGTCTGACCACTCAAATACAGGGAACTCCGTTACCCATAAGAAACGGTAATCATCCTTGCTTACCAACTCTAACTGATCTGCCATCTCACAACGCAATGCGCCAAGTACAGCGAATACGATCTTATCGCGATCAGCCGCAAATAATAACAGATCTCCCGGCTGTCCGTCCATTGCCTTCACCAAAGCATCCATCTCTTCATCCTTCATGAACTTGGCAAAGGAAGACTTGATGCTGCCATCCTCATGAATTGCAATATAAGCAAGGCCCTTTGCACCATAACCCTTCGCAAAATCTACTAAAGCATCAATCTTCTTACGCGGCATTGCACCCTGTCCCTTGACATTGATACCACGGACAGAACCACCATTCTCGATTGCTCCCTTAAATACAACAAAGTCACAATCCTTTACCACATCCGTTACATTGACTAATTCCATGCCAAAGCGGATATCCGGCTTATCGGAACCAAACCGTTCCATTGCCTCTGCCCAGGTCATTCTCTGAAGTGGAAGTGGTACATCCACACCAATTGCCTCTTTGAATACTCTGGCAAGTAAACGCTCATTGACATCTAATACATCTTCAATATCTACAAAGGATAACTCCATATCAATCTGTGTAAATTCCGGCTGACGGTCTGCACGAAGATCCTCGTCACGGAAACATTTGGCCACCTGATAATAGCGGTCATATCCGGCTGCCATCAACAACTGCTTGAAGATCTGTGGTGACTGTGGCAACGCATAGAAGCTTCCCGGATGCACACGGCTTGGCACCAGATAATCTCTTGCTCCCTCCGGAGTTGACTTATTAAGAATTGGTGTCTCGATCTCCAAAAATCCTTCTTCTGCTAAGAAGTTACGGATAATGCTTACTACCTTGCTTCTAAGGATCAGATTACGCTGTAAGTCCGGGCGGCGAAGATCTAACGTACGATACTTCAGACGAACCTCTTCCTTTGTCTTGGAATTCTCCTCAATTGGAAACGGAGGTGTCTCTGCCTCGGAAAGAATCCGGATATCCTTTGCAATGATCTCGATATCACCGGTTGCCAGGTTCTTGTTGATTCCACCTGCACGAAGTGCGACTTCACCTGTAATCGCAACGACATATTCACTTCTTAACTTCTCTGCCTTTGCAAAACTCTCACTACCACATTTATCCTCTTCAAAGATTACCTGCAAGATACCGCTGCGGTCACGAAGATCCACAAAAATGATACCACCCTTGTTACGACTCTTCTGCACCCATCCCATTACGGTAACGGTCTCATTAACATTCTTGCTACTGACTTCTGTACATCTGTGGGTTCTGTGCAACCCCTTCATTGACTCTGCCATAATTGCCTCCTATATCGTTTCTTTCAGGAAATTGCGTATCACAATTCCTCATTATACACAAATAATGCGTGAGCAATCACACTCACGCATTATTATAACTTTTTTCAAATTGTTTGTACAGTAATTTCTTACTGTGGTCCAATGTATTCTGATCCACCAAATGCAAGGATAAGAATAAAGATTGGATTCAAAAAGATTAAGCCTAATGTAAATCCTACATCATGACCAAACGCCTTAGACATCTTATGTGTCTGAATGATACCAATAATACCGGATGCGATACTTAACAATGTTCCAATTACCGGAATCTCTAATGCTGTTACAATACCACTTACAACGGCAATACCAAGAATTACCCAGAAATAAGTACCATCCCATGTGATCTTATAAAGAATATACTGATTGTAAAACGGGATCAAACACTTCCATCCGTCTTCTCCTGCCTTCGTAAAAATCTTCCAGCCCGCAATAATTGCGATCACAATCCACACAATCATCGCTACTACGATCACACCAAGCATACCTGCAACGGCTGCCAACATAGCTGAATCATAACTATACATATCTTCCACCTCATTAAATAATATTCTCCGAATCATGTCGAAGTATGTATTATTATACTGTAGATGCATAGATTATGCAAGATGAAAACAGGTAAAATCTACTTAAACTTATCTTTAAATTTGTTAATATTGCATATCAACGTTTCTCACTCATTGCGACAACGCTCCATCCTTATTGTCTGCTATCTGCTCTACAACAATCGGAATCTCACATGGTTCCGTAACACAATATCGTGCCGCATCCAATTCATGTTCTGCACCATATCCATACAGGCACCCTATAAACGGGATATGATTCCCATTGGCTGCCTGCATATCATAAAACCGGTCACCAACCATAACAGCCTGTTCCGGCTGAACACGTTGTAATAATACACGAAGACTATCCGCTTTACTGTCTTTCGGAGTAAGACCCTGCACATAATCAAATTCCTGTTCCACATGCAGTGCCTTAAGGATAACTGCAATCTCTTCTTCCGTTGCATTTGAACAGATGGCCAGCTGATGTCCATTCTCCTTCAGACTATGTAACATTTGCAAGACACCCGGAAACAACTGTGCCTTTTCTTCTACCTCTGCAAACCATAATTGCTCAATTAACGCAGAGAATTCATCTATCAGTTCCTCTGCTCTCTCTCCAAAGAAGTACTTTACATCCTCTGTAAAGGTTGCACCGATCCGGTCACGCAGCTGTTCATCCGTAAAATGATCCGCTCCCATCTGTTCTAATGCTTTATGATATGCGGCAATACCATATGTCTCTGTCATATTCAGGGTGCCATCAATATCAAATATCACTAACATACTAGAAAATTCCTATCATACATCCAAGAATACTCAATACAAAGATTCCAAGAATAATATATATTGTCTTCACATTCTTCTTATACAGCCATACGCATAAGAAGGTTGCCCCAAGAGGTAATAATCCCGGGAATATCTGATCAAAGATCGATTGCAACGTAGTCTCTGTCCCCGACAGGGTAAAGGATAATGTTGTCTGTAGCGAGACCATCGTACCGATCATGGCACCAATTACAGTTAATCCAAGTATGGATGCTCCATAAGATAACTTCTCCATCATATGATTTTCGGAAGCATTCTCTAAGAACTTGGTACCCAGTTTATATCCATATTTTCCTGCAAGGATCTTGGTCAGGAAATGAATAGAGGTATAGATCAGAAAATACAAAATTGCTCCCAATATATTTCCCTGCTTTGCAAGTCCGATACCAATACCTGCAGCAATGACACGGAATGTTCCCCAGAAGAAAGAATCGCCAATTCCGGACAACGGTCCCATCAGACCTACCTTAACATTATTGATGGATTCTGTATCAAAATCCTTATTCTTTGCATTTTCTTCTTCCATGGCAACACCTAATGACATTACAAAAGGTGATACATGTGGTGTAATATTAAAGGTTTCGGTATGCCGTTTCAGTGCTGCATAGAAATCATCATCATTCGGATATATCTTACGAAGCGGTTTCTCAATTGCATACATATATCCATATGCCATCATTTTGTCAAACGACCAGGAGCTTTGAATCGTGAAGGATCTCCAGAAAATGCTCCGATAGTCTTTGGCTGTCATAATCTCTGTTGATTGTTGTTCTTTCTTCTCCATTAGAAATCCTCCTCTGCTTCTTCAAATTTCATGCTGTTAACTGCAATCAATGCCATACAAAGTCCGGCAACCGCTACTCCGATTACATCCATTCCAAGGTACATAACGGCAATAAAGCCAATGAATAAGAATGGCATGATCTTATTGTTAGACATCATCTTAATTAACAGAGCAAGTCCTACACAGGACAGAACTCCCGCTGCTACATTGAAACCATCCATTACTACATCCGGAATCAGATTCAATACACTATTGATCGTATCTGCACCAAATGCCACCGCAACGAATACAAGCAGTGCTGACGGAATACCGATCGACAATGGTACCACTGTTAAATGTAACAGATTCGCCTTCTTTAAGTTTCTCTCATTTACCGCCTTATCAATCTGCTTACCTGCCCAGCTTCCCGGAATTGCATAACAGAAGTTTCTCCACATCTGTAAGAAAACAGATAACGGAAGTGCTAACGCAACAGCAGTTCCGACACCGGCTCCGGATTGAATTGCTACCGCAATACTAAGTACACTTGATGCATATACCTCCGGAGGAACCGCACTTCCTACCATAATGGAACCCATGAACATGGCCTCTAACGATGCACCCATAATAATTCCTGTTGTCATATCTCCCATGATCAAACCAATGATCGGACCTGTAAATAATGGACGTGACATCATGCAGGCACCAAAGGTCTGCTCGTCAATGGATGCCAAAAATGCCACTAATGCCACTAATAATGCTTTTACTACCATATATAATCTCCTTCCTCTAGATCAGGCTTTCTGCCATGATCTTCTTCTCTGTTGGAACCGGTCGGCATTCAACTTCAGCACCCGCTGCGATCATCTCCTTAATATTGGAAATATCTGCATCTGTTACGGCAATCGAATTCGTCCACGTCTTCGTTCCGTCTTTCACCTTCATATTGCCGAGATTAATGTGATCTACAGCTTCTACCTCCTTGACCAGGCGAAGTGCATCTGCCGTGTTATCCACAACAATGAACAGCTTATACTTATCTGTCTTGCCGGACTTCAATGCTGCAATCGCATCATCGACTGACTTGGCAACAAACTTCACGCCTGCCGGAGCTGCTAATTTCAGAGAAGTTGCTCTTAACTTGTCTTTTGACACGGCATCATTTACTACAAATATACAATCTGCCGCTAAGGAATTGGTCCATGCAAATGCAACCTGACCATGTACTAATCTTTCATCCACTCTTACTAATTTAACCATTAAAAATCATCCTCCTCTGTATCCAATGCCTCTCCCAACACCTGGTTCACATTCACAATACCTTCCTTCGCCGACTCAATTGCCTCTGCAATAATCTCTTCTGTCGGTCTGTCATCCTCCAACGAACCGGTCAGTTCGATCAGCAAAGGAAGGTTCATTCCTGTAATTACATATACGTTACCGTTTGAGATATACTCTGAGAACTTATTGGCAACACTTCCGCCAAACAGGTCTGCAGCTACGATCAGCTCATCCTGTTCTGACAATGCTTCCATCTGTTCTTTCGCAACCCGATCCATATCAAAATCCGGTTCTACATAAGCACAGATCACATCGACAGCCTGCGTCTGTCCCAATATAAAGTTCAATGTCTCTTTGATTCCTTCCGCAAATCTGCCATGTGTTGCTATCAATAATCTTCTCATCGCCATCTCTCCTATCTGATTCTAATATTCTACTGTTCTATAATATCTTCTGATATCCAGATTATGATTTCTGACATGTTCAAAATGAGCACTGATTCTCTCATTCTGAGCTGCCAATACCATAGGTGCGACAAACTTTCTCATATCTTCATCGATGCCCTCTAACTTGTAATCTTTGGTATCCCATACTTCTACTACGTCTGAATATCTTCTCACAAATGCCTCTACTCTGTCAACCAATGGACGGGTCTCATCTTCACCCTTGAATAACATGAAACTCATATCTTTCTCTGTCATCTCAATTGTTCCATGGAAGAACTCTGCAGCATGAATAGACTTGGTTGCGATCCACTGCATCTCCTCTAATACACACATAGCAAAACAATATGTCTCACCCCATGTATTACCGGCTCCGATACACATATGGAACTTTGTATCCTTGTGCTTCTCGGCAAATGCTAACGCTCTCTCATCATTCTGCTCACGTACCTTCAATAATGCTTCCGGCATCTTCTTAAGTGTCTCCAAGAAACGATCACACTCCGGGAACTCTCCATTCTTCTTCATGATCAATGCACCTAACGCAAACATGTGAATATACATATCTTCTACCAGGTTATCGTTGGATGCTGCATTTGCGATCACATAAGTAGATGCTGCACCAAGCGGACAATCCTCTTCTCCTACAAAGGAGATTACCTGTGCTCCTACACTCTTCGCATATTCTGCTGCTGCGATCGTCTCCTTGGTTGTACCGGAAAGAGACGCTGTAATAAGAAGCGAACGATCGGATAACTTCTTTGGCTTTGCAGCTACTAACTCGGCTGCGATCTCATAATACCATTCCACTGTAGAATTGGTCTTCAACATATAAGCAAGTGGGCTTACCATAGAATAGGTTCCGCCGGTTCCTACTAAAAATACATTGTCATATCCCTTTGCATATGCCTGTTCAACCACCTCTGCAATCTTTGGAATATTGTTAACTGCTCCATTCAATACACTTAAATATGTTTCATTCTCAAATCCATACATCTCTTATCATCCTCCTAAAATTAAATTTGATCCTGATGTGCGCACATATAAAAGTTCATAACCACTTTGTGTTTATAATATACCACCTTATATTCTTCGTGTCAACCACTTTTTATTTAAAATATACCGCTTATTTTACCAGCTGCATTTTTAATATACCAATTTATGTTTTTCTCTTTCTTTTCCAGATAAATTCTGCTATAATATGTCTAGTATTTAGCAGAGCACAGCGCCCTATCTATCTTATACAGCAATACATTGCTTACAGGATAGATAATGCGGAACAGGAGAACAATATGTCAGACAGCGCAACAGAAGTATCCCAGATCATCCGGGAACATATATTAGATAAAACATATGCCTACGGCACTACCATTCCTTCCGAAAGAGATCTGGTACAGACATTACAGGTAAACCGTAATGTCATACGCAATGCAATTGATCTCTTAATCGAGGAAGGTCTTCTTAAACGGGTACAGGGAAAAGGAACCTATGTGATCAAAACGGACATTGATGATTCCGCCATCCATTTCAAAGGAATGAGTGAATTGTTAAGACAGGCCGGTTATACTCCGAATTCCAAGGTACTTACAACCAAGACAAGGGCTGCCGGTCATAAGTATTCCAATATTTTTCACGTACCGGACGATACCGGAATGTTCCAGATCGTTCGTTTACGAAGTGGCAACAACATACCGATTTCCATCGAGAATACAACCATTCTGCACGAGAGCATTCAGAATGAGGGGCAGATCGATTTTCAGGTATACTCCTTATACGATATGTTTTCGATCAACAAGATACATATCCATACGATCCGGCATGTATTTTCTTCTTCCAGAACATATAATACCTTTGCACGCTTACTTGGTTTAGAAGAAGGCAGCCCCATCGTTTCGATCGAGATCATCTCATCCACAAAGGACGGGCTGGTAGCAGAGCATACCGAAGTTATGGTAGTTCCCACCTTTGCCAAATATTACACAGATGGCATTATCCGCAACGGCGAATTCCACTTGTCATCCCAGTTATTCTAAATGATTTATCCACAAGGAGGCTTTTCAACATGCCAAAAATGTATAATCTATTAAGTCTTGATATAGAAGAACAGGTAAAACAATATATAGATGAACACAACCTGCAGCCGGGAGACAAGCTTCCTTCGGAGCGCGACTTTTCAACCATGCTGAATGTCACAAGAGTTACTTTGCGCCACGCATTAGAAGTACTGATCGGTAAAGGGATCATTGAACGGCATCCCGGAAGTGGTTACTACCTCTGTCCGCCAAAGACAGACCGTGAATTACTATACTACTGTTTTCCTTATAGGGACTGCACTCTGATCAACGAAGGATATACCACTGAAAAGATATCCTTCATTCCGGAACAGGTACGCAATATTGCCGCTAATTCCGCATTACCGTCTGCCTTTGCCGATCTGGTTTCCAATTATGTGTTAGAATCTGTGGCCGGCCGGCCGATCGGTCTTACCTATATGTTCCAGCAGCCGGAATCTACTTCCCTGTTTCCCTATCTGTTTGAAATGAATGATATTCCGGATGAACTGACTATCACACAGACCATCCGCATCTTTCCCTACGAAGAGAATCTGGTGGAACCACTGCATCTCACCAATGCAGACAGCCTCCTGCTGATCAGCAATTTTGTTCACTATCGAAGCCAGACGATCGGCATCAGCTTATCCTTGTGTGTAGGGAATCGCGTGAATCTTATAACCAGTATTACTTTACCGGAATAATTCTCTATTCCGGTATTTTTTTGTAATATTTTGCTGACGTTTCCGGTTCTATGCATATTGACGTGCATTTTTTAAGTTTTATAATATGATGCAGGGGCGATCATCGCCTGCCCCAATAATGCAGAAAAGAGGACCATTTAATGAAAATGTTTCGAACCAGATTACTTACATATGCTTTTCTTGGCAGTGCATACCTTCTTTGTCAGAACGTTACCACATATGCCATGCCTGTACATACTACACAGACTGTTATATTCCAACCGCAATCATCCGATAACCGCATGGGTATCGCGACGCCTCCTGCTGCCGGAGAACCATCCACAATATCATCAGACACCACTGCGCCAGAACAATCCGACGCCCAGCCTTTGGCAGCTGTCCGGATCAGAAAGTGTACCGCCACCTCTAATTCCGCAATACATATAACATGGACTAAGAATGCTCTCGCTTCCAAATACGAGATCTACCGGGCAACATCCGCAAAAGGCGACTACAAATGCATCGCCTCTACGAAAAAACCACGATACACGGATAAGACCGGCAAAGTGTTCACAACCTATTATTACAAAGTGAAAGCTGTTTCCGGTGATCCCCGGACATATTCCGACAGCCGTTACAGCAAGATCGTATCTGCAACTGTCCGCAAAAAAGCAAAAAAAATCGCCTATGTAGGCGATTCCATCATGACCGGATTTAAACTATATGGTGTGACAAAGGGAAAATGCAATCGTGAATTTGCCAAGATTGGTATTCACACCTACAATTTCTATACAAGTGACTATATGAAGAATCTCCTTCAATATAACCCGGACCGCATGATCATTATGCTCGGTATGAACAGCTTAGGCGGCAATCCCGGCAAGACACAGATTGACAACATTCTGAATCCCTACAAAAAGATACTGAATGCCTGTCATAAGAAAAATCCACACATGGAGATTATTGTTATGGGCGTCAGTCCGACACGCAACAGCTCCGAAGTGAACAATACCGCCGTAGTCCGCTTCAATAAAGCACTCCGGAAATATACCGGAACCAAAAAGTACATCCACTATCTGGATACGGTATCGTTCCTGTCTGACAAATCCGGTTCTCTGAAGGCATCCTATAGCGGCGGAGATGGCATCCATTGGAGTAGGGCAGGATATACTATCACCTATAAGAAACTCCAGACCTTTCTCAAAGAGTGGTAATATCACCCTTGCACAGCGTAAGTGAGGACGGACGTACGAAATATTATAGGTTTTCAATCAGTTGTCGGGATATAACAATATCAACGCAGGAACGCTCGCGCTACGACTCGTACGCAGCTGTACTA
>QWCE01001947.1_pt1 | contig 27988 bp, 26 predicted proteins | sample 1972531 | NCBI WGS metagenome assembly QWCE01 (sample SAMN09866716, study PRJNA288562) | Human gut metagenome isolate term4_stool, whole genome shotgun sequencing... | reverse complement strand
AATGCGTGATTTTGTTTTAGAAATCAACTTGGTTTAAATTTGTTTATTTAAGGTTGATTATATTTTTTTATAATCATTGATATTATGTTTTTTGGATATATTCTAATATCCGGTTCTTTGCGGTTCTTTGGGAACCGACTTTTATAGTCTACTACTATTTTGTTTGCTTGTCAAATCTTTTTTGCATTTTTTTACAAAAGTTTTACTTAGCTTACAAAATTTTAATGTGTTGACTAGTTTAGTCTACCATCTTTTTTTAATCTTGTCAATAGTTTTTTAATTTTTTATTTTTCTTCGGGGTTTTTTTATTCTTCTTCGGGATTATAGTTTACTATTGAGACCATTTTCCCGTTTTTATCCTGTATCTTCCTTATTTTTTTGTCAAATTCTATTCTTTTAAGCCAAATATTTTTCTGGCAGCCTAAACATTTTATCTTTATGTCTGCGCCTAGCCTTTCTATTTGCCATTTATTTTCTCCACATGGGTGGCCTTTTTTTAAGCTTATGATATCTCCCACTTTGTATTTTTTCATTTATTATTCCTTTTCAATTATTTCTATTTTGTTTACACTGGTTTTTAAATTATTTTTTATTATTTCTTCAACTATTAATTTTTTTTCTCTTCTTGCAAGAGCCCATTGATAGCCTGGAACTGCTGTTGCTGTTGTTCTTATGCAATAGGAATTTTCTTTTATTTCTACTATTCCAAATAAATCCACATCTTCTATTATATATTTGTTTAGGTCTTCTTCTGCTTTTAATTTCTTAGATACTTCTTTTATTATTTCTTTTGCTTTATCTATTGAGACTTCATAAGAGAACTGGATATCGCATTCAAATTTCATAGGACCACTGTTCATATTTTCTACTACTGTTATTTGTGAGTTTGGGATTGTGTAAAGCGATCCCTTATAATCTCTAATTTTAGTATGGCGCATTCCTAAGGTTTCTACTGTGCCTTCGACTCCTCCAGCTTTTACCCAATCTCCAACTCTAAAGGTGTCATCTACTATTATAATTATTCCAGTTATCAAATCTTTTATTAGGGTTTGTGTTCCAAATGCTATGGCTATACCACCAATCCCAGCTGTTGCAATTAAAGATCTTGTGTTTATTCCAAGCATATCTAAGATTATTATTGCAATTACAAAGCCAACCAAAAATTTAATAACGGTGTAAAAACTTTTGCTAAGAGTTTCTATTCTTACTTTCCTATAACCATCAGCATCCATTTTCCCAGAAAATATCTTATCTATTAAACGATTTAATAATCTTAGGACAATTTTCCCCAAAATCATTACTATAATAATTGTAATTATATGTTTAAGTATTTCAGATTTTAATATTTGTTCTATATTTATTTCGCCCACAAACTTCTCCTTTTTAAATTCATTCTTATTTCATTGTATACTATTTTGCCAAATAAAAAAGCAGCCTTAGCTGCTAATTTATAAAAGTTCTCTTATTTTTTCTGCCAATTTTTGATGAAATTCTTCTCTCATGTGAATACCATCTATATATGACGGCTTTACATCTCTTGCATCAACAACTGGTAAATTTAAAGTTTTTAACATTTGTCCATAGTAATTTATGGAATTGTTTATAAGTTCGTATACCGGATAGGTGTCTTCTTCTTCGACTAAGGGCGGGATTACTAAAATGTTTATCTTAGCCTTCGATTTATTTAAAATTTCTTTTATATTTTCAAAAGCTTCTTCTGCTGGAATATTTTGATAGAAATCATTAGTTCCTGCAAAAATTATAAGAACATCTGATTTTTCGCCTATAAATCTTTGCTTGATTAAAGATGTGGTATCTCCATTTACGCCTAAGTTTACTATTTCATAGCCCCGATCTTTCAAATAGTCCACATAGGTTTTTTTTACCAAAAAACCTTCAGTAAAAGAATCTCCCAAGCACACTATTTTCATTGGTCACACTTTTCCAAGGCTATCGCAGTTCTAGATGGTATATAAATTTTGATTCCGTCATAGTCTGTACATTCTAGTTTTTCTGCTGTGTAAATATAGTCTTTACTTATTCTATCAAGTCCGCCAAATCTACTTTCATCTGTGTCTAGAACTGTTCTAAATTTCCCTGTATCGTGAATTGGTATGGCAAATGATTCGTAAGAATTTGTTGGATGGAAATTAAATATATAAATTATTTCCTTATTTCTAAAAGCAATAACTTTTCTATCGTTATCTAACCAAAGTCTAAATATCGTTGAGCCTAATTGCTTATGTTTTTGGGCAAATTTCAGCATAGCTTTATCAAATTCTCCCAAATAAGAATATTTTAGGTAGGCAGCATCAAGGATGGACCATTTTCTCTTAGCATAATCGTAAGAATAGCCATTACCTTCCCTTGGAAAATCTATCCATTCTGGATGACCCGCTTCATTTCCCATGAAGTTTAAATATCCATCAGAGCCCATTGAAATTGTTATCCATCTGATCATTTTGTGTAGAGCTATGGCTCTGTCGATAATTATGTTTTCGCTATTTTTGTCCATATGCCAATACATTTCTTTATCTGCTAATTGAAATATGGTTGTTTTTGAACCTACCAAAGCTTGATCGTGGCTTTCTACGTAAGCAATGCGTTTTTCTTCTGGTCTATGTGTTGATAATTCATACCACATATTGCCCAAATCCCAATCTTCGTCGCGTTTTTTAAGTGTTTTTTCCCAAAAATCTGGCATGCCCATAGCAAGTCTATAATCAAAACCTACTCCGCCAAATTTTACTGGCAAGCACATTCCTGGCATTGCGGACATATCTTCTGCAATTGTAATAGCCTTTGGCTTAATTTCTCTAATTAATTCATTGGCTAGCTGCAAATAATTAATGGCCTCAATATTTGTATTCATGGAAAAATATTTGCTATAATTATCAAAATTTTCACCACGACCATGGTTTTTATAAATCATTGAGGTGACACCATCAAACCTAAAACCATCAAAATGATATTCTTCTAGCCAATATTTTATGTTTGATAAAAGATAGTGAATTACTTCTGGCTTTCCATAATCAAAAAGTTTGCTGTCCCAATCTGGGTGATTTCCCTCATCTCCCCTATGGAAAAATTGATAGTCTGTGCCGTCAAATTCGTTTATTCCTTCAGCTGTATTTTTTACTGAATGGGAATGAACCAAATCCATTATTACATTTAGGCCCATTTCGTGAGCCTTGTTGATTAAAGATTTTAAGTCGTTATTATCACCATACCAAGAGCTTGGCGCATAGAAATTGCTAACTTGATAACCAAATGAACCATAATATGGATGCTCAGCTATTGCCATTAGTTGGATTGTGTTATAGCCATCTTTTTTTATCCTAGGAAGCATTTGCTTTTCAAATTCTTTATAAGTTGCAACTTTTCCTTCTTCAGAGGCCATTCCAATGTGAGCTTCGTAAATGAGGAGATTTTCTTTTTTGATTTTGAATTTTTCATCGGTCCAGGAAAAATTCTTTCTCGGATTTTCTATTATCGCTGCAAAGTCAAGATTTTCATCTCTTTCAACTCTTTTTGCATACAAAGGAATCCTATCTTTTATTTTTCCATTTGCTTCAACTAGGACTTTGATTCTGGATTTATGAGCAAGTGTTCTTATTCCTTTTATGAAAATTTCCCAATCACCATCATTTATTTTTTTTAAGGGATGGGAATGTCTATCCCAATTATTGAAATCTCCAATTAAGTATAAACTTTGGGCGTTGGGTGCCCACTCTCTGTATATCCAACCATTTTTCACCTTATGAAAGCCATAATATTGATGAGCATTGGCAAAGTCTTTGAGAGTCTGCCCGTTATTTAAAATCCTATTTTTTTCTTTATCAAATTCATTCATCCTAAGATTAATGTCATTTTCATAATCTTTTAACCAAGGGTCAATCTCTAGTATTTTCCACTTTGCCATTGCTCGCTCCTTTTTGTAATTATTCAGCTCTATCTTTTATAACTTTTTCTGTAATTTCTTTTGGAACCTCGTCGTATCTTACAAATTCCATTGAGAATGAACCTCTTGCTGATGTTTGGCTTCTTAGGTCAATTGCATAATTTAAAACTTCTGCAAGTGGTGCTTCTGCTACAATAATTTGACTACCGTCAGCTTGTGGATCCATTCCAAGGATTCTTCCACGTCTTTTGTTCATATCTCCCATTACATCGCCCATGTAAGCTTCTGGAACTCTTATTTCAAGTTTCATAACTGGTTCTAGTAAGATAGGATTTGCTGCTTCAATTCCTTTTTTGAAGGCAATTCTTGCAGCTGTTTTAAAGGCTTGCTCATTACTATCTACTGGATGGTAAGATCCATCGTATAAGGTTGCGTGTATTCCTGTTACCTTGTATCCAGCTAGTGGTCCTTCTGCTAAGGATTCTTCAAGACCTTTTTCTACGGCTGGGAAGTAGTTTTTAGGAACTGCGCCACCGAAGACTTCTTCATCAAAGATAAATTCTTCATCTGTTGGTGCAAATCTTATAAATACATCTCCATATTGTCCAGCTCCACCAGATTGTTTCTTATGCTTTCCTTGAACATCTGATTTGCCTTTGATGGTTTCTCTGTAAGGAATTTTGTATTCTACAACTTCTGTATTTACGCCATAATTGTCGCGTAATTTATCCATTATAACTTCTAGTTGAACATTTCCAAGTCCAGATAAAATTTGTTGGCTTGTTTCCATATTTCTTTCATCTTTAAATGTCGGATCTTCTTCTATAAGTTTTTGTAAAGCTTCTGATATCTTATCCTCATCATTTTTGCTTACTGCTTTTATTGCATAGAATAAAACTGGTTTTGGATATTTTATTGGTTTATATTCTATTGGCTTATCCTTGCTTGCAAGGCTATCTCCTGTTGAAAGAACATCTAATTTTGTGAAAGCTCCAATATCTCCAGCAATTACCTTATCAGTTTTGATTTGTTCTTTTCCTCTTAGGAAAAATATGTTACTTGCCTTAACTTCTTCGTTTTTGCTAACATCAAAAATTTTATCGTCCTTATTAACAGCTCCTGATAAAACTTTGAAAACAGAAATTTTTCCTACAAAAGGATCTGCAATAGTTTTAAATACTACAGCTGAAAATGGTGCGTCTTCTTTTGTTTGGAAAGCTTCGTATCCTTCCTTAACTCTAAATCCAATATTAGCAGATTCATCGTCAATTGATGGCATATATTTGCAAATCACTTCTAATAATTGGCTTAAACCTATTTCTTTTTCGCTAGATCCTGCAATTAAAGGAACTACGCTACCGTTTAAGATCGCTTCGCTAAGACCTTTTCTAAATTCTTCTTCTGAGAATTTTTCTCCTTCAAAGAATTTTTCCATTAGTGTGTCATCTGTTTCTGCAACAGCTTCTACGATTTCATCATAAACAGTTTCAACTTCTGCAAGTCTAATTTCTGGGATTTCTACTTCTTTTTTCTCGCCATTTTGATAGGTGTAAGCTTTTTTGTCCAAAACATCTATAACACCTTCAAACTTATCACCTTCACCAAGCATAAGTGTTAAAGGAATAATTTTGTTGCCAAATTCTATATGCAAATCTGAAACTAATTTGTTAAAATTAGCGTTTTCTTTATCTAATTTATTTACAAAAATAATTGATGGCAAATTAATTTCTTGAGTGTAGTTCCAATATTTTTCTGTTGCAACTTCTATGCCATTTTCTCCATCTATTACAAATAAAGCCGCCTCGCTTGCTCTTAAAGCTTGAAGAACTTCTCCTTCAAAATCGAAGAATCCTGGAGAATCTATAAAATTAATTTTATAACCTTCGTACTCTACTGGTATTATAGAAGATTGAATTGAAATATGTCTCTTTTTTTCTTGTTTGTCATAATCTGATACTGTATTTCCATCTTCAACTCTTCCTTTTTTATCAATTGCACCAGTTCTGTATAGCAAAGCTTCTGCAAGAGTTGTCTTTCCGCTACCAGAATGGCCTACCAAGGCTAAATTTCTAATCTTTGATGTATTGTAAACTTTCATCTTTCCTCCTTTATGAAAACATTTATATTAATAACTTCAAAAATGCCTTCTAAATCTCTATAGATAAATTATATAGCAAAAACATATATTTGACTAGTATTTAGAAAATGTTTTCATCCTCAAATTTTAAAAAGCTCTCCTAAGAGAGCTTTTGCTTTTTTATTTTGGCTTTTATAAAATCTAAAAAGCCAAGAGATTTCCTAAGTTTGTCATCACTTATATACTTATTTATACTTCTAAGTGTGAGTTTGTTATCTTTGCTTGAAAATATAAAATCTCCATTTTTCTTTGTGTGTATTGCAAATCGTGGAATTTTGTTTTTAAAAATAACTTCTGCTGTTACAAGGTCTATCTCTTTCCAAGGAATTTGTATAAAATCATTGGGGTTTCTTTGATTATAATACTCAAAAGCCCTATCGCCTATTATAATATTTCCAGAACTTGTAAGACCTTGTAAATGCTTAGCTTCGATTGTCAAATCTATCTTAGAATTTTGAGATTGTGCCATAAATTACATTAAGCCAAGTAATCTAGCGATTATTCCTATTGCAAATAAAGCTAAAATAATTACAATTGGAGATACATCTTTTTTAAGAAGCTTAGAAATTCCAAGTGTTAGTAGCAATGGAACTAAGCCTGGTACAAGAATATTTAAGTTATCTTGTAGGGTTGTAACCTTCTCTGGGCTTAATGCATTTGCACCATAAGTTGAGTACATTTCCATAGCATGTTTTACTCCATCAGCTCCAGCTGGTAGATTTGCCCAATCTATAAATGTTTCTTTTTGTTGAAGAACTCTTGTAATTATTACGCTAAAGTTTACATTTACCCATCTTTGAACAAGGGCTCCAATTACAAACATACCTAAAATTGATGCCATCAAGGTAACTTTTCCTAAAAGTCCGCCAGATAAGTCTTTAGTTATTTCTTTTCCTGCTTTATAGCCAAATTCTTGTGTTTTCCAAAGGAATATATATCTGATTAGATTCCAAAATACAAAGAAAATAATTGGGCCTAAAATATTTCCAGAAAGGGCTAAAGATGCACCCAATGCTCCTAAAATAGGTCTAATTGTAAACCAGAAAACTGGATCTCCGACACCAGCAAGTGGTCCCATCATTCCTACTTTTACGCCGTTGATTGCAGCATCATCGATTTCAACTCCGTTTGCTCTTTCTTCTTCCATAGCAAGAGTTACACCTAATACTGGAGCTGATACGTAAGGGTGGGTGTTATAAAATTCCAAGTGACGCTTTAAAGCTTTGACTTGATCGTCTTTGTTAGGATATAAAGCCTTAATAGCAGGAATCATAGCAAATGCCCAACCACCGTTTTGCATTCTTTCAAAGTTCCATGTACCTTGCAAGAATTGATGTCTATTGCAGATATTTTTTCTAACTTTTTCTGATAATTCTAATTTTGTTCCATTGTTTACAAGTTCATTATCAGCAACTTTTTTATTTTCTAATTTATCAGTCATTCCAATCCTCCTTAATAGTCATTTATAATATCCCCTAGAGGATCTCCTGAAGCGGCATTTTGACTTCCAGAATTTAGAGCAAGACCTTTAAGCTTCATATAAATTAAGGCAAAGGCAACTCCTATAATTCCAAGACCGATTAAAGTAATTTGTGGTATTGCTGCAATTACAAAACCTAAAGCAAAGAATGGCCATGTTTCCTTGGTACTCATCATATTTAATACCATGGCATAACCAACAGCAGCGACCATTCCACCACCTACTTGCATTCCGCCTTTTAGCCATTCAGGCATAGCTTTTAGGGTATTTGTTACAACTTCTGCAGGAATAAAGCAAAGGATAAGTGCTGGTATTGCAATTCTAAGTCCTTGCATAGCAACTCCTGCCCAGTGTATTCTTTCGATTTTTGCAAAATCCGCATCTTCTGCAGCTACATCCATTGCATGAACCATTGGAATTGCAAAGGTTCTTGCAAGCATTGTTAAGAATAAACCTGCTACAGAAAGTGGTATAGCTAAGGCTATAGCTGTTGAGATTGCTTCTGTTACATTTGTACTTCCACCACTTAGTGCTAAAGCCATTATAATAGCACTGGCAACTGATGCTAAAGCAGCATCTGGAGCAACCGCAGCTCCTATGTTTGCCCAACCTAAAGCTAATAATTGTAGTGATCCACCAAGCATTACACCTTCTTTAAGATGGCCTGTTACAAGACCAATAAGAGTGCAAGCAACTAGTGGTTGGTGAAATTGGAATTGATCTAGTATTCCTTCACAACCTGCTAGAAAGGCTACTACAAATATCAAAATAATATTTAAAATATTCATAAATTCCCCCTAATTCATTTTCAATTGTGTTTTTGCTTTGCTAAGCATATTATCTATATTTTCTGATTTATCAGATGGAACTTTTCTAACGTCAAATTTTATTCCACGACTTATCAATTCCTCTAAAGTTTTTACATCATCTTCATTTGCTGAAACAGCGCTTGTAAGATTTACTTTTCCTTCTGAGTAAGCCATAGAACCGATATTTACTTTTTCAAGTTGTCCACCTAAATCTAATAATTGCAAAACATCTTGTGGTTTTTCAAACAAAAGCATAGCACGTGTATTTCCAAATCTTGGGTCTTCGAGGATTTCTTTCATCTTCCAAACTGGTACTACGTGAGCCTTTACTCCTGGTGGTTCTGCCTCCATTACCATGCTCTTTCTAAGTTCGTCTTTGCTAACTGCATCTGATACAACGATAATCCTATCTGGTTTTGTTGTTTTTGTCCAGGTTGTAGCTACTTGACCATGTAAAAGACGTGTATCAACCCTTGCTAGAACTATGTCTATTTTGCCATTACCTATTACAGTTCCCTCAGGAATTGCTCCAACAGCTTGTGGGCTTGTAGAGATTTCATTATTGCTAATTTTCTCATCTTCCTTAGGGTTTAAATCTTCAGGTTTGATTTTTATTCCTTCTTTGGCAGATCCAATAATGGCTTTTGCTATTTCGTGAGAAGATTCATTGCTAAAGCGTTCTGATAAAGCTTCAATCACCATAGGTAGGTTCATTCCAGCTACTATAGCCCACTTATCTTCGTGACCTTCTAGCAAGTTTGAAGTTTGATTAAAAGGTGTACCGCCCCATAAATCAACTAGAAATAAAATTTGATCGGTATCCATCTTGTTAATACAAGCTTCTAAGTCTTTTTTTAAGTCATCAGGTCCCATTGATGGTAAAAGAATAGCTGACTCAAAATTTTCTTGCTCTCCAAAAATCATTTGAGCAGATTCTTTAATACCTTCTGCAAAGTGACCATGACTTGCTAGTATTATTCCAACCATAATTTCTCCCTTCTTTTAATAAATACTTATAAATAATTCCAAATAGAAATTCTTTATGCTTTTATTATAACAAATTTTTTCATCATTTAATACACTATTCGGCTATTTTATCATCAGGATAATATATTTTAGCAAAATATCTTGCTTTGGTTAAAACTTCCATATAATTTCTAGTTAGTTCTAGCAATTGGTCGGCTTCTTTTATATCTCTTTTGTCTATTATTTCCTTAAATTTTACAAATTCATAATATAATCTGTGTTTATTTGACAAATTAAAATCAAAACTTTCTTTGCTGCCATCAGTGTTTATGATTTCAAATTTTTCAAAAGTGCTGACTGAGCCAGGAATTTGCATAGTCTTTTTGTTTCCTTGGATTGTATTTGACGTTTTAGCAATAGAATCTTTAGAACCGATCAAAGAAGCCTTAAAATTTCCATAATCTATTATAAGAATCCCAGAGGTGTCAATGCCTTTTTCGATATTGGCAAAATATTTGACATCTTGTGGTAGACCAAAACTATCAATCACAAAAGAAATATTGTACAAATTTATATCCATCAAAGCTCCACCAGAAAATTCTTTGGAAAAAGCTGGCGCTATTATATCTTTTTTAAAATCGTCATATCTTGATGAATATTGAGAATAGTTGAGAGAAACAATTTTTATATCCCCCAAATCTTTGATCATTTCTTTGGCTTTTATGGCATTTGCTATGAATCTGTGGCTTATGGCCTCAAGAATTATAACTTCTTTTTCTTTTGCCAAATTTATAATTTCTTTTGTTTGGTTGAAATTTGATGTAAAAGGCTTTTCGCAAATTATATCTTTGCCCTTTTCTATGGCTTTTTTCATGGCATCATAGTGCAAATTATTTGGCAAGCCTATGTAAATAACCTCAATCTCATCGTCATTTATCAAATCGTCAATAGATAAATAATATTTTTCTATTTGGTATTCTTCGGTTAATTTTTTTAGTTTTTCTTCATTTCTTGCAGCAATTGCAAGGACTTCTATGCCGTCAATTTCTTTTATCACAGGCAAGATTTCATTTACAATTTTCCCTGCCCCTAAAATACCTAATTTCATAGCTAGCTCCTTTGTATTTTTTATTAATATAATTTTACCCAAAATCTTCTTTAAAATTTTAACTTAGAGTATAGTTAAACAAACGGAGGAAATATGTCTTACACATTAATAGAAAAACAATATTTTGAAAAAATGAACCTTGAAGTCTTTGTTTATGAACACGATAAGACCAAAGCTATAGTTGAATTTGTAAAAAATGATGATACAAACAAAACTTTTGGAATAGGATTTAAAACTCCACCTACAAATTCCAAGGGTATGGCTCATATCATGGAACATTCAGTTTTAAATGGCTCAAAAAAATACAAAACTCGTGAGCCTTTTATGGATATGGCAAGTAGCTCTTTGCAAACTTTCCTAAATGCCATGACTTTCCCAGATAAAACTATTTATCCACTTTCTAGCGAAAACGACAAGGACTTTTTTAATCTAACAGACGTATATTTGGATGCAGTTTTTAATCCAAGAGTTTTAGAAAAAAAAGAAGTCCTAGATCAAGAGGGTTGGCATTACAAACTTGATGAAAATGATCAAATAACTGGTATTTCTGGCGTTGTTTATAACGAGATGCAAGGAGCTTTGACAGATCCTGACCAAATAGTTTATTCTGATTTTATTGCAAATTTATATAAAAATAGCCCTTACCAATTTGAAGCAGGTGGCAAGCCTAGTGAAATTTATAAAATTTCCTATGAGGAATTTAAAAATTTTTACAAAGATCATTATCATCCATCTAATGCTCGCATTTATTTTTATGGAGATTTGGATATTGATTTTTACTTAGATCATCTTGATAAGGAATATTTATCAAAATACGATTATAAAAAAATCGACTCATCAATAGAAGTTTCCGAAAATTATTATACAGATCTTGTTTGTGGAACTTATCCAGCAAGCCAAGTTGAAGAAAATTCAGATTATTTGCTCTACGGATTTTTGACCAAGGAAAATACTGACTTAAAATACGACCTTACTCTATCAATCTTGCTAAGCGCTTTGTTTAATATGGATTCTTCTTTAATCAAAAAACACATAAATGATGAGATTAATCCAGAAAACTTTTACGCAAGAACTGGATATGGAGTTAGAAATTCTGTAATTCTCCAAGCTTCAAAAGCCGATGGCAAAAAATTTGATAGATTTGTAGAAATTATAGAAAATGGTCTAAAAGAGGCTTCCAAGGCTATTAATAAGGAAAGTTTAAAGGCTGCTTTCTCAATTTTTGAATATGGTCAAAGAGATCAGCTAATCTCAGTTAATCGTGGCTTATTTTATTTCCTAATGCAATCTTTTTATAAACCAATTATGGAAAATTTCAAGATTTTGGATTATCTAAAAGAATTAAGAGATTTGATTGATACTAATTATTATGAGAACTTCATAAAAGAAAACTTTTTGGATAATAAAACAAAATTGCTTTACCTTGCAAAGCCAAGTAGTACTTATAATGAAGATAAACAAAAAGAATTAGACGAATATATCGATAGTCTTAACAAAAATATGACTAGCGAAAAACTTGCCACAATTAAAAATGATTTGGAAAAATTAAATATTTATCAAAATAAAAAAGATAGCGAAGAAGAAAAGGCAAGCATACCAGTTTTAAATATAGAAGATGTGCCAACAGATCTTTCCAAAACTCCTAGAGAAGTTATTAAAGATAAATATACCTACATCTACAACAATCTTGATACAGCTGGTCTGGTTTATGTTTCTTTATATTTTAATGTAGATCATCTAAGTTTAGAAGAATTAAAATACCTATCCTTGATAAATGACTTTTTAGGCTCAGTTGATACCAAAAACTTAGCCTACACAGAAATTGACGATTTGCTCTTCCAAAATTTAGCAGCTCCAGATTTCTCAAATACTTTCATTAATATAAATGATAGTAAATGTCAAAGACTAGAAAAAGTTTCCTTTACTTCCACAAAAGAAACAATAGATAAAGCCTTTGAAGTTATGAATGAATTTATCTTCAATTCAAAATTTGAAAACCAAAAGAGAATTCTAGAAATTTTGAGAATGAAAAAATCATATTTTGAATTGACCATGTACGATCAAGGCCATATCATAGCAATGAATAGGGCAAACTCCCACATAGATAAAACTTCTATGTTAAAAGATCAGATAAGTGGAATTGGTTCATATCTTTTCCTAAAAGAAGTTATAAAGGAAGCAAAAGATGATTTCCAAGGATTTTTGGCAAAAATAAATAAAATTTATAGTAAGATATTCACAAATGCTCTTGAAATAAGTATTGTTTCATCAAAAGAAGATTTTGAAAAAAGTAAAAATATCATAAACTCAATTTTTGCAGAACTTAAAGATAAAGAAAAAGACCTAGAAATAGAATTTAAGGCGAAAAGTATCAAAGAAGCCATTCTTTCTGATGCTAATGTAAATTATTTGGCAAACACTTACGATATCAAAAATTTTGACCAAAAATTTAATGGATCTTTAATGCTTGCTAGTTCTATTTTGTCAAATCCATATCTTCACGAGCTTATCCGTGCCAAAGGTGGTGCTTATGGCGGAGGAATGATTGTTAACAAAGCAAGTCTTCTTCAAGCTTACTCATATAGAGATCCAAACATCAAAAAAACTTTGGAAACTTTTTTAGGCATTGGAAATCTTACAGAAAATATCAATCTAAGCCAAAGAGATTTTGAAAATCAGCAAATTGCCACAATAGGGCAGATTTTAAGACCAAAATCTCCACAAAATTTGGGCGATGATGATTTCATCAAATACAAAAAAGAAAATCCAAAAGAAGATAGAGAAATTCTTAAAGAAATAAAAGCTTCTAATATAGAAAAGATAAAATCTTTTGCAAAATTATTTGACCAATCGATAAAAGAAAATAATATTTGTGTTTTTGGCAATAGAGAAAGCATATTAAAAGTAAAATCCGATTTTGATAAAATAATCGATTTAAATGATTAAGTTTAAATTATTAATATTGTATTTAAATATATTGATATTTATGGTATGATATTAGTGGATTTAAGGAGATTTTATGACTAACAAAAAAAATGGTTTTAAATTTAACGATTTTGATTTTGACGATCTAAAACTAGATGAAATAGATATAAATAAAATAGGAAATTCAATAAAAAACTCTATCAATTCGACCTTGGAAAAAATTAACAGTTCTAAAAAATCTAAGGAAAATTTGCCTCAAACGAGAAATGAAGAAGTCTGCGCCCAAAAACCGCCAGAACTTTCAAAAGCTAGGGGTTGGAAATTCTTATCCGTCTTTGCAGCTTTCATGCTTGTTACTTTAGATATAGTTTTATTTGATCGATTTATCACAGAAAGAGGTTTTTTTCTTTTTCTAATGTGCTTATGTTCAGGACTTTTAACTATTGCTATTCCAGTTTTATCACGGAAAGCAGGCAAAGAATACCTAAGACTTACTAATAATTACGTAAGATTTTTAAGAGAACTTGGAAATAATACGGTAATTTCTATTAGAGATTTGGCAAGTTCTGTAGCGCAAAGCGAAGAAAAAACTATAAGTGATTTAACAAAAATGATGAAACGTGGATATTTTTACCAAGCGCGAATTGTAGAAAATGATACCATGTTTATCCTTGATATTCCAACCTTTAGACTTTATAAAGAAAAAAGGAAAGATATCCCACAAGTTGAAAAAAACGACCAAGAAGATGAGGCTTTAGTTGAAGATTTAAGTTTCCAACGAGCAAGTGAAATTTTAAATTCAGGAAAGATTGTCCTAGAAGAAATTAAAAATACCAAAGATAAAATTTTAAACTCAGATTTTAAGTCAAATGTAGAAAAACTTATTAAAAACTCTAGCGATATTTTAAATATAGTAGAAAAATATCCCAACAAATCCTATGCCCTAAACAAATTTTCTGATTATTATTTGCCTACAACAGCAAAATTAATCAACACTTACTACGATTTTGAACTAATGGCAACTGATGATAAAAAAATCAAAACTTCCATGAGCCAAATCGATAGCTCAATAACGACAATCACAGAAGCTTTTGACAAAATAAAGGTAGAGTTACTTTCAGACAGGGCCATGGATATAAAAACCGATATCGACACAATAAATCTTTTGCTAAATCAAGAAGGCTTGGCAGAAGATGATTGGAAATATGAAGAGTAAAATAATAGTAATAATTTATTTATAAGAAAGATTGGAGCAAAAATGAGTGATATTAAATTAACCCTAGATGGCGAAGACCAAGAAGATAATAAACTTGCTGAAATTACTGGAGAAGAGCCAAATTTAGTAGAAAACAATATAAAATTTTCTCCAGAAGAAGAAAAAATGATTGATGATTTTTCCAAAAAAATCGACCTTGATAACACAAATATCATCCTACAATACGGTTCTGGAGCTCAAAAAAAGATTTCTAATTTCTCTGAAAAAACCTTGGACACCGTTAGAAATAAAGATTTAGGAGAAATTGGCGGGCTTTTGGATTCTGTTGTTATGGATATCAAATCCATGGAAAGAGAAGAAACTTCTGGCCCACTAGGATTTATCAAGAAGCAATTTAATAAGATTGAAGATATGAAAGTCCGCTATCAATCAGCAGAAAAAAACATAGACCATGTTGCAAAAACTTTGGAAAATCACCAAATAACCTTGATGAAAGATATTTCTATGCTCGATCAAATGTATGATCTAAATGAAGAATACTACAAAGAAATTACTATGTATATAGAAGCTGGAAATAGGAAATTAAAATCCACTTACGAAAGTGAAATTCCAGCACTCGAAGCTAAGGCAAGAGAATCTAATTTGCCTCTTGATGCTCAAAAAGTAAATGATTTGAAAGCTCAAGCCAATAGATTTGAGAAAAAACTTCACGATTTGGACCTAACTCGTATGGTTTCTATTCAAATGGCCCCACAAATTAGGATGGTTCAATCATCAAATTCTATTATGGCAGAAAAAATTCAAACTACAATTGTAAATACAATTCCACTTTGGAAAAATCAGATGGTTCTAGCTCTTGGCATGAATCATACCAATCAAGCCATAGCAACCCAACAAAGAGTAACAGATCTTACTAACGAATTATTAAGAAAAAACGCCGATACTCTAAAACAAAATACAATAGAAACAGCCAAAGCAACAGAGCGTGGTATAATTGATCTTGATACAATCAAACACACTAACGATCAACTAATTTCAACCATAGAAGAAGTTAGAAATATTCAAATCGAAGGTAAGAAAAATAGAACTATGGCTCAAGCTGAGATTGCAAGGCTTGAAGAAGAACTAAAGAGAAATCTAACAAAAAGTAATTAGGAGAAATTATGATAGATATAGGAGATTTTAAATTTGATACTCAATTGCTAATAGCAGGAGAAGATTTGGACGAAGATGAAATATTTGATTATATAACAGAAAATTTCGAGGGCGACTCTCTTCTTGCTGTCGGCGATGAGGAATTAATAAAGATACATTTTCATACCAATAGACCTTGGGAAATCTTAGAATATGCTGCAGGACTTGGAGAAATCCACGATATAGTTGTAGAAAATATGCTAAGACAAGCTCACGGACTTAAAGGCTAGAACGAAAGTTCTAGTTTTTTTATTATATCTTTGCAAATATACTAATTCTTAATATAATAATAGTAGATAGTACTTAAATTTAAAAGAAAGAGTAAATTATGAAAAGCAAAAAATATATAAAAGTTCTATTACTAGCTTTTATTGTAAATATTATTAATCCAAATAATTTTGCCTATGCAAATGAGCTTGAACAGCAAATCTTTGAAGATGTTGTGCCTGAAAATAGTATAGAAAATCTAAAAAATTATGATATAGCATCAGGAAAAGAAATTTTCGAATATTTGATAAGCAGCCAAAGTAATGCTGAAGAATATATCTTTGGAAAAGAATATTTACAAAGATTAGAGTTAGCCAAAGAAATTGAACTTTTAAGAAAAATAGATCCTGATGATTCTCTAAAAATACTAGATCAATCAACATCAATATTAAACTCAGATGATTTGGATAAAATTAAAGAACAAAGCTCTAAGATACATAGCATCTCAACAGATTATGCTAATAAAAAAGGATTGATTTTAGAAGATCTATCCGAAGAAGAAATAAAAGATCTTGAAGAAAAAACCAAAAATTACCTAAATTTTGGCCTATTGTTTGACTTTGCCAAGAAAAATGATTTTGATTTATTTACCAAAGCTATATTAAATTCAAAAACATATTTTATGGCAGATGACAAAGAGAAAGCCTTATATGAGGAAATTATACAAGAGCTAAGCTTAAATAAATCTACTGACGAAAAAGAAAATGAGAAAAATTACAAGATTTTAGCTGATTTTGTCAAAGATGAAGATAAAAAAGGATTTCTTAATAATCTAAAAAAAGAAATGAAAAAACCTCTAGCTAATAATTCTCAAAGGGTTAAAATTTTAGAATTGCAAGATGATAAGGATAATAAAAGCACTGATATTAGCGCTCATAAGCTACTTTCATCCAACGAAATACAGACAGAAAATTCTGCTTTCCTCAATAATGAAAAAACTAAAGATCTTTATAACAAGCTAAGTGATGGACAAAAAAATGAATTAAACCTCTTAGATGCAGATAAAAATGGAGTGATTTCTGATAGCGAACTTGATAATTCAACTAATTATTCCTCAAACTTAGATGAAAATTCTTGGATCTATCCTTTCACAGAAAAAGCATTAGCTAAAGTTGGCGAAGAAAACTTACAATTAAAAGAAGATCCTCCAACAACTGATAATCTAAATGAGCAAAAAACAGAAAGTAATCCTACCGTAAATAATCCACCACAAACAGTAACAATTGATAAGTCTAAATCACCAGTCCTTGAAAAAGACAAAGAAAAAACCAACGAAAAAGATGATGAAAAATCTAAAAATGAAAATTCAGGCAAAAATATCGCCGCTGCAAAAATTGTTAAAACAGGAATATCAAGCGTTTGGATCTTTGCCATAGTTTTGCTTGTTGCTGTTGGAATCTATTATATACTTGATAAAAATAAAAATAAATAAAAAAAATACTGTTGCATAATGCTGGGCTTATCCCCTATGCAACAGTATTTTTTTTATGAATCTTTATCAGTTAATTCTTTAATTGTATCTATGGAATTTCTGTATGAAGAAGATTTTATATCAGGTTCTGTCTTTTCTTCTGCATTAATCTTTCCATCAGGGCTGTAACCAAGAGTATTGGTGTAGGTGAAAACAAAGCCAGAATTTGGCATTACATCATTTATAACTCCAAGGGTAATTCCATCTCCCCCAGTATCTTGACCAACTAAAGTTGCGGATTTAGAGTTTTTCATAAAGCTTGCAAAACCCTCAGCTGCAGAAAATACATTTTTGTCAACTAGTAGAAAAATTTTTCCTTCATAAGCATTGTTTTTGTCAGATTCATCTGGATTTACTACTATGGTGTTTCTTATATAGTAATCAAATTTTTTCAAATCTTCTGCGTGTTCAAGTTTTATTGCTGATAGATCTACGTTTGAAACTTTTTCTATATTTAAGCTTTCATCGGCTAATATTAATTTTGCTCTTTGTGATTGCTTAAAAAACAAATGATTGCTAACTTCTTTTTGGCTTTTTAGTAGTTTTGGCAATAAAAACTTTTGCCAATATTCCATATTTCCACCACTATTTCCTCTAATATCTATTACTAAAGCCTTGTAAAGGTGCTTATTTTTCAAAAATTCATTTAGAATTTCTTCATCTTCTTTTATAAATTCAGGATCAAGCATTTGTTTTATCCTAATGATTGCTATATCCTTAACGCTTGTATCCAAAGTCATATTTGACGATGAATTATTTTCTAATATAGACAGGGATTTTTTCTTGTTGCCTTTTGGTTTTTGAGAACTTTGCACTCCCTCTAAATTATATCTATTTCTAACAACCGTCTTGTTTAAGTTTAAAAATTCATAGTAGATTGAAGGAGAATTCCAATTGTTTGCGTAATATCTTAAAATGTAATCCACATAGTTTTTATCTGCAATTCTTGCGTGGGAATTATCCAAATCTCCTATTATATCTGTCATTTGGTCTAAAAATTCTTTTTCGTTTTTTGCTTTCTTTATTCTTTGTAAGTATTGGTCGTAATTTCCTAGAAAATCCACATTTTGTGTTCTTTTTAGGACATCGAAGAATGGATAATTTTCTTTTAATTGGTTGAAAACATAATTAAAGTCCTCAACCATTTCTTTATTTGTTAGAGTTTTTGCTCTGGTCGGCTCTCTTAGCCTTAATTTTGCTGGCTGATCTAAGTTTTTGTACCAAATCAAATATGTGTTAGCATCAAATTTGTCTATATTATCAGGGTCAAATTCTTCCTTATCTTGACTAAAATCCAAAAAATCTGCATTCCCTTTATTTTTTCTAGTTTCCAAATAATCAATTCTTCTTTTTACACAAGATGTATTTATAAGCATAAAAACAAGGATCAGACAAAAAATTTTGCTAATCTTTTTCATCAAATCCTCCTGTAAGAACATAATCTCTCTTATACAAATCGAAGATAACAGCGATATTGCCTATAGGATTTACCAAAGAAAAAATTACCAAGGCTATAGTTAGGAATAATAACCTATTTTTCTCTTTATTGTAAATTACCTTTAGACTGCTAAATCTTATTCTAAAGCTTAAAAGAGCGTAAATAATAGAAACTGATCCAAATATTATTTCAAATATTTCTCTATAATAAATACCAAAAATAAGCACAGCAAGACCTGTTAAGATCCAAATAATGGTGCTTACAAATTTCATTTTATTATATTTTTTTACTGGATTTAAGTTTCCTCTACGATTTTTTTTCATATTATATTTCCAAATTTGGGTAAACCTTCATAAAATTATCGCTAATTTCGCCATTTTTGTAGTCCAAATATCCTGCCATAGCAATCATTGCAGCATTGTCTGTGCAAAGTTTGATATCTGGATAATAAAGTTTCACATTTCTATCTTTTAGAGCTTTGGCAAATTCTTCTTTTAGTTTTGAATTTGCAGCCACTCCTCCACTTAGGGCAAATTTATCATAGCCAGTTTCATCTATTAGCCTTAAAGATTTTTTTACTAAAACATCCACTACCGCTTGTTGAAAACTAGCTGCTACATCTGCTTTTATTATCTCTTCGCCTTTTTGAGCTTTTTGATTCATATAATTTAAAACTGCTGTTTTTAATCCAGAAAATGAAAAATCATAGGAATCCTTTTCAAGCATAACTCTTGGAAAATCAATTGCATAAGGATTACCCTCTTTGGCAAGCTTGTCAATTTTTGGTCCTCCTGGATATCCTAGGCCCATCTTTCTTGCAACTTTATCAAAAGATTCTCCAGCTGCATCATCGCGGGTTTTGCCTACAACTTCGTATTCATTGTAGGATTTTACTTTTACCAAATAAGTGTGGCCGCCACTAACAACTAAGGTTACAAAGGGTGGCTCTAAATCTTTGTTGGCCAAATAATTTGCACAAATATGGCCTTTCATGTGATTTGCTCCTATCATAGGAGTATTTGTTGCAAGTGATAGAGCTTTGGCTGCAGAAATTCCTACCAAAAGAGATCCCATAAGACCTGGACCTTTGGTTACAGAAATCAAATCCAAATCCTCGTATGTTAAATTTGCATCAGCTAAAGCTTTCTCAATCAAAGGATTTATGGCCTCAAGGTGTTTCCTGCTTGCAATTTCTGGCACTACTCCCCCAAAGATAGTGTGTATATCTATTTGAGATGATATTAAATTTACTAATAATTCTCTTTCATTTTTTAGAATTGCAACACAGCTATCATCGCAGCTTGTTTCAATTCCCATTGTGTAAAAATCAGTCATTTATTTCCCTTAACATATTATAGGCATCTTCGCCTAATTTTTGGTAGTAATTTTTTCTAATTCCCATAATCTTAAAATCAAATTTAGTATAAAGATTAATTGCGGCTATATTTTTTGTAGAAACTTCAAGCCAAATTTTCTTAACCCCTAAATCTTTACAAGAATTTATCAAATGATTTAGCAATTGGCTGGCAATTTTCCTTTTTTGATAATCTTTGTCAACAGCAATGGTAAAGATTTCAACTTCATCCAAAACGTGACTAGCTATATAAAATCCTACGATTTTGCCGTCTATTTCCATTACATAGTGACTTAAAAAACTATTACCCTCAAGTTCTTTTATGAGATGTTTTTTAGACCAAGGTTCGAAAAAGGCTTGATTTTCAATTTCATAGACAAAATCCGCATCAGATTTGAGCATTTTTCTTATCATTTAATCTATCCTTTAATTCTTTGGGCATTTCTCTTTCCGCTTGAGATTTCCTTAGATAATTTGGAATCATTTCATAAAGATTAAAGTTTTTATCTTTATCTGCTATTGCTAGTTTTATCAAGGATTTGCCAATACAGTTGTTAAAATTTAAGGGCAAAGTTTTTCCTTTGAGAAATTTATCTTGATATTTATTGCCAATTTCTCCTATAAGTTCAACTTCTTGGTCAAGTTCATTAACAAGAGCCGAGAAATCTTCAATAGTATACAAATCTTCTTTTATAATTTCTTTAAAATCCTTATCAAAAACTCCCCCATAAACTCTATTTCCTCTGGCATCAAGCATTGGAACTTTTAGCTTATCGCTTGAAGAATTATTTGCCAATGCCAAAAGTGTGCTAATAGGAATTAATTTTTTGCCATTTACTTGGGCTAAGGTTTTTGCTATAGTCATGCCAATTCTAAGACCTGTAAAAGAACCCGGTCCTTTGGCTATGACATATAAATCGATATCTTTTATTTCCATTCCCAAGAGATTAAGGAGATTTTCTATCATAGGAACTAAAGATTCGCTGTGAGTTTTTTGTTGGTTGACATTAAAATCACCAATAATTTCATCATCGCTTGCAATAGTTACAGTTGAAATCATTGTAGAAGTGTCAATTGCTAAAATGTTCATTAATCTCACATCCTCTCTTAGAATCTTCTCTAATTAAGATCTCTCTTTTGTTTTCATCGATTTTTCTTATCTCAATGTTAATCATTTGATCAGGCAAATAATATTCTGCATTTTCTGCCCATTCTATGATAGTTATTCCATCGTCTGGATAAAAATATTTTTCGTAGTCAATATCTAAAATCTCGTCAGGATCTTCTAACCTATATAAGTCCAAATGATAAATCCTAATTTTACCATCGTAGATATTTACAATTGCAAAAGTTGGAGATGAAGTATCTTTTATGGAAAAATATTCTCCTATAAAAGCAGTTAAGGTAGTTTTTCCCGCTCCCATTTCTCCTATTAAATTTATAACATCAGTTTCTTTAAGAAGAGATGCCAATATATTAGCAAACTTCTTCATTTCATCTAAATTATTTATAATCATTGTCAATCTTTTCTAATATTATTATTTATTTTCTTTATAAAATTAAAACTTCTTTATCTATTAATTATACTATCAATTATAGAAATATTAAACAAAAACGAGATTTTATGTAAATTTATTGTTTTTTGAAATTTTTTGTATTTTTCCCTAAGAAAATGGCAAGTTTAATAGAAATAATCTATCAAGCTTGCCATTTTCATTTACATATTATAAAATCTTACCCTTACTTACTATTAATAATTTAGAATCCTTCTGCTGATTTAAAGAAGAAGTATCCAAGTGGTGTATAATACACTCCATTGATATTTGGTTTTATCATATAAGAATTGGTATAGAAGTATAATGGTGCAACAACATTATCTTCACCGATTAGGATATCTTCTGCTTTGTGCATATTTTCCATTCTCTCATCTTGATCAGATGTAGCCTTTGCAGCTTTTACAAATTTATCAAATTCTGGATTTGAATATTGGGCATCGTTATTACCGCCACCTGTTAACCACATATCGATAAAGCTCATTGGATCGTTGTAGTCAGCTATCCAACCGTGTCTTGCTATATTGTAGTTACCTTCTTTTCTTTCTTTCAAGAATACGTTCCAGTCTTGGTTTTGTAAGCTTACTTGTACGCCAAGTTTTTCTTGCCACATATTTTGTAAAGCTTCAGCTATAGCCTTGTGGTTTTCATCTGTGTTGTATAGGTATTCTATTTGTGGGAAGCCTTCTCCATCTTTGAATCCTGCTTCTTCCATTAATTTTTTAGCTTCTTCTACATTCTTATCGTAATCTTCATCTTTGATTGAGTAGTAATCTCCACCAGTAGTTCTAAAATCATCGCCATCAGCACCTTTTGCATCATAAACACCTGCTGGTACATAACCTGTTGCAGCTTGTTGACCTTGACCTGTAACTTGGTTTACGATGAAGTTTCTATCTATTGCTAGTGAGAATGCTTTTCTAACTTTTGGATCGTTAAATGGTTCTTTTTCTGTGTTAAAGCATACAAAATATGTTCCTACGTATGGTTTAACTTTAAGTTCCTTGCTATCTAAAAGTTTTTTAACTTCTTCTTGAGGAACAGAGTTTACAAAGTCCAAATCTCCAGATCTATAAGATGCGTAAATTGCGTTTTGGTCATCTTGTAGGTGGAAGGCTAATTTTTCTGCCTTAACTGAATCAGCATCATAATATTCTTCATTTTTAACCATTGATAGAACTGAGTTATGATCCCATTTTTCTAATTTGAAAGGACCGTTAGAAATTAGTGTAGATGGATCTTGTGTCCATGTTTTATGAGCTTCGATTATATCTTTTCTAACTGGCATTACTGCTGGGAATGCACAAATTTCTTCAAAATATGGGCATTTTACATTTAAGTTTACTACGAAAGTTTTTTCATCTGGTGCAGAAATGTCAAGTTTTTTCTCTTCATAACCTTTTACCATATCTAACATATATTCGTAGTCAGCACCAGTTTTTGGATCTACTAGTCTGTTCCATGCATATACGAAATCATCTGCTGTTACTGGTTTTCCGTCAGACCATTTAGCATCTCTAAGCTTAAAGGTCCATGTTAGACCATCTTCTGATACTTCCCAACTTTCAGCCATACCTGGTTTTAATACTGCATTACCGTTGCCATCATCATCCCATCTGATTAAAGATTCAAATAGGTGGTTTAACATTATAGCACCATCTGCTGCTGTATTAAGTTGAGGATCTATTGTTTCTGGTTCAGATGCTATATTGATATCTAGCACGCCATCTTTCTTTCCTTCTTCTTCTTGAGCTACGCTTTGTTCATTATTGCTTCCTTCTTTATTTCCTCCGTCATTTCCTCCGCCACAGGCAGATAAAATCATTGAAAAACTAAGGATAGCTAGTAAAAATTTATTTTTTATCTTCATATTAAAATTCTCCTATATTGTGGCAACTTGCAAAGTGACCACTTTCTATTTCTCTAAATTCTGGTTCTTTTTCTTTGCAGATGTCTGTTGAATAAAGACATCTTTCATGAAACCTACAACCTTTTGGCGGATTAATCGCCGATGGAACTTCTCCTTGTAACTTGATTCTCTTTAAGGATCTAGTAAGTTTAGGGTCAGGGATTGGTATTGCTGTCAATAAAGATTGAGTGTAAGGATGAAGTGGATTTTCGTATAATCTCTTTGCATCTACAAGCTCAACCATTTTGCCTAAATACATTACTCCGATTCTGTTGGAGATATGTTTAACAACTGATAGGTCGTGAGCAATGAATAAATATGTCAAAGATGAATCTTTTTGCATATCTTGTAGCATATTTACAATTTGTGCTTGGATAGAAACATCCAGTGCCGATATCGGCTCATCACAAACTATAAATTCTGGCTCTACCGCTAAAGCTCTTGCTATTCCAATTCTTTGTTGTTGACCACCTGAAAATTCGTGTGGATATCTATTGGAATGTTCTTCATTTAGTCCAACTTTTCTTAATAGCTCATTGATCCTATCCCTCCTATTCTTTTTGTATAGTCCATGTATATCCAAAGCCTCTCCTACAATTTCAGATACTGTCATTCTAGGATCTAGTGAAGCTGATGGATCTTGGAAAATAATTTGCATCTTACGCCTATACTTGTACATGTCAGGTTTTATGTTGTTTTCGCTATCAAAAATTACATCACCATCATAGATTATTTTTCCACTAGTTGGCTCATGTAATCTTAATATTGTTCTTCCCAGAGTAGTTTTTCCACATCCAGATTCTCCTACAATTCCTAAAGTTTCTCCCTTGTTTATGTAAAAGGAAACATCATCGATAGCATGAACTTCGCTAGTTTTATTAAAAGATGATGAAACCGTAAAATGTTTGACTAGGTTTTGGCATATTAATAATTTATTATCATCTGGCATTGTAAAGCTCCTTTATGTGTAGGAAACATTTTGTTCTGTGGCCATTTCCTAATTCAATCATAGGTGGTTCTTTTTTTAGACATATGTTCATGCAACAATCGCATCTTGTAGAAAATCCGCATCCAACAGGTGGATTTAACATATCAACTGGTGTACCCTTGATACTTTCAAGCCTTCCGTTATCTTCAACATCTATTCTAGGCATTGATTTTAGAAGTCCCTTTGTATAAGGATGATTTGGATTATAAAATATATCATCAACACAACCTTGTTCTACAATTCTTCCAGCATACATTACGCTTACTGTGTCACATATTTGTGCTACTACAGCCAAGTTATGGGTGATAAATATTACACTCATCTGATTTCTTTCTTGAATTTCTTTTATTAATTCTAGAATTTGCGCTTGGATAGTAACATCAAGTGCGGTAGTAGGCTCATCTGCTATTAATATATCTGGTTCGCAAATAAGCCCCATACCTATCATAACTCTTTGGCGCATACCTCCAGATAATTCGTGAGGGTATTGTTTCATACGCCTTTTAGGATTAGATATTCCTACTAAATCGAGCATTTCGACAGCTTTATTGTAAGCTTCGCTTTTATTTCCTTTTTGGTGAACTAGTATTGCTTCCATTAATTGGTTGCCAATTGTATAAACTGGATTTAGGCAAGTCATTGGATTTTGGAAAATCATAGAGCATTTTGCTCCTCTAAAAGAACTCATTTGATTTTTGTCGTAGTCAAGGACATTTTCACCCTTGTATAAAATTTTTCCATTTTTTACTTTGCCAGGTTCCTGCAATAGTCCCATTATTCCATAACTTTCTACTGATTTGCCAGATCCAGATTCTCCTACAATTCCCATTATTTCATTTTCGTGTAGAGTATAATTTATTGAATCAACTGCCTTTACTTCTCCAACCGGTGTATAAAAAGATATACTCAAATCTTCAATTTTTAATACTTCATTTTTTGTATTTTCCATAATAATCACCTACTATTTAAGTCTTGGATCTAGGGCATCTCTTAGACCATCTGCAAATAAGTTTAAGGATAAAATCATCAAACTCAAAAGCAAGGAAGGAATTATTAGCCTATAAGGATATGAATAAATTCCTCCTAGAGCATCTGCTGCTAAAGCACCAAGAGAAGTCATCGGAGCTGAAACTCCTATTCCTAAAAACGACAAAAATGATTCAAGAAATATAGCTGAAGGTATTTGCATAGCTGTCATAACTATTATTTGACCTATACAGTTTGGAAATAAGTGCCTTCTTATTATTCTTTTTCTTGATCCACCAAGGGCTTCAACTGCTGTAACAAATTCTTGTTTTTTTAACATCAAAACCTGACCTCTAATAATTCTTGCCATTCCCACCCAATAAAGTAGGCCAAAGGCAATAAATATTGATATTAAAGCAGGTCCAAGAACTCCAATTTTTTTTGCAAAATCCGACGTCGAGGAATTTACATAAGATTTAAGTGGCTGAGATATACCAATTGATAGTAAAATTACTACCAATACATCAGGTATTGAGTAAATCAAATCTAAAATTCTCATCATTATAGCATCAACTTTGCCACCACAATATCCTGAAATTGATCCATAAATTGTTCCTATTATTAAAACTATCAAGGATGCAAATATTCCTACAATAAGTGAAACACGAGTTCCATACATGGTACGAACCATGATATTTCTGCCTAGTTTGTCTGTACCAAAAGGATATTTTAGGCAAGGAAATAAATTTTCATCTCCTCTGTATTGAGTTGTATAATCACCTTCTACAAACATAGGTCCTATAAAAGCAAAGATACAAACAAGTATCAAAAATCCTAAGGAAACCATTGCTACCTTATTTGCTTTTAGTCGTCTTAATGCATCTTGGAAATAAGAAGTTGATGGGGCTTTAGTCATGAAATTTTCTTTTTGACTTTCACTAGCAAGCTCAAAGTCCTCTTCACTTAAGTCAAATTCTTCTAATTTTAATTTTTCATTTAAACTTAAAATATTATCCATCTTAATCTCCCTTAGCTAAATCAATTCTTGGATCTATGAACCTGTATAAAATATCTACAACAAGGTTCATAAGTATTACCATAAAGGCAAAAAACAAAGTCGTTGCCATTATAATTGGATAATCTCTATTAAGAACTGAGTTTATAAAATATCTGCCTAAGCCTTGAACTGAAAATACAGATTCAACTACCATGGAACCTGTGATAATTCCAGCTGTTAATGGTCCGATATATGTAAGAACTGGTATAAAAGCATTTTTAAGTGCATGCTTAAATAAAATCTTTTTTTCTGAAACGCCCTTAGCCCTAGCTGTCCTTATATAATCTTGGCCGATTGCATCAAGCATTGACGATCTTGACAATCTCGCTATATAACACATAGGATAAAATCCCAAAGAGAAAACTGGCATTAAATAAGATTTCCAGCTATCAAGACCCATTGTCGGCAAAACTTTTAATTTTACTCCAAATAAAAGCAACAATAATGTCGCCACTACAAAGCCTGGTGCTGAAATTCCTATAGTTGTAAGAACTCTTAAAAAAGAGTCCAATCCCTTGCCTCTGTTGTAAGCTGCAAGACAGCCTAGGGGTATTCCTACAAGACATGCCCAAAGCAAAGCCAAAAGTCCAAGTTTTACACTGGTTGGAAGCATCTCTTTTATGATATCCATTACTGGCCTATCCTTTTGCATTTTTAAAGAAACTCCAAATTCTCCCTTCATAGCATTAAATATAAATTTTTTAAGTTGAACAGAATAGGGTTGATCTAATCCGTATTTTTTATTTAAAGCTTCTAGTACTTCTGGCGATTGACTTTTCTCACTTGCAAATGGAGAGCCAGGTACTAATTTCATTAGGAAAAAAGTTATACAAGTTACTAAAAGCAAAACTGCAATAGCTTGTAATATTCTTTTTATTATGTACTTTAACATAAAGTCCTCCTTTATTTTGTATAATTATATACTCTATTAATTTAAATTGCAAGTGTTATAAAGTAATCAAGTGAAATGGTTACCATTGTTGTATATTCAGCATTTACATTGGTTTTTCGTCAGAAAATTGTTAAAATTTTTTTAAATTTTTTTAAAAATTTTAATTGTTTTTTGTTGTTTTTTTCTTAAATTTATAGATTTATTTGTATCTTTTTGCTATTTTTCTAAAATTTAATGTCATTATTAATTTAATTTGATAATCAAAACTACCAGCTTAGCTGGTAGTTTGTACAGCGCCTATAAGGCGCGAATACCGGCACGCCCCTATTGGGGCTCCGAGTATTCCATCACATGCAC